>ERZ772960.2838-NODE-2838-length-12151-cov-5.576058_pt1 | contig 12151 bp, 7 predicted proteins | sample MGYA00580678_ERZ772960 | MGnify/ENA primary metagenome ERZ772960 (study PRJEB29015, sample SAMEA2737930) | human oral metagenome | biome: human oral; feature: human-associated habitat; material: dental | place: China | collected 2059 ...
GGCTCGTCGTCAAACGGGAATGCACACACACCGTATTCGCTGCCTTTGACCGCATAGGGCGCAAAATCAGGCCATGCCCACGTTCCGTTGAGCCAGAACGCCGCTTCACCTTCGGCGACATAGCTTGCGTTCAAATCGTAGTCGGCCGCAAGCGGATCGGCGCGATTGATATTGTTTGCGATAAACAGGTCGAACGCATCGTATACTTTTTGGAAAACGGCATTTTTACCGAATGACGTTTTTCCGGAATTGACGTCTTTTAAAAATGCGACCGCTCCTGCCGCCGTTCCGTCCTGATAATCGTATATCCACTGGTAGCCTTTTTGTCCGATAGACCAGTCTTCTTTGTTCAGCACCACAGGATATTTCATACCGCCGGCTTTGAGTTCGTTCAAGAGCGCCGTAAATTTTTTCAGCGACGTATAATCGGCTGCATTGAATTTCCGCTTGATGATTTTTTCGATCGCAGTTTTATTGTACAAAAGGCACATGCCCTCGATCGTCAGCGGCATACCGTACACTTTACCGTTCATGACCGCACCGAGCGTACGGCCTCCGGTTGCAACCCATTTTTGATCGGAAAGATCGGAAAGCTTTTCGGCATAGAGATCGCGGACGTTTGCAATATCCATAATACCGATCGTCGGCGCATCACCTGCCGCGTATTTTTGCGCAAGCGTGTCGCCGGGAGACGACGTTTCGTACACCTGCACTTTGACATTGAACTCGCGTCCGAATTTGGCGGCGCCCGCTTCCAGCGCTTCCGTGATTTCCGGCTTCGAATTCATGATGCTGATCGTCACTCGCTTTGCAAACGACGTTCCGACGGCATCCTGTGCGGCGGAAGAATTTTTACCGGCCTGCATAAACGCAGGGGCAACACACATCAAAATCGACATACAAGCGATACCGAGTTTTTTCATCGCGATCTCCTAAAAGTTTTGCTTTACCGCATTTCATACGGACGAATCCGCTTTATCCTTATGGTAAGGGCAGTTTTTCGAAATGTCAACGTTTACATTTTAAATAAACCGACTTTTTTCCGCAAATTTACAACAAACCACTATTCAAAATAATAGCAATTTGAATGACGAGATTTGAAAGTAAATAAAATAATGCGGAGGCGAAAACTTAGTTCGCTGCATACACTATCGCGTTTGCTTCGCAAGCCCGCCGTATATGCGGTCTTTCAAAATGAGCACGCAACAGGGCGTTCGCCGCCGGTTTTGTCACTCTGCGGATTCGGGAGAGGCGTTGCCCGTCGACATCGGAATATTGCCTTCGGGAAGCGCGCTTGCCGGAAGCTGCGGTTCGGGAGGAGGCGCGATGACGTTGCCTGCCGCATCGGTTTCGGTAAGTGTCCGCCGCTCGGCCGCTTCGCGCGCCGCATCCGAATAGATAAAGCGTATCGTCTCTATCTGCGATTTGTGACGCGACTTTAAAAGCAGCGTATTCGTGTCGGCGCGGTATACATAGCCCGAAGAATTATACGTTTCGAAGCGCGGATCGGTACGGAACGCCAAATCGTAAATATAGATGGTTCTGAACCGCTGTATGCCGTTTATGATAACGTAATGCGTATAGGACTGCGGGAAATCGATCGTAACCGTAACCGTTCCCCTGCCGTCGTTCGCATAAGTCATATTCGCCGCACAGGTCCACGCCCACACAGCATTTCCGCCGTCGAAACCGAGAAGTGCAAAGTGCGGATAATAGGGATTATCGTGTACGACGATCGGATACAAAGAAGCAAGCGTTCGAAGATCGAACGAAGCGCTTTCGGCAAGGTACGAATTCAAAATGACGTAGCCGCCCCGCTCGAGCGACACCTGTCCCGATGCGCGCCCGTAACGCACGAGGGCATCTCCGACTTCCGCCGCCTGGATAACCGAAACGAAAGCGCCGTTTTCGGAAATCGTAATCTTTTCGTTTTCAGCCGAACAGGCTTCGGTAATTTTATCGATACAGACTTGTGCTGCCGGATGAAGGATCGACGCAAACTCGGCATTTTTGGCGAGGAGCGAATCGTAGGCCGAAAGAATGGAAGCGGCCTGTGAAACGGTAATCGAGTTCGCACTGACCGCCGCCCCTGTCGAAAGCAGCGTTCTGACCGCATTTGAGCCCGGATGCATACACATATAATCGACGATGCCGGAAACGGTAAACGCGTCGATCGTATTCTGAGCGACGATATCGCGGAAGCCCGACATCTGCTGTTCGAGCGAACGGTTCATCGTTGCAAGCGAATCGAAATACGGAGATGAAAGATAGGTACGTTGTACGCCGCGCCTGAACGAAGAAGGCACCGCGTTGATCGCATCGTTGTAACGGCCGCGCTCGGACATAGCCGCGACATACGAAACGGCTTCCTGCTCGGTGATATCCTGCTGAGAAGTGAAAGCCGTTATTAAATTTTGTTTGAACGAAGCGATCGTCGTCGAATACGCGCCGGGCTCCGCAGACGCGAAACGAGTCGTATTGTCAAACGAGAATTTTTTCGTCGCATCGTAATACGAATACGAAGCCACGGTTCCTCGTCCGCTGAACGAAACAGTCCCGCCCGATATTTCCGCAGCTTCGAATTCCCATCGGCTGTTTCTGATATCGAGCTGTACGTGCGTATCCGTTTCCGAAACGACGGCCGCACCCGAAACGATTTCATAATGCAGGCGCACGTCGTCCGCATTTTCCGGAAGAACGGCGTGCACGGTCAAGCGTTCCGCATCTTCGCTTCCGCCTACGGCAAACGAAAGCGACACGCCTTCGCTGAACGCAAATTCACAGGAACGGGAATTCGGCTTTTTCCATGACACGAGCGCAAGATTCCGGCGGCCGCGTTCGCCGCGCACGGAAAGGGTGAGAGGATGAGCATCGTCGACCGTAAAGGCGATACCGTTAAACGATGCGGTCATCCGATTTTTCAAAACAGTACCGCCGTCATCGCCCTTCGTTTCGGCAAGCGATATGCGGAGATTTCCGATCCTTTCGGATATAACGGAATCGCTTCTAAATTGCAGCATAAAAATGCCGACAATTATAACGATATACGTAAAAAGGAGCCCAAGTGACTTCCGGACAATATTCCTATACATTGACGACAGTTTAACCAATGGTGCAAGGAATTGCAACCGGTGTAATTTTCCTCTTTTTTATGTATTATAACTACGAGAAACAATTAAGGAACACACGATGAAAAAATCCCTCAGCCGCCCTATAGCCGGCATATTCCTGACCGTACTCATCATATCGTTCGTGTCGTGCGCAAGTACGCCGAAAAGCGGACAGAGCGCAAACGTCGTGCAGGCAAACGCACAGACGCTCCCTTCCGTCCCGCAAAATACGCAAGTCGTTCCCGCCGAAAAGACGGAGCACTCCGCAGAAACGTCATCCGATGCGGCAAAAGCAAAAGCGATTCTTCCGGAACGCGAAACGGGCGGCACGGAAAGCAAAGCCGAAATTACCGAAGCGCGGGAGACTCTCTCCCCATCCGCAGCTGAAAAACCGCCCGCAGCGCAGGAGACTCCTTCCGATGCGGCAAAAGCATCCGTAGTGCAGAGCGAAGAGCCGCCCGCTCCGGTGCAGGAAGCCCCCCCCGTTCCCGAGGATGTCGCATTCGTTCGGAAGCTGCAAGCGCTTCTTTCGGCAAACGATATCGCCGGAGCGCTCGCGTCGTTTGAAAATCTTCCCGATGAGCTCAAAGAAAACATACAGCTGGAAATCCTCCGCGCATCGCTCCTCCTTTCGGCAGGGCGTATCGAAGAAGCGAAAAAGGCGGGAGAGGCGCTGCTCGCACGGGATGCGGACAATATCGATGTGCTCGAACTCAATATGCGCACGGCTCTTGCGTCGGGCGACAGAAAAAAAGCGGATTCTCTTATCAAACGCCTTCTCGCTTCCGATCCGAACAATGAGGCGGCGAACATCGCGCTTGCAGAACAATACGCTCTCTCCCGTAAATTCAAACTCGCAAACGCCGCGTACAAAAGAGCGCTGCGAAGCGAAAGCGGCAATATCGACGCGCTTTTCGGTTTCGCTCAGACGGCGTTTTACATCGGCGACACGGACGAAGCGAAAAAATCTTTCGAAGCGATTCTCGCAAAGGACCCTTCTCACGCGCTCGCCCTCTCGTATTTGGGCAAGATCGCAGCAGACGATAAAAATTATCTTCGCGCATCGACATACATAGAAAAGGCGATTGCAGTCGACGATTCGAATTACGATTTTTACCTCGATTGGGGAACATACCTACGCTACCGCGGCAAATTCCAAGAAGCGGAGGCGGCGTGGACAAAAGCGATAGCGCTCGATCCGTCGTACTTTCTCGCGTACGTATATCGGGCCGAACTCTACGACGAACAAAAAAAATACAAAGAAGCGCTCGTCGATTTTTACAAAGTCGTCGAAACGAAACCCGATTATTTTTTCGCATACAAAGATATCGGACTGCTCGAATGGCACGAAGGGAATTGGGCGAAAGCGCGGGCTGCATTTCAAAAAGCGTACTCGTACGATAAAAGCGACTTTTCCTACGCGCTCATGACGGCAGCCTCCTATCTCAAAGAAAAAAACGTCATCGACTGTAAAAAATTTTTAGCGCAGGCGATACGTCCCTTGGATCGCAGTTCTCTCGCCTACGAAATGATGCGTCTCTATCACGATCAGGGCGGATTCAACGCGGAAAATTCGCTCCGCCTGAAAATCGATAAAATCGACAAACCGTCCGATCGCGGCAGGATGTGGTACTACATGGGATTGTTCTACGAGCTCAAAGGTTCGACGAAGCTCGCAAACGAATATTATTCGAAAATTATTAAAATGCAGGCACCGATGTTTTTCGAATACCGGCTTGCCGAATGGAGCCTCGGAAAGTGAGCAACACACAAAAAACGATTTCACTGAACGGACGGACGATTACGCTGCTCGGAACGGCGCACGTTTCAGACGAAAGCATCAAAGAAGTGACGGACGCGATCAGGGAACAAAAACCCGACTGCGTCGCTATCGAACTCGACGAAAAGCGCAGCCGCTCCATGACCGATCCCGAAAGCTACCGCAAGCTCGACATCATCGCAGTGTTGAAGCGCAAAGAGGGATTTTTACTGTTGGCGAATTTGGTGCTCGCATCTTTTCAAAAGCGGCTCGGAGAAAACGTCGGCGTAAAACCCGGAGACGAAATGCTCGCCGCGATGAACACAGCCGCAGAACTCGGTATTCCGTCGGTCATGGTCGACCGGCCGATAGCCGTGACGCTGAGGCGCGCATGGGTAAAAAATTCGCTGTGGGGAAAAAGCAAATTGATTTCCGCGCTTATCGCAAGCGCACTCGACAAAGAAAAAATATCGCCCGAACAAATCGAAGCGTTAAAAAAATCGAATGAAATGGATTCGATGATGACGGAGCTTGCAGAATATTTGCCTGCGATAAAAGAAGTGCTCATAAACGAACGCGACCGCTACCTCGCTTCTCGCATTTGGGAAGCGAACGGCGAAAGAGTGCTTGCAGTCCTCGGAGCAGGGCACCTTCCCGGCGTGGAAGCGTACCTCAAAAAAATCGCAGCCGGAGACGAAACGACCGATACGAGCGATATCGATCAAGTGCCGCCGAAGACGGGGCTTTCAAAATACGCCGGTTGGCTCATCCCGATCGCGATAATCGCCCTCGTCGCCCTCGGCTTTGCGCTCGGCGGAAAACGCATCGGAAGCGAAATGATCGGAAGCTGGATTTTTTGGAACGCTTCTCTTGCGGCGCTCGGTACGCTTGCAGCCGGCGGACATCCGATCACGATCGTCTCTGCAGCCGTAGGAGCTCCGGTCACGTCTCTCACTCCGGTCATCGGTGTCGGACTCGTCACCGGCGTTGTACAGGCGTATTTTTGCAAACCGAAAGTGTCCGATATGGAAAATCTCCAAGTCGATGCGACAAGCATAAAAGGCTGGTACCGAAACCGCCTCCTTCGCGTACTCCTCGTGTTTTTGCTTTCGACACTCGGAAGTTCGACCGGTACCTTTATCGCAGGCGCCGACATCGTAAAATCTTTCGGTGCGTTTTTTGCCGCACACTGAGCATCGCCGAAAAAGCACTCGGCTTTTTCGGCTGTCTCCATATTCCGAAAATCAATCAAAACCTTCATAAGCCCCGCTCTCTCGCGGCGGCGCGATAACGTCGGCGAAGACACAGCTTTCTTACAACACCTCTTGACAGAATAACTAAACAGTGTTAAATTATCACTGTTTACTAGAGTCTTACAAGGAGGCGATATGCGAAACGCGAATCCGGAAATCGTTCCGGCGATAAAGACGAAAACGCTTGAACTGCTCATGCACAAAAACCCCGACGAGATCGCCATGCGCGACATCGCCTCGAATTGCGGAATTACGGCGGCAAACATCTACCACTATTACAAAGACAAAGACGAACTCTTTCAAGCGATCAGTCTCGATTGTTTAAACGAGCTCAACGCCCGAATCGCAGACGGGGCGAAAGGTTCGCGGCCCGGCAAAAAACGGCTGTACGGCGCGATCGATGCGTTCCGTACATGGTGCTTTGAAAACCCGCGGAGAGCGCTGCTGGTCATGCAGGGTATCGAATCGGCATCGGATGCGGACGATAAAATTATAGAACGGTATTATGTGTGCAACAGAACCGGAACCGCCCTGCTCAAAGAATGCGTTCAAAGCGGTATCGCGCGTTCGGCGAATCCCGCCCTCGACGTCGGCGTCCTCGTTTCGGGTTTGTGGGGCTGCATCGAATCGGTCATCTTAAAAAAATGCGATAAAAAATATTGGAATAACGGAAAGCGATATACGGATCGCTTTATCGCTATATGGATGAATGCAATTTTTGGAGGTATACAATGAAAAAAGTATGTGCGATTATGGGAATCCTGCTTTTGGGCACCGCCCTTTTCGCAAGAGAAGCGACCGTCAGTATCGGAGCCGGAAAAAACTGGAAAGAAAAGATGGCGTCTCAATGCGCCGTTTGGCTTGAAGATGCGAACGGAAACTACGTGCGCACGCTTTACGTCACGCAGCGCGCAAGCAAGCGTAATTGGATCGTCGGTCCGAAAGCCGGCCGGCCGGAATCGCTTCCGGTATGGTACCATGCGGCGCACTACGAAAGCGCGAAAGGCGCTCCGGGCAATTCCGACGTGGACGCCGTAACGGCCGCAACGCCGAAAGGAGGTGTCGTGTTTACCGTCGAAATCGGCGACGGAACATACGTTATCAAAGCGGAGTTCAACACGAGTTTCGACTACAACGATTTTTATACGAAGAAAAATTCCGGCGTCAACGGTCAGCCTTCCGTCGTATACGAAGCGAAGATTCCTTCGGGTGCCGACGGTGAAATCGCGCTTTCGCTTACGGGAACGGGATCCGAAGACGGCAGCGACGGAAAGATTTACACAGACGTTTCAAAATTGACGACGGCGAAAACGATAGTCGATAAAATCATCGTAACCGTACGATAAGCGGCGTCGACTCATTTTGCAAAACGAAAGCAAAGAGCGTCCGATAAAAAATCGGCATCCCTCGTCTGTACTTCCGCAACTGCAGGATGCCGACAGTATTTAATTTCGCGAGTACTAGTTTCGCAAGGCGTACTGCGCCGCATTGCGTCCGGACATATATCCGCGCGTACTCGCTACCGTAAGACCGCTCGCGCCCAAGTATGCACCGCCGTAAAATGCGCGATTGGAAGCATCGCCCGCCGCATACAAACCGGGTATAACGGCACCGTTTTGCGATATGACTTCACTGTTGACGTTCGTCACGATGCCGCCGACCGTACTGCGGTCGCAGGAATATCCCTTGATCGCATAGAACGGCCCCTTATCGATCTTTTCAAGCAGCTGCGGCGATTTACCCCAGTCGCTGTCGACACCGCGATCGCACAGATCGTTGTAGTGTTCGACGGTTTTGAGAAACAGCGTCGGAATAACGCCGATCTTTTCCGCAAGCTCTGCAAGCGTATCGGCCTTATACACTTCGTATAAGCCGTTTTTATTTGCAAGAATTTCGTCGGCACCGATAGTATACATATCGGTACGGATCGCGATGGAAGCGATAGCGTCACTATCGATTATATCCCACACAAAGGTCGGCTCGCCGTAAATATTGTACATCGCCGTAGCGGAATACGCGTGTCCGTCTTCCTTAAAGCGCCGATCGCCGTATTTTGAAACGTAAAGCGTGTTCGGAATCGTATCGCTGTATGCGTAACCGCCGCGGTACACATCGCGCGGATTAAATACAAAATATCCGCCGAATACGACTTGATTATCATAGACTTGCGCACCGACCGCTTCTCCCATCGTGATGGCATCTCCGGTATTTCCGATCGCGCTCGCGGAATAATTGCCCGCCGAAATCGGCATATATTTTTTCATCATCGCTTCGTTTTGATGATACCCGCCGGTACAGAGAATAACAGCCTTCGCTTTAAACGTTTTCGTTCCGCGCTTTGTTTCCGAAACGACGCCTGCAACGGAACCGTCGCCGTTCATCAAAAGCTTCGTACCCGGCGTATTCAAAAAGACGGCAATATTTTCTTTGACAAGATAATCATTGAGCACTTCGCATATTTTCCAGCCGCGCTTCGTATCCTGCACATCGGGGATAACGTAGGTTGTAGACGCGATACTGCCGGATGCTTTGCTGCCGCCGGCTGTATTTAGCGCCGTTTTATCGAGACCGATTTGATGACGCACCGTATAATTCAAACCGATACTTTTCAAAAACAAAATCGAATCGTAGCTGATATCGGCTGTCGCGCGTATCATTTCCTCTTTCGGGAAACCGACGGCCGTTACTTCGTTTTGCGAATTGAGCCACGCTTTGATCCAGAGCTCTTTCGCATCATCGCTGTTATCGGGATTTCCCTGCCATACGCCGCTTGTATTGACCGAGCTTCCGCCGAGCAGCCCTTCCTTTTCGATCAATGCAACAGTTGCACCCTGCTCGTGCGCTTTTGCAGCCGCCATCATACCGGCGATGCCGCCGCCGACAACGACGACATCGTAGTCGTAGGTTTCGTCTTTCGCCTTTTCCGCGGCGGGCACGATTTTATACAACGCTTCGGGATCCGCGCCCGCTTGTTTTGCACACGCGGCGACGGCAGCCTTTATCGCAGCCGACGTAACCGTCGCGCCGGCAACGACGTCTACGCCGAGTCCCTGCGCTGCAATAATTTTTCCGGGCATCTCGTTCAGCGCAACCTCTCCGACGCGCTTCGTTTCGTGAGCATCCGTTACGACGATATCCTTTATCGCCGAATTATCGAATGTCACCGAAACGGTGATATCGGCATTGTGGCCTCTGACTGTCGCCTCGTATGTGCCGGCGGTATATGAAAGCTTTTTCGTTCCGCAAGCCGATACAAAAACCGCCGCCGATATGATAAGCGTTACGATCAACATCTTTTTCATAACGATATTAAACTCCTTGACAGAATTATTAATCCGTCAAGAACAGTATACACGCTTTTCCATATCTGTCTATAGGAAAATGAAATACGGGATTCGATAAAATCCGCCGCACAGACTGCCGATCAATAGCCGTCCGACATCGCGCGGTTATTATCTTTGATGCACAATTCGTCGTACACGAGGCTCCGTTTCCTAAGCTCTTCTTTGAGCGGCTGCGGGAACGGCATATTGCGCCAAAAGATGCCGCGCACTTCTTTATCGAGGCGCTGTACGCCAGACGATTCTTTCGTCATCCACAAAACGTAATCCTCGATAAAAAATTGTTTGAGATCGCCTTTTAATTTTTGCCGGTCGATGTATTGATAATATTGACCGGTAAGCCCTTCTTCCATCCAATAATACGACGCTTTTTCTTTTGCGACCTGCCAGCGGAGGTCCGCGACGGCGGTCAGCACGGCGATCAGCAGATCGCGAGGATACATCGGAATGACGATGCGCCCGCGGCTCGTCACGAGATTGTAACGGTCGAAGGGCTGCCAGCAAAAACCGCGATCGCCGTACGTCGGCACGAGCAGCGTATACGGAATGATTCTGTTCGGCACGCTTTTGTGAATGCGGCAAAACGCGCCCGGGTCGATCGATTCGATCCAGCGCATAACTTTGAGGACGTTTTCGCGCGTACCCGTTCCATCTTCGGTGCAGTGAAAAAACTCGCGCGTAAAAATGGGAAACTGATTTCCCTGCCTGCCGACCGTCATCTTCGCCATCTGACGCACCGTATCGAATTCGGTTTTCAGGTCGCCCGTATTCATTTCGACGATCTCGGGCCCCGCGGCGAGCTTTTCCTGTACGCTGTCGAAGATGCCCTTCGCTTCTTCAAACTCGCGCAAATTTTTTGTAAGTTCTTTATCGTTCCGCGAGAGGTTTCGCAGTTTGTCGCTTATCTCGGAAAAATCGTGCTTTTGCGCGTCGGTGTACGGAGCGAGATGCGGCTCGAGCCCGAAACAGGGCTGGTGTTCACATATAGTGTCGACGAGGCGCTTCAATTCGATTTCAAGCATTTCGCGCTCGTGCTCTTTCATCGTAAGCATGCTTTCCGCACTCTGCAGTTTACCGGAATTTTTCGACTGCAGCTGCATGAGCCGCGTCTGTTCCTGCATCTGAGCTTCATCGGGATTTTTACTGATCCTGCGCGAAGAGGCGGGTTCGTCCGTCATCGAAATATTCATGCGCCCCGAGAGGACTTCTTTAAACCATTCGTCCATGTAGAGAATCGGTTCGTTCGTAAGGTTTTCAAATATGATGCGCGAAAAAAATTCTTTTTGTTCCGGTTTGAAAAGCGACGGAAGCAAAACGCCGAAACGCATGAGCATGCGCTTGGGCATCGGCAAATGCATATTGCCCGATTTTTCCGCCATACCGCGCAAAAGTTCCCAATACGCCGAAATAATATTTTGCCGGAAAACAGCACGGTCTTTCGGATCCTGACTCGTAAGATATTTTGAAAGCTGTACGTGTACGCGCTGTGCCGATTCGTTTTCGCCGGAAAGCGCCGTTTTATAATACTGCGGATCGTCGAAAACATCGGACGGAACATCGTTCAGCGATTTTCCCGGAGGACCGAAGCCTTTGACACCCAAATCGACATCGTGAATTCCTTTCGGCAATCTCCGTTCGGCATCTCTGTCCGTTTTCGCTTCGGGCGAGGCATCCGCCCGCTCCGTATCGATTTCCGCTTCGCCGATTCGGTGCGACTTTTCCGCTTCCGCAAGCAATGCTGCGATCGACGGATCCAATTCCTGCTCGTCCATACCACGCTCCGTTTTTTGTTGTCGATTACAGTATACCACGCAGTCGGTATTATCGCAATCGGATTTACGCGTTGAATCTTGCCAAAAACGCTTTCGTGCGCGCTTCTCTCGGATTATCGATGACGTCTTTCGGAGAACCCTGTTCGACGATGACACCTCCGTCCATAAATATGATATGGCTGCTCGTATCGCGGGCGAACGCCATTTCGTGAGTGACGACGACCATCGTCATTTTTTCCGCGGCAAGCGTTTTGATAACGGAAAGTATTTCGCCGGTCAATTCCGGATCGAGGGCGCTCGTCGGTTCGTCGAAGAGCAGCACTTCCGGATTGAGCGCAAGCGCACGCGCAATGCCGACACGCTGCTGCTGCCCGCCCGAAAGTTCGAAAGGATAATTTTCGATTTTATCGGCAAGCCCCATGCGCGAAAGAAGATCGACCGCAAGCGCGTTCGCTTCTTCCTCGGTTTTTCCGAGAACGCGGCGGGGAGCGTCCGCGACGTTCTGCAAAACCGAATAGTGCGGAAATAAATTGAAATTCTGAAAGACGAGTCCCGTTTTCAGCGCTATCGATCGAAGAGCGGTTTTATCCGCATAGACGCCGTCTTTGACGAGGTTTTGCCCGCATATCGAAACGGAACCGCCGCTTACGGTTTCAAGCTGCGTAATGCAGCGGAGAATCGTAGACTTGCCGCTTCCCGAGGGGCCGATGATACCGAGCACTTCGCCCCTGTATACGGAAAACGAAATATTTTTAATAATTTCCGTCGTACCGAACGATTTCGAAAGGTTTTCTATTTTAATAATCTCGTCGCTTTGCCGCATCGTTATTGATCCCGCTGTATGTACGTGTCTTTCGGGCGCACGGTGATGACGACGCGCCGATTTTGTCTGCGGCCTTCTTCGGTATCGTTCGGA
>ERZ772960.2841-NODE-2841-length-12140-cov-7.864129_pt1 | contig 12140 bp, 12 predicted proteins | sample MGYA00580678_ERZ772960 | MGnify/ENA primary metagenome ERZ772960 (study PRJEB29015, sample SAMEA2737930) | human oral metagenome | biome: human oral; feature: human-associated habitat; material: dental | place: China | collected 2059 ...
AACAAAATGTAAAAATATAGGTGCGAGAATCATGCCGCAGGAGGGGCGTGGGTCTTAGGTGCCGAGAAAATCGTATTTGTGGAGGGGAATACCCATAAATACGTGGCAGAGGAGGGAAGTCGTGACCTCTTTTGCTGTCGCGCCCCACACGGGGCGCGTGGATTGAAACCCAATAGGTATTAATCCACTCTTTAGCGTCCTGGTCGCGCCCCACACGGGGCGCGTGGATTGAAACCTTGACGAGATACGCCGCGTTATAGCGGTCGTAGGTCGCGCCCCACACGGGGCGCGTGGATTGAAACATCAACAAGGACATGTAAGGGCATCGCGAAAAAAGTCGCGCCCCACACGGGGCGCGTGGATTGAAACACCTTGCCATTCTTGCCGTATGTGGTGTTTTCCTGTCGCGCCCCACACGGGGCGCGTGGATTGAAACAACGAAGAGGGAGAGCGGGCGCAGTTCTATTTCGTCGCGCCCCACACGGGGCGCGTGGATTGAAACCTGCCAAGTACATCTCGGTGCTGGAGAATCTAAAGTCGCGCCCCACACGGGGCGCGTGGATTGAAACTCTTATATTACAAGCTGAGAATCCGAAGTACGCGTCGCGCCCCACACGGGGCGCGTGGATTGAAACTTGTTACATGGGACATTTGTCAATATAGAAATAGTCGCGCCCCACACGGGGCGCGTGGATTGAAACAAGAATTGAAATAAACTCTGTCAACGACAAATAGTCGCGCCCCACACGGGGCGCGTGGATTGAAACGCTATCGTGAGGGCATCGAGGCGAGCGACATTGGTCGCGCCCCACACGGGGCGCGTGGATTGAAACACCCCTATAATCATATAGTTAACAGTGCCTTTGGTCGCGCCCCACACGGGGCGCGTGGATTGAAACATGAAGGTGTCGGCACTCGGGGCAAAGGCGGGCTGTCGCGCCCCACACGGGGCGCGTGGATTGAAACTTTTTTGGTATAGGGGATTCATCTTTTTTGGAGGTCGCGCCCCACACGGGGCGCGTGGATTGAAACTGGCACCGTGCATGGGAGGACACGAGAGCCGAAAGTCGCGCCCCACACGGGGCGCGTGGATTGAAACTGAGGATGATATTCTCGGGGAACTGATCGCCGCCGGTCGCGCCCCACACGGGGCGCGTGGATTGAAACTGACTTTTCCTTTGCCTATTATGACGTGATCGATGTCGCGCCCCACACGGGGCGCGTGGATTGAAACTTTTCCGATTGCTTTGTTAGCGATCTTCACCCCTGTCGCGCCCCACACGGGGCGCGTGGATTGAAACCCACGTCGGAACTGGCGAGCCCCGCTGTATGGAGTCGCGCCCCACACGGGGCGCGTGGATTGAAACTTGTTATTATGTGCGGGCTGATGGGACGATCCAGTCGCGCCCCACACGGGGCGCGTGGATTGAAACCCCACTCGTCACACAACGATAATAATAGCCCGTGTCGCGCCCCACACGGGGCGCGTGGATTGAAACTGTTCAAGGCTTTTTGCGAGACTGCTATCAAGCGTCGCGCCCCACACGGGGCGCGTGGATTGAAACAACTGGCTTGTTATCCCCGGCATCCAGGACAAGGTCGCGCCCCACACGGGGCGCGTGGATTGAAACGCCATGTACAATCAGGCGGGCTTCCTGTGCCGCGTCGCGCCCCACACGGGGCGCGTGGATTGAAACCGTGAGAGACAGGTCAAAATATACGTCACCGCTGTCGCGCCCCACACGGGGCGCGTGGATTGAAACCGCTCTATCGCCGAAGCCGCGCCGCTCATTGAAGTCGCGCCCCACACGGGGCGCGTGGATTGAAACCCGCTTGTCGCAGGCGTACGAACAATCACCGAATGTCGCGCCCCACACGGGGCGCGTGGATTGAAACGCATACTTGCCGATATAGCTGTCATGCGCCGTCTGTCGCGCCCCACACGGGGCGCGTGGATTGAAACCGGCGATTAACGGCTATCTGCATACACTGGAAACCGTCGCGCCCCACACGGGGCGCGTGGATTGAAACCCCCGAGGCTGTCTATTACCACTCTGCGATGTTAGTCGCGCCCCACACGGGGCGCGTGGATTGAAACCAAAACGCGCACGCGCACACCTACGCGCGTTATCGTCGCGCCCCACACGGGGCGCGTGGATTGAAACATCTCAGCACGCTCCTCTCATGCGCCAGTCGGCGGTCGCGCCCCACACGGGGCGCGTGGATTGAAACCCTGCTCCGCCTCATGTCCTGCATAGCGCCCGACGTCGCGCCCCACACGGGGCGCGTGGATTGAAACATCTCCATCCTCGAAAACATGCAGACGGCGGGCGTCGCGCCCCACACGGGGCGCGTGGATTGAAACGGCACGTCCGCCCATGTTGTGCACAAGAGTCTCCGTCGCGCCCCACACGGGGCGCGTGGATTGAAACCTGAGGGGTTGACGCCTGACGCGTCGGGATATAGTCGCGCCCCACACGGGGCGCGTGGATTGAAACTCGAACTGACCGATGCCGTGCGCGACTACGATGTGTCGCGCCCCACACGGGGCGCGTGGATTGAAACAATCGCATCTGCCCCGCGAATAGTGAAAACGTACGTCGCGCCCCACACGGGGCGCGTGGATTGAAACAAGGTGCAGAGCATCTACGGGGACATCGCCATGGGTCGCGCCCCACACGGGGCGCGTGGATTGAAACGATCGGTACGAGCTCTGGCTTGATATTGCACGTACGTCGCGCCCCACACGGGGCGCGTGGATTGAAACGACAAGCTCCCCGACTGCCGCCGCGACGTCGCAGTCGCGCCCCACACGGGGCGCGTGGATTGAAACATATCGCATGATACTCGTCGGACACGTTGTCAAGGTCGCGCCCCACACGGGGCGCGTGGATTGAAACATTGTCGCTGTGAAATGGACGCGAAGGCGTGGGAGTCGCGCCCCACACGGGGCGCGTGGATTGAAACCCACGTCGGAACTGGCGAGCCCCGCTGTATGGAGTCGCGCCCCACACGGGGCGCGTGGATTGAAACGAACTACCGGATGAAATGAACCTCTACGTCGCCGGTCGCGCCCCACACGGGGCGCGTGGATTGAAACCTCTTAGGTAATTTAACACGAGGCGACGAATAAAGTCGCGCCCCACACGGGGCGCGTGGATTGAAACCCCGAAGCGGCCAGAATAGGGTTCGTAGTAGCCGTCGCGCCCCACACGGGGCGCGTGGATTGAAACTCTTCCTGCTTCATTTTCTCACCTCCTAAACGTCGTCGCGCCCCACACGGGGCGCGTGGATTGAAACATCTGCCACGTGGACGACACGCGGCGCCGCGTAGTCGCGCCCCACACGGGGCGCGTGGATTGAAACGTGGAGAAAACGCCTACGGATTTTTCCGTGTCGGGTCGCGCCCCACACGGGGCGCGTGGATTGAAACAAGGTTCGGGCTTGCCACGTAGCAAGTCTGCTGAGTCGCGCCCCACACGGGGCGCGTGGATTGAAACTTTCCCTCACCGGCAACGGCGCGAATAAATTTACGTCGCGCCCCACACGGGGCGCGTGGATTGAAACTTCTATGCGAAGGAGGAAATATGTTTACGCTGAGGTCGCGCCCCACACGGGGCGCGTGGATTGAAACACGGGCGGAAAGACGTTCGTGCATGAGCAGGGCCCGTCGCGCCCCACACGGGGCGCGTGGATTGAAACAAGAAGATCAAACTCATTGACCTCATGGATATGGTCGCGCCCCACACGGGGCGCGTGGATTGAAACATAACTTAATGTGTACACAAGGGTGTACAGAAAGTCGCGCCCCACACGGGGCGCGTGGATTGAAACACCGAATGGGACATTGTCCCTAAAAACTAACCCTGTCGCGCCCCACACGGGGCGCGTGGATTGAAACCTCCTCGTCATATCCGTCTTGCATCGCCGCCTCAGTCGCGCCCCACACGGGGCGCGTGGATTGAAACTTGTCCGTTGATAGCAAGCTCCTCCATCAACTCGTCGCGCCCCACACGGGGCGCGTGGATTGAAACCTCAGCTGATTATAGATAGGGCGGGGCCCGCATGTCGCGCCCCACACGGGGCGCGTGGATTGAAACTGGCTCATTGAGCTGGGTGAGCTGGCCGCGATCCGTCGCGCCCCACACGGGGCGCGTGGATTGAAACGATGCCCATACTCAACGTGAGCAGCATAGTCCGCGTCGCGCCCCACACGGGGCGCGTGGATTGAAACACCCCTATCGGGATCCTTTGCAAAAATCCCCCAGTCGCGCCCCACACGGGGCGCGTGGATTGAAACAAGGGCGGCGAGCCCCTGCATCTGAGCCCCAGCAGTCGCGCCCCACACGGGGCGCGTGGATTGAAACAGCATGCCTGCGATCAGTTCGATGCGCCGCTGCAGTCGCGCCCCACACGGGGCGCGTGGATTGAAACATCATCTGTGAGTTTCCTGCGCACGCGCTGCGGATGTCGCGCCCCACACGGGGCGCGTGGATTGAAACTACCTCCTGCATTGCGCAATACGGCAACGAGACGTCGCGCCCCACACGGGGCGCGGGGATTGAAACATCTGGATGGTGTAACTCATACAGTGTAGATATTGTCGCGCCCCACACGGGGCGCGTGGATTGAAACGACGCGAACTGGGAAGAATGGATTGCAAGCCTTGTCGCGCCCCACACGGGGCGCGTGGATTGAAACCTCTATCCATGCGACACGTCCCGCGAATGGCAGTGTCGCGCCCCACACGGGGCGCGTGGATTGAAACATCATCTTGTTAAGGTCTGTCTCCACCGAATTGAGTCGCGCCCCACACGGGGCGCGTGGATTGAAACACCGTTACGCCGGACTTCTTCTAGTGCTAGGCGCGTCGCGCCCCACACGGGGCGCGTGGATTGAAACAACGCCTCGTTCTCCGTCACCGTCTGAATCGTTCGTCGCGCCCCACACGGGGCGCGTGGATTGAAACGTTGCTTTCAAGATGCCCCTGCTCTGCCAGAACGTCGCGCCCCACACGGGGCGCGTGGATTGAAACTCAAATACAACGGTAAATTTCGCCCGCACCTTGTGTCGCGCCCCACACGGGGCGCGTGGATTGAAACGGCAAATCCTCAATGACCTTCCCGATCACCAACGTCGCGCCCCACACGGGGCGCGTGGATTGAAACGGCTCTACCGAAGCACTCAATACCATTCTTTCCCGTCGCGCCCCACACGGGGCGCGTGGATTGAAACGGAATGCATACCTCATTCCTACGGCAATATACTCGTCGCGCCCCACACGGGGCGCGTGGATTGAAACCAGCGCCCGCATTACATCCTCGTCGATCGTCCCCGTCGCGCCCCACACGGGGCGCGTGGATTGAAACTGCTGTCCCGGACGGAAATACCGCTCGCGATACGTCGCGCCCCACACGGGGCGCGTGGATTGAAACGATAAACCAAAAGACGGTTACACCTACAGTCGCAGTCGCGCCCCACACGGGGCGCGTGGATTGAAACTATTGTCTGAAAATTTCCCGCCCGCCCGTAGATAGTCGCGCCCCACACGGGGCGCGTGGATTGAAACGACGGATCCGTGCTGCGGGCAACTGGTCAACGCGTCGCGCCCCACACGGGGCGCGTGGATTGAAACTATCCCGCTTGTTGAGTATAATATAAACCATGATGTCGCGCCCCACACGGGGCGCGTGGATTGAAACACAGTCCTAAAGGGACTGTCACTCACACATACAAGGTCGCGCCCCACACGGGGCGCGTGGATTGAAACAAAAAAAATCAAAAAGGTATTGCATTATACCGGTCGCGCCCCACACGGGGCGCGTGGATTGAAACATCGACTGGATTAACGCCTGTGAGATGAACTATGTCGCGCCCCACACGGGGCGCGTGGATTGAAACATACACTTGGAGATGTGAGCTGCGGCGTTGATCGTCGCGCCCCGCATGGGGCGCGTGGATTGAAACACCAATACGACGATCAAGACGAAGGCGAAGACGTGTCGCGCCCCACACGGGGCGCGTGGATTGAAACATATCCTCATCGTTTTTGATATATCCGATGATATGTCGCGCCCCACACGGGGCGCGTGGATTGAAACACGACCATCTCAACGCCGATCCGATAGTTGCTCGTCGCGCCCCACACGGGGCGCGTGGATTGAAACATCACATCGGCGGCGTCAAGATCATCACGACGCTGGTCGCGCCCCACACGGGGCGCGTGGATTGAAACATCAATAATCGTCGCGGATGTAGTCACGGATTGAGTCGCGCCCCGCATGGGGCGCGTGGATTGAAACATCAATAATCGTCGCGGATGTAGTCACGGATTGGTCGCGCCCCGCATGGGGCGCGTGGATTGAAACCGCTATCGCTGTAACCAGATCGGTTACAACAACATGTCGCGCCCCGCATGGGGCGCGTGGATTGAAACAATACACAGTTCAACGCGGTGCTTGAATCGTACGTCGCGCCCCGCATGGGGCGCGTGGATTGAAACATCATCGAGAACGATATCCCGACGCGTATCCCGCGTCGCGCCCCGCATGGGGCGCGTGGATTGAAACTGCTATGCTCTCAGGCGGTGCCGTCACGAGCGAAAGTCGCGCCCCGCATGGGGCGCGTGGATTGAAACAGCTTCTGCGCCCCGATGACGTTCTTCTCGGCGGTGGTCGCGCCCCGCATGGGGCGCGTGGATTGAAACGACTGTACGAGTGCCGAGGAAAACGGCTCACCCGTCGCGCCCCGCATGGGGCGCGTGGATTGAAACTTATCCTCCTCGGAGATTGCCCACGTCCCGTGACGTCGCGCCCCGCATGGGGCGCGTGGATTGAAACTTACGCTGTCATTGCCTGTCTTGCAAGATAGGCGTCTCGCAGGGAGTGAAAGGGTAAACAGTGCGATTCGTGCTTTTTTGTGAATGATTTGTAATTTAACTTGGGTGCCCTACTCATGAATTGAATCTTGCTGCGTGGTACATGCATAGCTACAGCGAATGTGTCGAAGAAGGTTGGGGCAAAGTACGATATCGCCATCGTGCCACAGATACACTCAACCGCGTCTTTTCTCTGAACTTTGGTGGATTGCAAGAATAATTTTCTCAGAACTTCATTTTATCAGTGATTCCTTGAAATGCGAATGTGAATTGTGGTAGAATAGGAAAGTCTAAATGGCAGGGTGGGAGGAATGTGATGCGGATCATTACGGGTAGTGCGCGCGGCACACGTCTGAAGTCTCCTCTGGGAGACAGGACGCGTCCGACTGCTGACCGTACTCGTGAGGCACTCTTCAGTATGCTCGGAAGCCGCGTGATCGATGCGTGCGTACTTGATCTTTTTGCGGGTACGGGAGCTCTTGCCCTTGAGGCACTTTCACGTGGGGCGGCATCTGCTGTGCTCGTTGACTGTATGACACAAACGATTATCATGGAGAATGCAGTGCGCACAAAACTCGCAGCGCAGGCAGAGATCCGTTGTAGTGATGTCTATGCTACAGCGGCAGCACTTTCGCACGAAGGACAGCGCTTTGACCTCATCTTTGCCGATCCCCCCTATGCGCATGGCGATAACGCTCGTGTGCTGACGGCGGTGGATCGTGGTGCCCTGCTTGCCGAGAATGGTATCTTCGTGCTTGAACAGGGGGCGGGGGAGGAGGTCCTTCTGCAGGTTGGAGCGCTTCATTTACAACGTGAACGACGCTATGGCGCAGCGCGTGTATGCCTTTATACACAGGAGGAGCAGGGATGAGACGGGCGATTTTTGCCGGGAGTTTCGATCCCGTAACGACGGGACACATTGACATCGTAGAGCGCGCAGCGTCCATGTTTGATGAACTCATTGTCTGCATTTTCCACAATGTATGCAAAGAAGGGTGCTTCCCACTGCAGCAGCGCATTGATTTCCTTCGTGAGGCGACGGCGCATGTGCCGAATGTGCGAGTAGATGTTTTCTCTGGTCTGCTCACGGACTATATGAAGCAGAAGAAGGCTAACGTTGTTGTGCGTGGCCTGCGCTCGGTGAAGGATTTCGAGTATGAGGAGAATCATGCGGCAATGGTGCGTCACCTCATGCCTGAGAGCGACACGATTTTTTTGCTCACGCGCCCGGATCTGACGTTTATCAGTTCCTCGGGTGTGCGCGAACTGATCCGTTTTCGCGGGCCGGTGAAGGGGATCGTTCCGTTGCCTGTAGAGCAGGCAATTTTGAAACTGTATGAAAAACCCCATCGGGGATAATATGTTATATGGTGCGCAGAAAAAGGAGTTAGATTTATGGCGGTAACGGATACACTGAAGAAATTGGAAGACCTCGTTGCGGATGCCTCGCATCTTCCTTTTAGCGATAAGGCACTGGTGAATGATGATGAGATTGTGCACCTCGTGGAGGAGCTGCGCATGGATCTCCCCAAGGAGCTTGGTCGTGCGGCAGAGATCGTGAAGGAGCAGGATAGCATCATCGCGCGTGCTAACGAACAGGCGAAAAATATTGTCGATGCTGCAGAGCTGCGTGCCAATCAGTTGCTTGAGGAGAGCGAGATTGTCATTCAGGCAAAAGAGCGTGCACGGACGATTATGCAGCAGGCGCAGGAACAATCTCGTGAATTGATGGAGCAGTCCCAGGCAAATGCAGCGCGCCTTCAAGGGGATGCAGATGCTTATGCGAATCAGGTGTTCGAGCAGTTGATTGCTCATGTCGGCAGTACGTTCAAGGGGGTTCAACAGGCAGAGGCGGGGCTAAATCAAGCATTGAACGTCCTGCGTACAGCAAAGGCACAGATGAATGCGCCTCAGGGGGAGGAGCAGGAACTCTAAGCCCCCGAGTGAAAACCATCCTTGACAATGTTGTAAACCGCCGTTATAATGTGAAAGGTCATGCGTCATGATGATGATTGATGTCGCTTCGGCGGATTTATTGCCTGGAGAGGCTCGGAAGTTTTCATTCACAGTCACAGCGAGCAGCTTGGATTTGGGGGAAGATATTTCCTCTTATCGTGGAAAAGTTCGGGTTGAAGGTGCGGTTGTGGATACGGGAGCCGTTTACCGTGTTATCGGTACAATATGGGCAGTTCGCAATTTCATCTGTGACCGTTGTCTTGCTGAAGGCAAACGGGAGAGTACGTGTGATTTTTCTGAGGACTATGCGAAGACCCCGGGGGAAGCAGATGGGACGGGAAGTTGTGATGGTGAAACCATCGTTCTTGACGATCTTGTGCGCGATACCCTCCTTATGGCTGAGCCGCTGCGTGAGCTTTGTAAGTCTGACTGTAAGGGTTTATGCCCAGTCTGTGGGTATAACCTGAATGAAGGGACATGCGGTTGCGATACGTTCGTTCCGGATCCCCGACTGGCGGCTTTAGAGAGCCTGCGTAAGAATGATTAAGGAGGTGTAACCAAAGTGGCAGTACCAAAGAGAAAGACCTCGAAAGCACGCCGCGATCGTCGTCGCGCGAACTGGAAGCTCGAAGCGCCGCACTATGTATCGTGCCCGCAGTGTCATGAGCCGAAGCTTCCGCACCATGTATGCATGGAATGCGGCTACTATGACGGAAAACCTGTAGCCGAGGCGGCTGAATGAGAATTATCTGAGTCGTTGCAAGAAATCTTTTGATCTTTTGCAACGGCTCTTTTTTCTGTTTTCTCTTGCTTTTTTTTTTAGCACCTAGTATAATACTCCCATACTGATAGCAGTAGGTGCTAAAAAGGTTATCGGCGTGATTCGCGTGACAGCTGTGTGAGAGGAGGGAACGGCACGATGACGGAAAAGAAGCGACGGCGTCAAGAGACACTTGTTCTTGCTGTACGCAAGGAACCGTTCCTCACTGATGAAGCGCTGGCGCGAAAACTTGCTGTGAGTGTGCAGACGGTGCGGCTTGATCGGACGGAGTTGGGGATTCCGGAGCTGCGTGCACGTGTGCGGACACTTGCTGAGAATGCGCGTGAGAAAGTGCGCGCTATTCCCCATGCAGAGGTAGTCGGTGATCTGCTTTCACTCGAGCTTGGCATACGTGGTACGTCAGCACTGAAGGTGATGGACGATCACCTCTTTGCCGATTCAGATATCGCGCGCGGGACGGCACTCTTTTCACAGGCGAACTCACTCGCTCTTGCAATTGTCGATGCACCGCTGGCGATTACTGGGGTTGCCAACGTCAAATATAAAACACCAATCTACAAGGGGGATACAGTTATTGCACAGGCGGAGATCGTGAAGGTACGCGGCAATAAAATTTTTGTCTGGGTCAAGACCTACCGTGATGGGCAGGAGGTTTTCCGTGCCAAATTCATCGTAGTTTCTCTCGGGAAATGAGAATTGTGACGACAGGGGAGAAGGGAGTGCAGGATGCGTATAGCGATTGATGCGATGGGTGGAGATTTCGCGCCGAAAGAGATTGTCCGCGGGGCAATTGATGCAGCGAAGAAATACGACTGTGAGATTGTACTGGTCGGTGATGAGAGTAAAATTCGTGCGGAGCTGGGCGGTGCGGATATGGACACATTGCATATCTCCATCGTCCACGCGGCGGATGTCATCGGCATGAACGAAGCCCCGGCGGAGGCAGTACGCTCCAAGAAGGAGGCATCGATCGTCGTTGCTACGCGAATGGTGAAGGAAGGAACCTGTGACGCGGTTTTCTCTGCTGGATCGACGGGTGCTGCAGTCGCAGCGGCACAGCTCATCCTTCATCGCATTCGTGGGGTCAGCCGCCCCACGATCGCGACACCGATGCCGACACCAGACGGTGTGACTCTGATGCTGGACTCTGGCGCCAATGTAGACTCTAAGCCCGAGCATCTGGTGCAGAGTGCGGTGATGGGCTCGCTCTACGCCCAGTATGTCTTTGGTATCGAGCGTCCACGTGTCGGCCTGCTCAATATCGGCGAGGAGGAGACAAAGGGAAATGAACAGGCAAAGGAAACTTATCCTCTTTTGAAGACGGATCCAAATATATATTTTTGTGGTAATGCCGAGGGGCGCGATGTTCCGAAGGGGAATTTTGATGTGGTTGTCTGCGACGGCTTCGTTGGAAATGTCGTTTTGAAGTTCGCCGAGGGGCTTGCCAAGACAATACTGGGGCTGATCCGCGAGGAGATTCGCGGTGCAGGCCTGATGGCAAAACTCGGCGCGCTGCTCCTCATGCCGACGCTGCGCCATCTGGGGAAGCGGCTTGATGTCCGGGAGTACGGCGGTGCACCGCTCCTCGGCGTGAACGGCTGCTGCGTGATCGGGCATGGTTCTTCGGACGCAAAATCCATTGCGAGTGCGATCGGCGTGACTGTCAGCTATGTCAACGGCAAGGTACTCGATCAGATTCGTGATGCTCTTGCAAAGGAGGAGGAGGAAACAGGTCGTGTCTAAGCTTAGTGCAGGCATCCTCGGAACAGGGTACTATGTCCCCGAGAGGGTGCTGACGAACTTTGATCTGGAGAAGATGGTGCAGACGAATGATGCCTGGATCGTCGAACGAACGGGGATTCACGAGAGGCGCATCGCTGCTGCGGATGAACCGGTTTCAGTCCTCGCACAGCGCGCTGCAGAGATGGCACTCGCCGATGCCGGTGTTGCGGCAGAGGACCTCGATCTCATCATCATGGCGACGCTCACCTCCGACCGCATCATTCCATCGACGGCGTGCGTCCTGCAGGATCGCCTCGGTGCGAAGCATGCGGCGGCATTTGATCTATCGGCGGCGTGCTCCGGATTCGTCTATGCTGCGTCGATAGCAGCGCAGTTCATCGAGAGCAGTGTCTATCGTCACGTCCTCGTGATCGGCGGTGAGACACTCTCGAAGGTTATTGACTGGACGGACCGCAACACCTGTATTCTCTTTGGCGACGGGGCGGGGGCGGCAGTGTTCGGTGCGGTTGAGGATGGCTACGGCATGTGCGCGTTCGACCTTGGCAGCGACGGTTCAGGTGCGGATGCACTCGATATCCCGTCGAGCGGCAGCCTTTGCCCTGTCACCCCGGAGACGATTGCGCAGCGACTCAACTTCGTTCACATGGACGGCAAGGCGGTGTTCCGCTTTGCCGCCAAGGTTATGGGAAAGACCGTCGAGACATCGCTGCATCGTGCAGGGATGGAGCGGGAGGAGCTGGACTATCTCGTTCCGCATCAGGCGAATATCCGTATTATCCAGGC
>ERZ772960.2846-NODE-2846-length-12131-cov-12.099536_pt1 | contig 12131 bp, 8 predicted proteins | sample MGYA00580678_ERZ772960 | MGnify/ENA primary metagenome ERZ772960 (study PRJEB29015, sample SAMEA2737930) | human oral metagenome | biome: human oral; feature: human-associated habitat; material: dental | place: China | collected 2059 ...
GTGTTTACGCCGCAGCTGCCCGTGGACGGTGAGAGTACCCCGGGTCAGGCGGCGGCTCAGGCGGCAGGGCGTTTCCTGCAGGCTTCGGCGCAGCTTTCGGCGGAGGGGTTCCTCGGAATCGAGATAAGACCGGAGCGCGGTGCAAAGCACGAGCTCTTTCTCTTCTCGGCGCCGGATGCGGCGGTGAGCGATGCGGACTACGGCTGGATGTTTGAGGATTGTGCGGAGGAAGCACCGACAGAGGCGAAGGCGCTCGAAAGTCTCTTCGCGGAAGGGCGCAAGGTTTATGCCTTTGCCGAGAGTGTGAGCGGAGAAGGCGCAGGTGCGGGGGAAGCGCCTCATAAGGAAGGCGAGAGTCTCTATCGGAAGTATACGGAAGAGCGTTCCCGCGCGGATTTGACACTGCAGTTTTATAAGCTTCTCATGAACGAGGGCGGCCTGCTTCGCTTTGTGGCGGGAAGCCCGGTGGGAAGGGAGAACCCCGCGCATACGCGCGGCTCTGTTCTGTTAAGTCTCCCCGGTGAAATCAGCCTGCGCCTTCGCTCTCAGCTTGCGCTCGCCTTCCCGGGAACGGAAATCCAAGCCCTTTCGGAGGAAACGAAGACGGAAACGCAGGAGGCCTGCGTCAGTGAATCCTATCTCTTTGAGGGTTTGCTACGATTCTTTTTACTGCTCTCTGCGCTTGAGCGGCGTCAGCAGAGACGGAATCTGGAGGAGGTTCCCGAAGAGTGGAAGGAGCAGGAAAGTTTGGAAGAGGCGGCTTCCAAGATGGAAGTGCGGGGCTACTGCTACAATCCGGTTCTCATTGAGGATCTGGAACTCAGTGTGCGCAGCTATAACTGCCTGAAGCATGCAGGTATTCTTACGGTTGAGCAGCTGAAACGACTCAGCACGGATGAGCTGCGGCGCATCAGAAACATGGGGCGTAAGAGCGTGGCGGAAATTCAGGATAAGCTCGAAGAAATACGGCATCTCCCGGCGGTAAGTATCCTCCCCGAAAAGGATTACCTGGCGGAACTGGACACGCTGATCGGCTTGGAGGAGGTAAAGACACAGGTCAGAAAAATTGCGGCGTTTGCCAAAATGAAAAAGGATTTCGAGGCGCAGGGAAAGAGTAAACTCAGCCTGGCGTTCAACATGGAATTCAGTGGGAATCCCGGCACGGCAAAAACGACAGTGGCACGCATCCTCGCCGGCGTTCTGAAGCAAATCGGCATTCTGGATAGTTCCGAACTCATCGAGGTGGGGCGTGCCTCTCTGGTGGCAGGCTATGCGGGACAGACCGCGGAGCGGGTCCGGGATGTGTTCCGGAGCGCCAAGGGGAAGGTTCTCTTTATCGATGAGGCCTACTCCCTGGTCGAGCACTGGGAGGGCGGCTACGGCGATGAGGCAATCAATACCATTGTGCAGGAGATGGAGAATAACCGGGAGGATACGGTTGTGATTTTCGCGGGCTATCCGAAGCAGATGGAGGAGTTCTTTTCGAGAAATCCGGGGCTCCGTTCCCGCGTTCCGTTTCAGCTCAGCTTTCACGACTACGGGGTTGAGGAGCTGCTGAAAATCACCGCCCTGGAGGCAGAGCGGTACGGCTTTGCGCTTGCGCCGGAGGCGGAAGAGGCAATCCGGAAACTTGCGGCGCCGTGCGCAAAAGAGCAGGGCTTCGGCAACGGCCGTTTCTGCAGAAACCTGGTCGAAAATGCGCTGCTCTCCTATGCACAGCGTGTCTACGGCGCGGAGGAAGGCGATGAGACAAATGCGGCGCAGGACTTTGTACTGCGCGCGGAGGATTTCGCCGCGCCGGATGTACAGGCTGCGGCAAAGAAGGCTGTCATCGGATTTCAGCCCTGCGCGGCATAAAAAAGACGCTTTGCTTTTATCGTCGGCGCTGTCATAGCCTGTTGAAAGGCGTATAATAGTTATATAGCGCTTATTCTAAGCAAGGCGAAAGCGATACAAGTATGTGATTGGGAAGAAACCCGAAAAAGGATACGGAATAGCTCGAAAGACGAAAGGAGGCAGCGCATGGGAAGCTTGGCAAAACGGATTGCCGCCCAGCGGGCATTTTTTAACCGGGACAGAACAAAACCCCTTGCGTTTCGGCTTGCGATGCTGGGACGCTTGGAAACGCTGATTCGCGAACAGGAGGATGCCGTTCTCGCGGCACTCCGGCTGGATCTCTCGAAGTCGCGGGCGGAGGCCTATATGACGGAACTTGCCTTGGTCTACGGGGAGCTCCGGGAAGCGCAGCGGAAGCTGCGCATTTGGGCAAGAACAGAGCGCGTGCGGGGCAGTCTCGCAAGCTTCCCGGCAAGGAACTTTATCTACCGGGAACCCTACGGCGCAGTGCTGATACTCGCGCCCTGGAACTACCCCTTTTATTTGAGCATTGCGCCTCTCATTGCGGCGATTGCCGCGGGAAATTGCGCAATCGTGAAATGTTCTACGGAGAGCGTGCACACTTCTGCGCTCATACGAAAACTTCTGCGCTCTGTTTTTCCCGCTTCGTTTGTGTACTGCACGGCGCCGGACACGGACCATGAGGAACTGCTCCGTCAGCGCTACGACTACATCTTTTTTACCGGAAGCCCCCGTGTCGGAAAAATTGTCATGCGAGCCGCGAGCGAACATTTGACACCTGTCACTTTGGAGCTCGGCGGCAAGAGTCCCTGCATTGTCGATGAGAGCGCGGACATAAAGCTTGCGGCGCGGCGCATTATCTGGGGGAAATTTTTGAACGCCGGTCAGACCTGCATTGCGGTGGACTATGTTCTGGTGCAGCGCCGTGTCAAGGCTGCGCTGGTACAAGCTTTGGCAGCGGAAATCGAGCGGCGCTATCCTAAGGCAGAGCAGCGGGAGAGTTACCCGAAAATCATCAACCGCAGGCACTATGAGCGCCTGCTCGGCCTGATTGCCGCGGAGAAAGAGGTAGTAGGCGGGGCACAGAACGAGCGCGCGGAAAAGATTGCACCGACCATCTTTCCGGAGGCGGATTTTGACCACGTCTGTATGCGGGAAGAGATCTTCGGGCCCCTGTTGCCGATTATCGCCTACGATGAACTTGAGACGGCAATCGGGGAAATCAAGGCGCGGGAAAAGCCGCTCGCCTGCTATGTCTTTACGCGGGACAAGCGGAAGGCGGAGGCGCTCATACGTAAGCTCTCCTTCGGAGGCGGTTGTGTGAACGATGTCTTGCTGCAAATCGGGAACCACTGCCTGCCCTTCGGCGGTGTGGGAAACAGCGGGATGGGCGCGTACCACGGAAGATATGGCTTTGAGACCTTCAGCCATAAGAAGGCGGTTGTAAAAAACACCGACTTCCCGGATTTGCCGTTTCGCTACGCCCCTTTTGACGAGGGAAAATTGAAGCTCCTAAAGAAGTTCCTATGAGCGAACGCCGGGAACCGGGGAGTAGGAGGCTTTCGTGACGGAACATCGAAAACGGAACGAAAACGGAATGATATAGGTCGGCGTTCGGAAGCGTAAGCAGATAAGAGAACGCTGCGTATAGAGATAAGATAAGGTCTTTGGAATTCAAACGAACGAGCGGCGGTATGTGTTCCGCAAGAGCGGTAAAGGAGTGATGATATGTCAAAGAAGGCTACGGCGTTTCAGCGCAAGTTTATGAGTTGGATGTACCGGGGCAAGGGGATTTTTAACCCTTTGAACACGGGCTGGATCGATGAGCACCTGGCCTGTGTGCGGGAGTGGATCGCCAACGTGTTTTTCTACCGAAAGGGCGACACGGTGATTATGATCGATGCGGGCTATCATTACGAGCGCCTCGAAGAAAAGATGGGCTGGCTCGGCCTAAAGCCCGAGCAAATTTCCCATGTGCTGCTCACCCATCTTGACACCGACCACATAGGCGCGGTCGAGGCGGACGGCGGCGGTCTGTTCCGCGATGCGACCGTGTATCTCGGCGAGATTGAAAATCGCTATCTTACCGGCGAACGGAAGCGCCGTGTGCTCTACCGTCTGGGAAGCTTGCCCCGCGTTCGGATTCCGAACGAAAAGGTTCTGCTTCGGGACGGGCAGGTCTTCACAATCGGCGACATTCAAATCGAGTGTTTTCTGGTGCCGGGCCACACTTGGGGCCATATGGTCTATTTGTTGGACGGACGCTATCTCTTGACCGGGGATGCGATATGGCTCGGCGCGGACGGCGGCTACAGCTTCATTGCCTCTCTTGCGGAGGATAATCGCCTTGCGGTTCGCGCCCTCGCGGAATTTGAGGGCAAACTCCGCGCGCGGAATTTGCGACCGCTCGTGGTCACGGGACACACGGGTTATTCGGCGGATTTGGACTTTGTGTTTGCGCACCGCGACCTCTGCTGCAAGACCTCGGACAAGCGGTGTTTTAATCCCGCGGCACCCTACGATGCCTATGATGAAAGCGAGGACACGGAAGCGCGGGCGGCTGTCCCGCTGTAATCCGGCGGCGGATGCTTCCCGGGTGGACAGGTTGTGGCAGAGAAAAGCCCGCAAAACTCTAAGGAAATCGACAGGTTTGCCGTCTTTGTGTGAATAGACAGCAGTTTGCGGCTCTGTTATGATAGGCAAATATCAAAGCTTAGGGAGGATCACAGATGAAGAAAACAATGCTCTGCGCGACCGTTCTGGCACTCAGCGTTGCGGCCACAGGCTGCGCATCCGGCAAAAAGGCAGAGAGCAGTGCGGCGAGCACTGCGGCGGCGCAAACCGAGGCCGCTTCGACGCAGGCGACGACCATGGCGGCCGAGACAACAGCGGCGGCTGCTTCGGACATGGCGGTGCCGGGGTATGCGCCCGGTCAGATTCCGGAGATTCCGGCGGTTGTTTTGCCGGAGCTCGGCATTTCGGAGAATCCGGCCGCAAAAATCACGCTCGACAAGACCAAGGCGCTCAGCTCGGTTCCGGGTATTACGGTCACGCCGGTCAGAGTCGAGAACGATCAGATTCAGCGCGGTTCCACGGTCAAGCAGCTCGGCAACAACGGCGAGGGGCAGTATAAAGACGGAAATTTGACCGTGCAGACCGACGGCAACGGTGCGGGGCAGTATGTCGACGCAGAGCGCGGCATCACGATTTAGCGCGACGACGACGGTTCGGGCCAGTACCTCGACAGTAAGCTCGGCATTTCCCTCCAGGTGGATGATGACGGCGCGGGCAGCTATAAGGATGATCGCTACGGCATCTCGCTGATGGTGGATGACGACGGCGAGGGCCTGTACACAAACATGCAGAACGGGGTCACCGTCACCGCGGACGATGATGCGATGAGCTACCGCGCGGGTAAGGTGCAGATTACACAGAAGAAGGACGGATCGGGCAGCTATTCCGATGCGGAGAGCGGGCTCAAAATCGAGAACGACGGCAAGGGCAAGGCGACCGTCACCAAGGGAACGCAGAAGGCAACCGTGGATGCGGCGCCGCTCGGCACGCTGCCGCGCCTCCCGCGGCTCGGTGCGGTTCCCGCTGTCCCGAGTCTCGAGGCAAACAGTCTCCTGATTACCCTGGATTCCGGCGTGCTCTTCGATGTCGACAAATACGACATTCGACCGGAGGCACAGGAGACCTTAAACCAGCTTGCCAAGCTCCTCACGGAGGCAGGGATTACGGCCTTTGAAATTGACGGTCACACAGATTCCAACGCGGACGATGCCTATAATCAGACGCTTTCCGAGAACCGCGCGAATGCGGTCAAGGAGTATCTAAAGGCACAGGGCGTGACCGCGGAGATTACGACGCAGGGCTACGGCGAGAGCCGTCCGGTCGCGACCAACGAGACCGCGGAGGGTAGACAGCAGAACCGCCGCGTGGAGATTATTATTCCGACGGTATAAGCGGCGGATGAGAGCGGCTCAAAACCACTCATCGTAGAACTCGATGACAAAGTCCCACAGGAAGCACTCGCGTTGTTCAGCGATGGCTTTTGCGGCCTCGGTATTCATGAGGTCTTTTAACGTGAAGAGCTTTTCAAAAAAATGATGCAGAGAACTGCCTTTGTGATTGTGGTAGGCTTCGCTGCCGAGTCCTAAGGCAGGCGCTTCGGTCGGGTCAAACATGGCCCGGCCCCTGGATCCGCCGTAGGCAAAGGTTCTCGCAATGCCGATGGCGCCGAGGGCATCCAGGCGGTCGGCATCCTGTACGATTTTTCCTTCGAGGCTGTCCGGGGCAATGCTGTCCGTGCCGTGGAAGGAGACCTGGGAAATAATAGAAATGATGTTCGCTGTCATCTCTTCGGAGATGGCAGCTTTTTTCAGGATGCGGCGGGTATTCCGGTAGTCATTTTCTGAAAAGAGCTTCGGGTCATCGGCGTCGTGGAGGAGAGCGGCGAGAGCCACCAGGGTCTCATCGCAGGGATACGCTTCGGCGAGACGCCGCGCGAGGCGGTACACGCGAAGGGTGTGCCAGTAGTCGTGGCCGCTCGCATCTCCCGCAAAAAGGGTCTTGATTTCTGATTGAACAATTGCAACAGATTCTGTCATAGTAACTCCTGAATTTTGAATGTCTGTCATTGTATACCGGTGGAAGCTGTGTAACAAGTGAGAATGACTGCCGTTTTGTCACAACACACGACCCAAAATAGTTATAGAAATCTAACAGTTTTTCTTGACATTGCCTTCGTTTCGGGATAGAATTGCAAACATATTGCAAATGGAAATAGCTTGCAAATATCAACCAAGGGGATAACAGAGGAGGCATATGAAAAAGTTCGGACAGTTTCTTTTGGTCTCCGCGCTTTCGGCAGCATTATTGGCCGGCTGTGGCGGAAGCAAGAAGGCAGAGAGCAGCGCGGCGGGAAGCAGCGAGGCGAAGACAGAGAGCACGGCTGCGGGCGGTCAGAAATTAAAGGTTGTCACGACCATTTTCCCGGAGTACGACTGGGCAAAGGCTGTGCTCGGCGACAAGGCGGAGAATGCGGAGCTCACACTGCTCTTAAAGAACGGCGTGGATTTGCACAGTTTCCAGCCGAGCGCAGAGGATATCGCAAAGATCAGCGAGGCGGATCTCTTCATCTATGTGGGCGGCGAGTCCGACGGCTGGGTCGATGATGCGCTCAAAGAGGCGAAGAATAAGAACATGAAGGTCATCAACCTCATGGAGACCCTCGGCGACAAGGCGAAGGAAGAGGAGATGAAGGAGGGCATGCAGGAGAGCGAAGACGAGCATGACCACGACCACGGCAAGGAAGTCTCTACCTTCGAGGACAGCGAGGTAAAGGACAGAACCCTCGCCGACTGGAAGGGCGACTGGCAGTCCGCTTACCCGCTTGCAAAGAGCGGCGCGCTCGATGCGGCATTCAAGGAGAAGGCCGAGAAGACCGGCAAGATGACTGCCGAGGAGTACAAGGCCTACTATACGAAGGGTTACGAGACGGACATCGCGAAGATCAACATCGACGGCGATACGATCAGCTTCACGGATGAGAGCGGCAAGACCGTGAAGTCCCCGTACAAGTATGTCGGCACCTACATCCAGAACTGGTCCACGGGCACCAAGGCTGCGATGTACCGCTTCGAGGCGGAGGATAAGAATTCCGGCGCACCGATTTATGTAGAGTTCAACGATCACATGATTGCGCCGGCGACGGCGGAGCACTTCCACATCCGCTTTAGCAACGAGAGCTTCGATGCAATCAAGGATCCCGAGAATTCCTGGCCGACCTTCTATCCGGCGGCGCTGACGGGGGAGGAAGTCGCCGATGAGCTCGCAGGTCACGACCACCACGAGGAGACCGAGTACGACGAGCATGTCTGGCTCTCGCTGAAGAACGCGGAGCTCTATGTGAACAAGATTGCCGAGGATCTCTCCGCGCTCGACACGGCAAATGCAGAGAGTTACAAGAAGAACGCAGAGGCTTACAATAAGCAGCTTTCCGCGCTCGACACGCAGTATGCGGATGTCGTGAAGAACGCTACCAATAAGTATCTGCTCTTTGGCGACCGCTTCCCGTTCCGCTATCTCGTGGACGACTACGGTCTCGACTACAGCGCGGCGTTTGTCGGCTGCTCGGCAGATACCGAGGCGAGCTTTGAGACGGTTCGCTTCCTCGCGGACAAGGTGGACGAGAAGAAGCTCGGCAGCATCCTTGTGATTGAGAATTCCGATCAGAAGATTGCGAACACGATTCAGCAGAACACCAAGGAGAAGAACCAGAAGATTCTGGTCCTCGACTCCATGCAGTCCGTGACCGAGAAGAACATGGCGGACGGCGAGACCTACCTCGGCGTGATGAAAAAGAACCTCGAGGTCCTGAAGCAGGCGCTGCAGTAAAGCAGCTTTGCGCTCGGGAATCGGGAAACAGAACAAAAAGCGGGAGGCACCTGCAAGTTGGCAGGCGCCTCCCGCTTTTATCTATCCTTACGGCTCACTGACTTCAAACAGCATGTCGCCGTAGCTCGGGAGCGGCCAGAGATCCTTGTCAATTACGGTCTCGAGCGCATCGGCGCTCTCGCGGAGAATCCGCATGTCTGTGACAATTTGCGTGTGGTAGGCTGCGGCGCGCGCGGCCGGGTCCTGAATGGAGGCGGCGAGATCGGTATCGCTCTGTAATTTCTCGCGGCTTCGCTTCATATCGCTGAGGAGCTCGCTCGCGCGGAGCAGCAAATCCTCCTGCACGCTCACATCGGCCGCGGCGCAGGCACTCTTCACCTGATTCACCGAGGTCGCAAGCCGGGTCACATAGTGAATCGCCGCGGGAATCAACTGCTTGCCGGAGATATTGATCATGGCGCGCGACTCGATGTTGATGCGCTTTGCATAGTTCTCGTAGGCGACAATGCTGCGGCTCTTTAACTCGGTCTCGGAGTAGATTCCGAAGGCAGAGAAGAGTTCCACGGCCTTTTTGCTTGTGAAGGCGGGAATCGCGTCGATTGAGGACTTTAAGTTCGGGAGCCCGCGCCGCGCTGCCTCCTGTACCCACTCCTCGGAGTAGCCGTTGCCGTTGAAGACAATGCGCTGATGTTTGGTTAAGAGTTCGCGTATCAGTTCCCAAGCAGCTTCTTTGACGGAAGAGGCCTGTTCGAGGCGGTCGGCCGCGAGGCGGAACTGCTCGGCGAGTATCGTATTCAGAACAATATTGGCGCTCGCGATGCTGTCGCCGGAGCCGACCATGCGGAACTCGAACTTGTTGCCGGTGAAGGCGAAGGGCGAGGTGCGGTTTCGGTCGGTCACATCGGCGTAGAGATTCGGGAGCGTGTCGACATGGGTCTCGAGGCTCTTTCCGGAGAGCGAGCTGCTCGCGACACCGGTCTCGATAATCTGTGCGACAATATCCTCGAGCTGGCTGCCGAGGAAGCAGGAGATAATTGCGGGCGGCGCCTCGTCCGCGCCGAGGCGGTGGTCATTGCCGACATTTGCCGCGGAGAGACGCAGGAGGTCGGCGTGCGTATCCACGGCCGCGAGCACACAGGCGAGCGTCAGGAGAAACAGCTGATTCTCGTGCGGGCGCTTGCCGGGGTTTAAGAGGTTTAAACCGGTGTCGGTCGAGACGGACCAGTTGTTGTGCTTGCCCGAGCCGTTGACACCGGCAAAGGGCTTCTCGTGCAGCAGACATTCGAGCCCGTGGCGACCGGCCTGCTTCTGGAGGATCTCCATGGTCAGCTGGTTGTGGTCGACCGCGAGATTTGCCTCTTCAAAAATCGGCGCGAGCTCGTGCTGGCAGGGCGCGACCTCGTTGTGCTCGGTCTTTGCGCTGACGCCGAGCTTCCAGAGTTCCATGTCCACATCGCGCATAAACGCGGCGATGCGCTTCCGGAGCACGCCGAAGTAGTGGTCGTCGAGCTCCTGGCCCTTTGCGGGCATGCTACCAAAGAGCGTGCGGCCGGTGTAAATCAGATCCTTCCGCTTCAAATACTTTTCGCGGTCAATGAGGAAATATTCCTGCTCGGCGCCGACCGAGGGCTTGACCCATTTCGCGTCGTCTATGCCGAAGAGCTTTAAAATGCGAAGCGCCTCGCGGTTTAAGGCCTGCATGGAGCGGAGCAGGGGCGTCTTCTGGTCGAGCGCCTCGCCCGCGTAGGCACAGAAGGCGGTCGGGATACAGAGCGTCACGCAGTCGCCCTCTTTCCGGAGAAAGGCAGGGCTCGTGCAATCCCAGACCGTGTAGCCGCGCGCCTCAAAGGTGGCGCGGAGACCGCCGGAGGGGAAGGACGAGGCATCGGCCTCGCTCCGGACCAGGTTTTTGCCGGAGAATTCAAGCAGGGCGCGTCCCTCGGAATCCACGCCGGAGAGGAAGCTGTCGTGCTTCTCGGCGGCGACGCCGGAGAGCGGCTGGAACCAGTGGGTGTAGTGGGTCGCGCCGTTCTCGACGGCCCATTCCTTCATCGCCTGGGCGACGGAATCTGCAATCGCGGGCTCCAGTTCGTAGCCCTCGGTCATCATTTCCCGCACGCGCCGGTAGACGGCCTTCGGCAGGCGCTCCCGCATCACGCGGTCGCCGAAAACATTTTCACCGAACAGTTCCGCAATGTTTACCCTTTCTCGTTTTTCTTCCATTGGTTCCTCCTTGTATGCAAGTGAACATGTTTGCGTGACTGTACCACAGGAAAAAAGCGGTGTAAACAGAGTCGGCATAATTTCAGTAAAATGCATGGATATTTATGCGATAGATAACAGCGTTTCAGTGAAAATCGTAGGAGAGGCGGAGGGTATTTCCGCGCCGCGCGACGGTCGCAAGGGCGCCGCTGACCAGCGGGAGCGCCGGCGGGAGATGTCCGAAGTCCGCATCCATGATGATCGGAACGCGGTATTTTTCGAGGCGGTGGAGGACAGCCGCGTATTGGTCGAGCCCGAAGAGCGGCTCGTCAAAGTGCAGGGGGCGCCCGATCAGAAAACCGCCGACGCGAGAGAACCAGCCGCAGTGCTCGAGCTGCCAGAGAGAACGCTCCATATCAAAGACATTGAGGTCGCAGGACTCGAAGAACCAGAGTATGGGCTCGTCCAGGTAGCGCTTTAAAAATTCTTCCACTCGGTCAAAGCAGGTTCCCGCGAGTCCGCCGATGATATCAAGGCAGCCGCCGAGCAGGCGGCCGCGGAGTGTGAGCGGCGTCTCTGTCTCCTTCATGTCGCCGTGCGCATCCGGACAAAAGCAGCGTAGTTTGGTCTCGCGGTCCAAATTGTAGGGGAGCAGCGGGTGCTCTTCGTCGCGGAGCGCGGTGTACTGCCAGCGGGTATAGTTTTCAAATGCCGCGCGCTTGCCGGTGAGTAAATCGAAGGCATCGAAAAGCGCAGGGTGCCAGGGCTCCATACCGAAGGCCGGGGCATTCGGGCCGTAGACGGCCGCCGTGTCGCAGAGGGTCGGCAGGAGAAACGTGAGGTTTGTGTTGTCTGAAAAGCCCATAAACCACTTGGGGGAAGCGGCGGTAATCGCGGAAAAATCAACCGCGTCCAGAATGGTGCACATGAGCTCGCCGCCGCCGAGGGAAAGGAGAATGTCCGTGTCTTTTCTTGTAAAAAAGTCATTGACCTCTGCGGCGCAGGCTTCCGGCGTATTGCTGATGCCGACGCCTTCCTGCACAAAGGCATTCGGGCCGGTCACGCAGCGGTAGCCCATAGCTTCGAATGTGGCACGGGCATTCAGAAAGGCGGAGCGGTAGGGTTCCGTGGCAGCGCCGAAGGAAGGGGAGATAAAGCCGATGCTTCCGTGTTTGGGTAAAAAGTGGGGGTAACGCATAGAGCCTCCTAAAATACAAAGCGGATTTTGATAAAAACCGATTTTTGGTCGGACTCTATTATGCCACCGAAGCGGCTTTCTTGACAGGGAATTGTGGGGTAAATTAAGATGAGAGCATTGACAGTAAGATGAGAGGTTCGGAAGCGGGAGGCATACTGTGAGCTGGAGCGGCATGAGAAGCAAATTGGAGAACGAATATTTGGCAGCGTCTCTCCGCGGGCATATTCAATATTATGCAGCGAGTTACAGCAAGTGCCCGGATCACGAGGGGCGTGCGGCGCTACGCCTTGACGGTAAGGAAATCATTGCGGGCTGCTATTACAACAACTGGCTGAAAGCTGCGTTATTTCCGCGGGATGCGCGCTATGAGAGGCGGATGAAAGAGGAGATGGCGTTTATGGATGACACCGCGGTGCAACTCGGCGTCTTTGACCAGCAGAGTTTCTATGAGGCCTTTTCGATGTTTGACAATCAG
>ERZ772960.2850-NODE-2850-length-12125-cov-6.127755_pt1 | contig 12125 bp, 11 predicted proteins | sample MGYA00580678_ERZ772960 | MGnify/ENA primary metagenome ERZ772960 (study PRJEB29015, sample SAMEA2737930) | human oral metagenome | biome: human oral; feature: human-associated habitat; material: dental | place: China | collected 2059 ...
CACGCGGAGAAATCGGCGGGTTGGTACTCTTGCATTTATCGGGCGGATGAGACGGATGTTATCCCAACAGACGAGCTCGCCGACATGAAAGCACAAATGACCGATATGGAGATTCGGCAGGAACTTCTATGTGACTTTACTGCCTCTGCCTCTGACGTTGTTATCCCGATTGACCTTGTGAGTGCGGCGGCGGAAAGAGAGCTGACGGAAAGGGATGTAGAGGGGCAGCCTGTTATCCTCGGTGTGGATGTGGCGCGATTCGGCGACGACCGCACTGTGCTCTGCGTGCGTCAAGGGCTATGGACGAGAGATGTTCGCACGTTTACGGGGCTTTCCACCATGGAGGTTGCCAATCGTGTGATTGACTGCATTAACCAACATCGCCCACAGGCTGTCTTTATCGACGCAGGGGCTATGGGGGCTGGCGTGATTGACCGATTGCGGCAGCTGCAGTATCAAGTGAGCGAGGTCAATTTTGGCGAAGCGGCACTGAGCAGTGACCGCTATGCGAATATCCGCGCGGAGATGTATTTCAAATGCCGCGATTGGCTGACGTCTGGCGGCGCGCTGCCGAAGAACGCGGAACTCAAGACGGAGCTTTCCACGGTGGAATATAAATTCAATCCGTCGGGGCGCATTATTCTTGAACCAAAAGAGAAGTTAAAGGAGCGCACGGGGAAGAGCCCTGACCTTGCGGATGCGCTTGTCTTGACGTTTGCCCGTCCTGTCTATATGCAGGGACGTGTAGGGCGGCAAAGGCAGATGTGCAACACGGAATATGACCCGTTCGAAGCAATGTGAAGGATGCGCACATTGCTTTTTTGTTGCACTGAAAGGAGGTGATTTTTATGTGCAGCGGAGGAGGCGGCGGTGGAAGTTATACACCGCCAAAGGTAGATCCTGCCCCGACGGTGGTGCAGTCCTCGGATGTCGGAACGAGTGATGCGACGAAGTCCCAAAAGCGGCGTCATGGACGCGCGTCGACGATGCTCTCAAGTGATCGTGATACGATTCTCGGCGGAGCGACAGGGAACGGGCGCACAACCCTCGGTTAAGGAGGAGGAACATGAAGGAAGAGAATGCACAGGGGGCGCGGCTGCCCCCGCTGATTCGTGCGAGTGACCTTGCGGCGAAGCTGTCTCTGTCACGCAAGCCAATAGAGCAGGTGGTAAAGCAGCTGATTGAAAAGCGCAATACGTATGAAGCCCGCTGGAAGGCAATCCGCGCCTATCAACTGCCCTATGTCGGCGTGTTTGACGGGGTGGACGATGAGACGAACGCGGGTAATCGCAAGGATACCAATGTGTGGCATAACTGCGCATGGGACAGCAATCAAATTTTTGCCGCTGGTGTTATGGGCGGACTCACACCGCCGTCGCGCAAGTGGTTTCGTTTGGATTTTGCGGATACGGAACTCAAGGACAATTCGGAGCTCGGACGGATTCTGGATGAACGTATCGACATTCTCGCGGACGTGCTCGAAAAGAGCAATTTCTACACGGCAGTGCACAGCTGTTATTTGGAGCTGGCTTTTGGGCAGGCGCCGCTTGGGATTTTTCCAGATCACCAATACGGGGTGCATTTTGTCCCCTATCCGATTGGCAGCTATGCTATGGAGAATGGCCCCGATGGAACGGTGCAGACGTTTTGCCGCAAGGTGAAAATGAGCGCGTCACAGATCGTGGATAAGTTCGGGGCAGAGAATGCACCCGACAATATCCGCGCGGAGCTGTCCAATGGGCCTGGGATTAAGGCGACGCATACCGTTGTCTGGTATGTCGGGGCGAATCGGAACTATGACCCGAAGAAGCTCGGGAGTTTCCACCTGCCGTATGTCTCTGTCTATTACGTGGAGGGGAGCACGGAAGATGAATTCCTCCATATCGGCGGATTCCATGAGTGGCCTGTCCCCGTGGCGCGGTATCTCATCTCGGGGAATGACAGCTACGGCAAAGGTCCCGGTTGGTTTGCGGAGGGCGATGCAAAAATCCTGCATCTCCTCGAAAAGGACAAGCTGACGATGGTTGAGCTGACGGTAAAGCCGCCCGTCGTCGCGTCTGCGGAGCTCGGCATCAAGGGCGTAAATCTCGTCCCCGGCGGCAAGACGTTTGCCCTGCAGAAGGACGCCGTGACGCCGCTTTTCCAGGTGCAGGGGAATCTTGATCATCTGCGGGAGGTTGTCGCGGATGTCACGACGCGCATTAAGCGCGCGTACAGTGCAGACCTTTTCATGATGCTCGATCAACAGGATAAGTCGATGACCGCTCGCGAAGTGCTCGAACGGACGCAGGAGAAAATGAACATCCTCGGGCCCGTGGTACAGCGGATGCAGTTTGAATTTCTCGGGCGCATCATTGAGCGCGTGTACAACATCCTTGACCGTGAGAGGATGTTTCCCGAGCCTGAAGACGAAGAAACGGCGGCCATGCTGGCGGAGCAGGAACTCAAGATTGAGTACATTTCACCGCTTGCACAGGCACAGAAGATGTCGGGGCTTGTCAACATTGAACAGGCGGTGGCGTTCGTGGCGCAGATTGCACAGTTTAATCAAGACGTGCTCGATAAGGTCGACTGGAATGAGAGTGTCAACCGTTACTTTGACATGCTCGGTGCACCTGCGGCAATCAAGCGCACAGATGATGAGTTTGCCGAGATCCAGCAGCAGAAGCAGGAGGCGGCGGAGAAGGCACAGCAGATGCAGCAGGCGGCACAGATGGCGCAGATGGCGGCACCCGCAGCGCAGGCAGCGAAGAACGCGACAGAGGCGGCGCAGGACGGCAACCCTGCCATGCAGCAGCTTCTTGGCATGAGTGATCTGTAGGAGGTGCGTCAATGGACTATGAACAGAGCCCCGTAGATAAAATGCGGCGTATCGCAGATGAGAAAATTGAATCAAAAGATCGTGCAGCGCTTCTCTCGTTGATGCATTCGGCAGAGGGGCGCTGGTTCGTTATGCGCCTGTTTGAACGCTGTCACCTGTTCGGAGGGACGGCATTCGCGGAGGATAACGTCAACCGCCTGCTCGTCATGGAAGGTGAGCGGCGCGTAGGACTCCACATACAGAACATCATCACGGCAAATGAGGAGCTGCTTTCAGAAAAGCAGAAGGCGGAACGCGAATATTGTGAGACGCTGAACGAACTGAAAGCCATGATTACGGCAGCAGAAACAAAGGAGGAATAGACATGACAGATCTCTTTGACTTGCAGAGATTCGCAGATGGGGGTGATGTGCCCGCCGATGCGGGCAGTAGTCCCGACACAGGTGACACAGCCCCTGATGAGGCAGAAGAGGTAAAGGACACCGAAGGCAGCGCAGAAGAGGCGAAGAATGACACGATTCTCGGCGGCAAAAGCACGCCAAATGTCCCCGATGCGTACGATTTCAAGGGGATTGTCCCTGAGGGCATGACGTATGACGAACAGTCTGCGGCGGCGTTTGGGGAGATTGCGAAAAAGGCAGGGCTTTCGCAGGAGCAGGCGACGATGATCGCGTCCTACGGGATGCAGTACATGCAGCAGGGTGTAGATGCGGCCATGAAAGCCGTACAGGACACACAGGCAGGATGGGCACAGGAGGCGCGTGACGCACTCGGCGGACAGTTTGACGCCGTTGTGGCAAAAGCGGCGGCGGGGCGTGACGCACTGGCTGAGAAGGTGCCCGGGCTCACGCAGATGCTGAATGAGACTGGCGCTGGGAATCGCGTAGAAATGATTCGTCTCATGGCGGCGGTCGGTGAATTGATCGGTGAGGATGGCGGACTGCGCGGCGCACAGGCGGGCGCGGAGAAGTCGATTTATCCAAATACAGATTTCAAGAGGTATAGCTAAAGGAGGACGAAGCTATGGCAACACTCGGAACACAGGCGTTGACGCTTTCCGATCTGAGGAAGCGTCTGGCACCCGACGGGAGTGTCGATTTCATCATTGAGGCACTTCTCTCGGCCAATCCCATTATGGATGATGTGACGTGGAAGATGGGCAATCTTCCCACGGGCAACCGCACGACGATTCGCACGTCGATGCCCAAGCCCTCGGTGCGCCGCATCAACCGCGGCGTAACGCGGCACAAGTCGACGACGATGCAGGTGCAGGACACGTGCATTATTCTCGAAGATCGTTCGTGTGTCGACATTGAGGAGCTGGCACTTGCACCGAACGGCGAGCAGTTCCGCCGCAGTGAGGACGCCGCGTTTGTCGGCGGGTTCTCGGATGCCATTGCCGCGAATATCTTCTACGGCAATGCAGACGATGACCTCGATACGTTCAACGGACTTTCGATGCGCTATCCCGTGATCGGCGGCGCGAAGAATACCCCGGGCTATCAGGTGATCGGCGGCATGACGGCGAATGCTGGCGCAAAGAATACGTCGGCGTTCCTTGTCGGCTGGGGCACGCATGCGACGAGCGGTATCTACCCGAAGAACTCGCAGGCAGGTCTCAAGCAGCGTGATCTTGGTGAGCAGACGGTACAGGACAAGGACGGCAATGAGTATCAGGCCGTTGTGACGCTCTTCACGTGGAAGGCGGGGCTTTCGGTCGGCGATATCCGCGCGAATGCGGCGGTGCGCAACATTGACGTGGATAAGATCACGGGCTCTATGGCAAGCGCGGACAAGCTGAAGCTGATCGAAAAGTTTGTCACGGCGAAGAATCGCATCCGCAATCTCCAGTCGCGTGAGAAGAAGGTCGTCATGTACGTATCGGAATCTCTCTACAACTGGTTTGAAATCTACCTGCTCGACAAGAACAACGTCCACGTGACGCGGCAGGAGCTTCAGGCGGATGTGCCCCGTCTCTATTTCGGCGGGATTGAGATCAAGAAGTGCGACGCTATCTCCGATGAGGAGAACAGCGTCCCGCTGGCATAGGAAAGGAGTGTAAAAACATGATTCTTGACGGCGAAAATCTGTTTTACAATGCGGCGACGCTGACGAACGGCGCAATGACCTCTGACGTTTTGAAGGTAGGCGTCGGCGAAACAGGAGACCCGCCTATCCTTGTACTGCGTGTCAAGGATGCGGGGGCGGGCACCTTTAAGGCAGTGCTCGAAACGTCGGCAAATGAAGCGTTTACGACGCCAAAGACGCTCGGCACCTATGAGCAGGTGCCTCTTTCGGTGCATGTTCCGCGCGGGAACCTCGGGTATCTGCGTATCAAGGGAACGAGCACGTATGCAAAAGGGACGGTGACGGCGGGGCTCGTCCTCGATGACAACATCAACCGCTGATACGGTTTGGGTGTAACGAAGGCAGGAGAAAAGCTCTCCTGCCTTTGCCATAGTGCCATAGTCTCTATGACGTTATGGCAAAGGAGGAATCGTTATGAACAGTACGGAGATATGCAATATGGCTCTTTCCTATCTCGGGAACGGGCGCATTAACAGCATTGACGATGCGGCGGAGGATGCACGCAAGTGTAAAATCCACTACGACCATGATCGGCGGCGGATGCTGGCCGCGTATTCGTGGGGATTCGCCAAACGCATTGAGCAGCTGGCGTTGTTCACCTCTGATGCTCCTGGTTGGGATTACGCCTATTCCTATCCCGCCGAATGCATCAGCGTGATTTATGTGTATGACAAAGACGGCGCACGCAAGAAGGAGGAGGCGCGGGAGGATTTTGAGATCGTCACGCTGGATGGCAGGAAGACGATTGCGACAGATGTGCGTGACGCGTGGGCGGAGTACACGGCGGACGTACGAGACGCGAATATGTTTAGCGAAGAGTTTACGGAGGGGCTGACACATCTCCTTGCGTCCTCTATCGCTATGGGCATTACGGGCAATGCAAATATCGCAATACAACACATGCAGCTTGCACAGCAGTCTGTAGTTACGGCGAAGCAATACAGCGTCCTCGAAAAAGAGCGGCGGATGCGGTATCCAAACAAGTACGCCAATGAGCGGTTTACGTAAGAGGAGGTGATCGCATGGCACAGCCGACACCGTTTTATTCGATACAGCCCGCATTTACGGGTGGAGAAATCTCTGTGGAAGTCGCCTCGCGCGTTGACCTGGATAAATACCAACTCGCCCTTCTCATGGCGGAGAATGCGATTATTCGCCCGTATGGGCCTGTCTATAAACGCCCCGGCAGTATCTATGCGGGACGGATGAAATACGATGACCGCGACGCGATTCTCGTGCGGTTTGATTACTCCGTCGATGTCTCCTATCTCCTTGAAATCGGTGACAAGTATATCCGTATATGGCGTGATGCAGTGCGCCTTCCCGTGGAGCTTGAGACGCCGTTTTCGGTGGATGACCTTCCGAATATCCGTGTAGCACAGTCGGTGGATGTGATGTATATCTGCTCTGGGGCACATCCGGTGCAGAAGCTGTCACGCTACAGTGAGAGCGATTGGCGTATCTCAGATATTGCGTGGACACGTACAGCATATGGAGATATCAACAGTGATGAAGCGGCGACGATTGAGCCGTCCGGCCGCGACGGAAACATCGAGATCACCGCGGGGGAAGATATATTCAATGCAGATCGCGTCGGCGACACAATGAAGATTGAACAATATGTTAACGGCGAAACAGTGTCCGCCTCTGCCGGGGCAAACAACAACTCCTATACTACACAGGGGATTTCTGCATCGTCTGGGACGGTGTGTAAGATCAAAAAGACCGGAGCGGGAAATTGTAATGTAACAGTCAATGGATATTTCAGTTACAAACGCCCTTTCTCTCATGTAAGAGGATATAAATGGGTTGATATATGGAGTAAAAGCGGGGCCGGAGATTGGGAAGATTCAAAGACCTTGCCGTCATCAATTGATGACGGCCGATATGAAAATGTTTTTGCCCTGCGCGTTGATGGAATACAGGGAGAGCCGAAGATAGAAATTTCCTTGAGCAATGGGTATAAGCGTGAATTTTTGCTGGATGACAAGTCCGTGTACACGCGGAGCGTTATTGTCGGAAAAACGTGGAAGATCATCACACATGGAACATGGTCAGGTCAGATTGTTGTGCAGCAGTCCAAAGACGATGGAAACACATGGGTTGATCTGCGCACCTATACGTCAACCAACGACTATAATCCGACCGAATCGGGAGATGTAGACGAATATAGCCTGCTGCGCGTCCGCGCAAGGATTACCGGCGGGACATGCAATGCCGATCTCTCCGCCTATCCCTATCGGCATGAGGGATATGTGACCATTACCGGCGTAACAGATGCGAAACATGCATCTGCCAAAGTGGATAAGATCCTCGGTGGACTTGAGGCAACGGCAGATTGGTATTGGGGCGCGTGGAGCAAAATCAACGGATATCCGCGCTGCGCCGCGTTCTTCCAAGATCGCCTTTGCTTCGGCGGATGCAGAAAATACCCGCAGCGTCTTTGGATGAGTCGGAGCGGTGACTACGAGAATTTCGGCGTCGAAAAAGAATCCGGCACCGTTACCGATGACAGCGCAATCACAGCTGATCTGCTCTCGCGGCAGTCATATAGCATTTGTCACATGGATGTCGGCAATGACCTTGTCGTCTTTACGGACGGTAACACGTGGACGGTTGCAGGCGGTGAGACGGTAAAGCCGACGAACATCACGCCGCGGAATCAGGAGAATTACGGATGCAACAATGTCCCTCCTCTGCGCGTTGGAAACCGCATTGTCTATGTGCAGCGGCGCGGTTCGATTGTGCGGGATACGGGATACTCCTATCAGAGCGACGGGTATATCGGGAATGACCTGACTCTCCTTGCCAAACATCTGGTGAGAGGGCGGAATATCGTGAGCGCGGCTTATGCACAGGAGCCCGACAGCCTCCTCTATTTTGTGACGGATGATGGGCTGATGCTCTGTCTCACCTACGTCGCCGATCAAAAGGTCTACGCGTGGAGTCATTTCGTGACGGACGGAAAATATAAGGCCGTGTGCGCGGCAAATCACGGGAACAATGACCGTATCTACGCAGTGGTTGAGCGCAGGATAGACGGGAAAAGCGTACGCTGTTTGGAGTATTTTGCACCTCTCGTCGAATCTGATGCGGAGCAGGATTACACGATGATGGATGCCGCTGTGCGCGCGAAATACCAGGCACCACAGAAGGAACTTCCCGCAGGGGATGTACTCCTAGGGAAGGATGTCGTTGTCATGGCGGACGGATATTTTTTTGAAGGCGTCAAGATGGCGGCAGATGCACATATCCCTGAGGCGGCGAGAAACATCATGGTCGGTCTGCCGTATACAATGACGCTGGAGCAGCCGAACTGGGACGCGGGGAATACGGACACGGGAACAGTGCAAGGACGGAAGAAGGTTGTGACCAATGCTATCCTGCGTCTGACGAAGTCCTACGGCGGACGTGCCGGGCAGAATGCGCACAATATGGATAAGATCATCTATGACGCTGAGGCAATGGAAACGGATAACAATGTCCTCTATACGGGAGACAAAAAAATCACGCTTCCTGCGGGTGGATATGACACGGATGGGCGCACGTGCATTGTGCATGATACGCCGTATCCGTTTAGTCTCTCTGCGATTATTAGGGAGGTATCGTTCGGTGGCTAACTATGAGATCAAGAAGATCACGAAGGAGAAGAAGAAAAAGCAGGTGGCAGCGGAACTCTATCGGCAGCTGCGCGCCGCTGACCGTCGTGAGATGAAAGCAATCGTCAAGGAACGCGGGACAATGGAGGCCGAGGTATATGAGTCTGTCATGCATTCGGAGGAGTGCTATGCAGCGTATGACCGTACGGGGCTTATTGCCGTGTGGGGACATGGCGCGGTGGAAGGGAATCCCGGCCATTTGATCTGGTGCCTTGGGACAAACCGCGTGGCAGATCACCGCTATGCGTTCGCGGTGGAGAGCAAGCGGATTCTCACGCGCTGGGCAAATGACTATGGCGTGCTCTATAACGCGGTGGGGGCGTTCAACAAGGCTGCAATCGCATGGCTTAAGTTCTGCGGGGCGGCATTTCATCAGGAGATTGTGATCGGCGGTGAGCGGTTCATTCCGTTTACGATTGAGGGCGAAGGGAGGAAATAAGATGTGCGGATGGGTGGCAGGGCTCACGGCCCTCGGCGGGCTTTTCCAGTACCGTCAGCAACAGGCGCAGGCGAATGCACAGGCATCCATGTATCGTGCACAGGCCGATGCGGCGGCACAAAATGCACGCATCGAAAACCGTAAGCAGGAACAGATCGCGGATAACTATGCACAGCAGCAAGAGGCACTGCGGGCGCGTCATCGTTTGGCAATGGGGGCGCAGCGTGCGGAGACAGGGGCGGCGGGGCTGAATTTCGCGGGCTCTGCGATGGATATTCTCTCCTCCGGCTATGACGCCTATAACAAAGACGCGGCGAACCTCCTCATGAATCAGCGCAACGATAACTATAGTTCCCGTGTCGCTGAGAGCAACTATATCAACCAAGCGAATCAGGCGAATGCGGCGGCGGGCAATGTAAAGAGACAGGCGCGTATGGCGGGGTTGGCAACGATTCTCGGCACTGCGGCAAGTGTCTATGGTGCGGCACAGCCGTGGAAGAATGCGGGCAAAGAGACGGGGAATATGCAGGCAGGTGTCGGAGCGCGGGATATGGGCTATGGCACATCGGCGTTCTACAACTCTAAAACAGGCTATACGTTCGGGACGGATTACTTTAAGCAGAATCCGTCCTTTGATTCGTTCGGCAAGGGACTGAAGAACTACAATCCGCGTGGGAGATGGTGACATATGAAGTTCTCGACGTATACGCCGGCAGTAGAGCCGCATATGATGAATCCGCCCTCTGTGCGCGTCTCTGGTGATGTGAATGCCTACGGCAGCGGTGGTGAGGACTACGGGAAGATGGCGGCGGCCGTCGGGCAGGTGGCGCGTGTCGCAGCACAGAGGCAGGACGATCTGGATGCCGCCGATGTGATGAAAGCCCGCAACGAGGTTATGACGAGCCTTACGCAGCAGCTCTATGGGGAGCAGGGATTATTTACGACAGGCGTTGGGGAAAACGCAAAGGGGCTCATCGACCGTACGACCGACGCAATCAACAAGACCTATGAGGATGTCAGCAAGAACTATAACCCTCGTGTGCGCTTTGCTCTCAAGGGCAATCTCAATGAGAACATGGCGAACTTCCAGCGCATTGCCGCCTCCAAGGAGATGGCAGAGGGCAAAAAGGTGGAGGAAGCGACGTTTGCCTCCAACCTTCAGACGAACGCGCAGCAGGCGGCTCTGACGTGGCAGGTGAATGGTGCGCCGACCATGTATGTGAATCAGAGCGACGTTCTCCTCGCGGCACAGGCACAAAAGGAGGGATGGTCGGGGGCACAGCTCGCGGCCGAACGTCGAAAGATGGTGACGAATATTGCCGCCGCAGCCGCAGGTGCAGCACTCGAAAACGAGGATTACGACCGCGCCGATGAGATTTTGGGACGCTTCCGAAATGAGATGGATCCGGATACCTACTGGAAGCTGGCACGTGTGTCTAAAAAACACACGGAAGCAAAGGAATTTGATTCGCTTGCGCATGAAATATTAAACAAGCCCGGCGTGTGGGATGGGAGACATTTCAACGAGGCGAAGGCGCAGGAATATGCGAATGAGCTCTATGGTCCGAATGTGACAAAGCGTATCGGCGGTGCAATCAAAAACAAGGAAGATTTTTTCGCGGCGGTTGCTGGACAAGAATCTGGCGGGAATTATAACGCGCAGAACGGGCGCACGGGTGCATTCGGCAAATATCAGATCATGCCGGAGAACTGGCCGTCATGGGCACAGGAGGCAGGACTCTCTGCAGATGCACCGCAAACACCGGAGAATCAGGAGATTGTCGCAAAATACAAGCTCGGGCAGTATTACGACGAACTCGGTCCGGAAGGTGCTCTTGTTGCTTGGTATGCAGGATACCAAAACGGTGAGCGTTGGCGCGATGGAGCGACGGACGCAATCGGTGAGGGCGGTCATTATTCGTGGGATGCAAGGCAGGGGAACGGTGATGAGCCGTCCGTCCGTGAATATGTGCAGCAGGCACTTGGGCGTGATGGTGGCGCAGAACGTACGGTCAGTGCCTACGACCCCGAAAAACGCGACCATCTGATGAAGCTCGTCAGCGCACTCGGAAAAGATGCGGAGCAGGCTTATCAGCAGCAGCGCGGTCAGTATCTGGATGGAATCATGCGGGCGGCGCAGAATGCAGGAAGCTACAGTGCGGCGATCTCGATGCTCTATGCACAAGACCTTGACATGAAAGAGCGCAACGGGCTTGAAGGTCAGATTGCGCAGTATTATCACGTCAATAAAAATACAGGTAAAACGAGCGGTGCGGGGCGGAGCGGGAAAGCGTATAACTCTGCCAAGGACTTTGAAACCCTACAGAAGATGGAGGCTCGTCTTAAACTCGGTACACCAATAACCTCAGATCAACTTGTTGCCTATAAAAATGCGGCAATGCGCCTGGATGATGAAGGGTATCTTGGTGAAGAATTTCAAGATCTGCAAAACAATCAAGCACTATGGACGGCAATTACAGATGATATGGAAGATCCTCGTGGCGGTTGGAAAAAGGCATACGAAAATCTCATCGCACATGGTGCGGATCCGCTTACGGCAACGGCACTTTTGGCAAAGAGCGATGTGATGAGTTTGCCGTACTACTATCCCGAAGAAGATAAGGGCGACGAAGAAGAGCACGAGGGGACGGACTAAAGGAGAACATCATGGCATTTGATCTTGACGGGTATCTGAATGACGCAAAGGAGCGTCAGGAACAGAGAGAAGCCGTAGCAGCAGAACGCGCCGCACAAGAGGCGAATCAAGCGGCGTGGGACGCAAAGCCGTGGTATGAACGGCTCGCCGAAGGAACGATGGCGGATGCCGTTGTGGATGCGGGGCGCGATCTGGCAAGTTCTGCAATCTCTACAGGCACAAGAGTTGTCAATGCCTATGAGGAACTCCATGAAGCAAGGGTTGCGTCGCGTGACAAGTACGGGGTGTATATTCCAACCCCTGAGGTGCAAGAGGCGTCTCGTGATCTCCGTGGTGCGGGAGTGGATTTTATGCTCGCTCCCGTGCGCGTTGTCGCCGACCATACAACACGTCCGCTGCGCTCGTATATCGGGTCGAAAATCGAGCAGAGTGCTGATGAGGGCAGCGAATTTGCACAGGATG
>ERZ772960.2852-NODE-2852-length-12113-cov-2.302123_pt1 | contig 12113 bp, 13 predicted proteins | sample MGYA00580678_ERZ772960 | MGnify/ENA primary metagenome ERZ772960 (study PRJEB29015, sample SAMEA2737930) | human oral metagenome | biome: human oral; feature: human-associated habitat; material: dental | place: China | collected 2059 ...
CTGATAGGCAGTCATTTGATGATATAGGGACATCTATTACCGGAGATGTTTATGCGGCCTTGCCTTACGGTCCTATTTTGTCATATACCTATGATCTCATTTGTAACAATATAAAAAACAAAGATCAGCAGCTTTGGAATTCTGTCTTTTACACGGAAAAATGGAACTTAATTTCAAAGGATAAAAACACTTCGTTAGGTGAGCTTTCTGATTATGAGATAGAGGTATTGGATAACATAGATAAACAGTTTCACAAGTATACATTTGGACAAATGATTGATTATGTTCATGAAAACTGCCCCGAATGGCAAAACCCTCAAGGTTCTTCTTATCCTATAACAAATGAATCCATATTATCTACCCTTGGGAAGTCACAGGAAGAGATAGATTTCATTATGGAAGAAGAAAAACTCTATGCTAAGGAAGATTTAGAGCTGGCAAAGCTCTCATATCACAATGCCTAAAAAAACTACCTTTTTAAGTGAACCCGAAAAAACACTTAGTGGGAAAGAAAAACGGCATCTGCGTATAGTTGTATCGGATGTTGATAATCATAATAATCAAATTGTTGTATCTGTTACTACTTTAAAGTTTGAAAGCCAGGATAAAAGCTGTATAATTTATACCGGAGAACATGAGTTTATAGATAAAAAATCCATAATAGATTTCAAAAGAACAAAAATTATGTCTTCTACGGATATTCTCAATGGAGTACTAAAAGGGCTTTTAATCAAAAAAGAGGATATATCAGAGCATCTGCTTATAAGAATACAAAATGCATTAAAACAATCTAGGTATGTTTCAAATGATGTAAAAGCCTTATTTCCATATTTATAAAAGCTTGATCAAAATGCATGTATTTACCAAAGTTCACACTTTGTTCAGTTGTTCAATTTTAAAGAAGTTTTCTCACGGATCTAAAAATCTATAACTCTATACTAGATATAGACTTACAAAACTGGGCAATACTGGAATCGAACCAGTGACCCCAAGCGTGTCATGCTTGTACTCTAACCAACTGAGCTAATTGCCCTTAAATTCTTCAAATATAGTCAGATAATATCGTATTTTTGACTTTACGTCAAGCCCTTTTTTTGTTATATTATGTGTATTGCGGATTTTATTCTGTAAATTCATAAATTTTAGGAGTATAACTAATGAACAAAGAAATAAGCTTTTTTTTATGTAAAGAGAAAAAAGGAACTATTATCGGGCTTGACTGCTGCCCTGATTCTAAGGTTTCATGCTGCGGAGAAGAACTTTCGCCCGTTAAAATCGGAAGTGTTGATGCTGCAAAAGAAAAACATGTGCCTGTAGTTGAAGTAAACGGAAACACCGTAAAGGTCAAAGTAGGCTCCGTTGCACATCCTATGACCGAAGAACATCATATAGCTTGGGTGTGCCTTAAGACGGAAAAAGGCCTTCAATTTAAGGAGTTACCCGTTACAGGTGCTCCAGAAGTTGAATTCTCCTTAACTTCAGATGATAAGGTCATTGAAGCTTACGAATTCTGTAATCTTCATGGTGTTTGGTCAGGAAAATAAGGTTTAAGTTTTTTTGTCGGCCTTCTAAAAGTAAAGGTTTATTTTTAGGAGGCCTTATTTGTGTTTGAGTGTGTAAGTTTAATTTTTAGGGGTTAATTTTGATTAAAAGAGTATTGGTTACAGGAGGAGCCGGATTTATAGGTTCCCACATCGTTGCAGATTTATGCGAAAAAGGCTATGAGCCCATTGTTTTGGATAATTTTTCCAATTCTTCACCTAAAATAATTCCCGTATTGGAAAAAATATGCTCTAAAAAATTGGAGCTTGTACAAATAGATATAAAGGACAAGGAAAAGCTCTTTAACTTTTTTAAAAGTGCCTCTGTTGATGCAGTAATTCACCTTGCCGCATATAAGGCCGTAGGTGAGTCCGTAGAAAAGCCCTTAAAATACTATGAAAACAATATTTCCGGGCTTGTCAATCTTTTGCTTGCCATGCAAGAGCACAAGGTGAAAAACTTTATTTTCAGCTCTTCGGCCACAGTCTACGGAGATGCAAAGGTTGTCCCCATTCCTGAAAATTCTCCTATTTCTGCTGCAAATCCTTACGGAAGAACCAAGCTTATGTCCGAAGAAATTTTAAAGGATACTGCCTTTTCGGATAAGGATTTAAGCATCATTGCCTTGCGTTATTTTAATCCCATAGGAGCCCATAAAAGTGCCGATATAGGGGAACTTCCTTCCGGTATTCCCAATAACCTTTTTCCATATATTGCTCAAGTAGCTTTGGGCAAACTGCCTCATCTAAACGTCTTCGGAAACGACTATGATACCCCTGACGGTACCTGTATCCGCGACTATATCCACATTTTGGATATTGCATCGGGACATACTGCCGCCCTGGAAAAAATAGCCTCAGGTTTTAAGGGCTTTGATGTCTATAACCTCGGCACAGGAATCGGTTATTCGGTTTTAGACATAGTAAACGCCTTTAAAAAAGCCTCAGGTATCGATCTTCCCGTTAAACCGGCAGCCCGCCGTGCCGGAGATGTACCGCGTTCCTGTGCAAATCCCGACAAGGCCAACAAGGAGCTCAACTGGAAGGCAAAATACAACCTTGAAGAAATGTGCAAAGACGGCTGGGCTTGGTATAAAAAACACCCCGAAGGCTTTGTGTAAAATCACCGCTGTAATTATTTATTCAAGCCTATTGACATTTTATGCGGTTTTTTGCTATACTTCGTCCCTAGTGTTTAAATTTGTCCGGTATAAACCCGTTAATATGCCGGCAAAAGATTTTTTTATGAGGTATAAAGATGTACGCACTTATTGAGTATAAAGGCAAACAGTATAAGGCTGAAAAAGGAGCAAAGCTCGTAGTTGATAAGCTTTCTGCAGAAAGCGGAAGCAAAATCGACATCGACACCGTTCTTTTGATCAGCGATGGAGATAAGGTTACTGTAGGAACTCCCTACGTAAGCGGAGCTAAGGTTTCTGCAACCGTAGGCGATTCTTTCCGAGAAAGAAAGATTATTGTTTACAAGCATAAGGCTAAAAAGAACTACCACAGAACCCAAGGACATAGACAGGCTCATACCTGTATTACTGTTGACAATATTGTCGGATAAGACAAGTGGTAAAAATTCGGCTTCTTTCAAATGCTGAAAACTGTTTTTCGGCCTTTGAGTCGTCAGGCCACGCCAGTGGCAGTCATGCAGGCGGCAGCGGCCACGCTGATTTTGGCGATAATGAAAGCAAGCCGGAAAAAGGCGGCAATATAGTTTGTGCCGCCGTTACCATTTTGCTTAAAACGGCCGTTTTAAGCTTAAGCTCGGCTCAAAAAGAGAGTTCAAGCTTAAAGGCCGAAATACGGGCTGATAATCCGGGCTATCTTTCGGCAAAGATAACAGCTTTTTCAGGAGATGATAAGCCCAGATTGCAGTATTTACTGGAATTTTTAACAATAGGTTTAATGGCCATTGAGGCCGAATATCCCGATTGTTTGGATTTACAGATAGAGTAAGATTTTGATAATTTTTTTGGAGGATTATTATGGCACGTAAAAAGGGCGGCAGCGGTGCAAAAAACGGAAGAGATTCCAATCCTAAATATTTGGGTGTTAAAGTTTACGGCGGAACGGAAGTATCGGCCGGTTCAATTTTGGTTCGCCAGAGAGGTACTTCAATCCATCCGGGTAACAATGTAGGCTGCGGAAAAGACTATACATTATTTGCAAAAGCTGACGGTGTAGTTACCTACCATGAAAGAAAGGGTAGAAAACTCGCATCTATCGAAGCAAAATAATTTGCCTTCGAGCTTAAAATGTATAAATCTGAAAGCCGGTTTTTGCCGGCTTTTTTTGTAGGAAAAAAGATTAATTATGGTAAAATTTGCAGATGAATCTAAAATAAGAGTTTCCTCAGGAAAGGGCGGCAACGGCTGTATTGCCTTTAGGCGGGAAAAGTATGTTCCCATGGGAGGCCCCTCAGGAGGGGACGGCGGCCGAGGCGGAGACCTTATCTTTGAAATACGCCGCAACATGAGAACTCTGGTTCATTTGAGACATAAAAGAGTGTACAAGGCAAAAAACGGCGGGGGAGGGGAAGGCTCTCAACGTTTCGGTAAAAAAGGCGATGACTGCATAATACCTCTTCCTCCCGGCTGTGTTATAAAAGACCCGGAAACGGGAAAAACTATTTTGGATTTTGGAGATGCTGAAGAAGGCCGCTTTGTTTTTCTCAAAGGCGGAAACGGCGGTTGGGGAAACTGTCATTTTAAGACCTCCACAAATCAGGCTCCTAAAACAGCCCTTCCCGGACAAGAAGGGGAAACAAGAGAAATAATCGTCGAGCTTAACATAATAGCCGATATAGGCTTGGTCGGTTTTCCAAACGTGGGAAAATCTTCTCTTCTCGACTATTTTACAAATGCAAGGCCTAAAATCGCTCCCTATCCCTTTACCACCAAAATTCCGAACCTCGGAGTTTTGCGTGTAGACGAAGAAAGAGATGTCATCATTGCCGACATACCGGGAATCCTTGAAGGGGCTTCCGAGGGTATAGGACTCGGCATAAGATTTTTAAAGCATATAGCCCGTTCTGCAGGCCTTGCCTTTTTAATAGACCTTTCAGACGATAACTACTTAAGGGCATACGATGTTCTTTGTAAAGAACTGGAAAGCTATTCAAAAGAATTGGCCCAAAAGAAAAGAATTATAATTGCCACAAAATTGGATTTACCCGATACAAAAGAAAGATTTACAGGGCTTAAAAATGCAATCCCCGATCATGAAATTTTAGGTATTTCGCTTTACAATGAATGGGGCTTGGGAGAGGTAAAAAAAGCCTTTATACGCTTGGCCGATGAAATGCAAAAAACAAAACCGCAAAAAGAAAGTCTTGACCCATACGGCCAAAATAAAAATTTTATGACGGCAGATCTTGACGATGTTTCTTACGAAGAAAAAAACGATGACGAACACTTTGGGGCAACGGTCAGCCTAAGCCGTAAAAGGAAACCTAAAAAATGAGGCTGGCAATCTTAGGCGGTTCTTTTAATCCCATTCATCTGGGACATTTAAATTTAGCTTTTCACTCTTATAAAGAATTAGCCTATGATAAGATTGCTATTGTTCCGGCCTATATTTCTCCTTTTAAAATTTTTTGTAAGGATACGGAAGTTGAAGATAGACTTAAGATGATAGACCTTGCTATTGCCGATAAACCCTACATGTACTGCGAAGTCTACGAGATTGAAAGGCAGGGCATTTCTTATACGATCGATACGATAAATTATCTTTATCAAAAATTTCCCGATATCGAAGGAAAAATAGGCCTAATTATCGGGGACGATTTAAAAGAAAATTTTTTCCGCTGGAAGGATGCGGAAGAAATTATAAAGAAGACCGACATAATTATCGGGAAAAGAACAGGCCTTAAAGGCGCTTTTGATCTCTTAAATACCGAACAGACAAAGGCTTCCGTCAAGGAGCTTAAAAACGAAATCTTAAATATTTCGTCAACCCAAATAAGAGATGCGGTTTTGCAAAATAAAGATTTTTCTTCCCTTGTTCCCAAGGGAGTTTACGATTATATTATAGAGCAGGGGCTTTATAAAGAAAACGGTATTCAGGTTTCGGAGATTAAAAGCGGTATTTCGGATTTAATGAATACCTCCGATATTGAATTAAAAACACAAGAAATAGATAGTTTTGCAAAAAGCGTTTTAACCGAATCCCGCTATGCCCATTCCGTGCGTGTTGCAGAATATGCACGCCATCTTGCAAAAGAGTATAAAAAAGAAGGCGTATCGCCTGCTCTTGCATATTTTACAGGCCTTGCTCATGATATATGTAAAAAATGTTCCGATGAGGAGCTGGTAAAACTTGTAGAAGCTGACGGGCTTGGAATTGACAATGTCGAAAATACCCGCTTAAATCTTTTGCACGGAAGGGCTGCTGCCATAGTTTTACAAAAAAAATTCGGCATCAATGATGAGTCCGTATTAAAAGCTGCGGCCTTTCACACCTTCGGCTATGAAGGGATAGATGCATTGGGAAAGATTATTTATATAGCCGATAAGATAGAACCGGGCCGTCCCGATACCGAAAACTTTAGGAATATGGTAAAATCTTCTTCTCTTAATGAGTTGATGCTTGCAGTCTTGGATTGGAACCTTGCCTATATCAAAAAAAAAGGAGCAAGTGTTCATCCCGAAACAAAAAAAATGTATGAGCAAATACAAAAGGAGCTTAAAAAATGAAAATAAAACTTATGGATACCGGAAAAAATATTCTATTCCTCTTAGTAATTCTTATCGTTTTAATTACCTCCTTTGTTTTAGTTCTTATAAAAATGCAAAGAGATACCGTTCAAGATTATCTTTCCTCCGATAAGATTTTAAAAGTTCTTTTGGTGGTTGAAGACAAGGGTGTTCCGATTTCGATAAGTATACTGGCCTACTATCCTGAAACGAAAAGGGCTGCTATGTTCGATGTACCGTCGAATATAGGTTTGATTATTCAATCTTTAGATCGAACGGATGCAATAGGAGCAGTCTATACCGAAAAGGGTATATCGAGTTTTAAGGCCGAAATAGAAAAACTTGCAGGTATTTCCGTGCCCTTTTATCTTACATGCAATCTTGAAAACTTTTCTATGCTTACCGATATGCTCGGAGGCCTTTCCGTATTTATTCCTTCTCCGGTAGATATAGAGAACGATAATACGCATGTTCTTTTGCCGTCCGGTTCCGTTTCTCTTGATGGAGATAAAATAAGGGATTTTCTTGTTTATGAGGATGACTTGGATGCCGAGGGGGAAGCTGCTGCACGAAAACAAAAGGCTGTTCTGGCTCTTTTTAGGGCTATAAGCGATAATTCTCCTGAGATTTTTTCTAAGGAAAGGTTTTCGGTTTTGAGCGGTAATTTTCAATCGAATGTTGCCGGTTCCGATTTAAAAAATTTGCTTGAATCCATAAGCAAGATGGATTCCGAACGTTTGGTTCCGCAGAGGCTTACAGGAGCTGTTCGGATTATCGAAGACAAGCGTCTTTTAACTCCGTTTCGGGAGGGGCAGCAGATAAAAGAAATTATCCGTCAAACAATTGCAGTATTGGCTTCCGATGATTCTTCCGCTCTTGAGCGGGTCTACGCCTTGGAAATTTTAAACGGAACAAATGTACAAGGCCTTGCAAAAAGTACTTCCGAACTTTATCAAAGCTTTGCCTATGATGTTGTCAGTATAGGCAACTCTGAAAATCCTGTGGCTGAAACGGTTTTGATAGATAGAATCGGAAACCCTTCAGTAGCCGGTATTGTTGCAAAGGTTATAAGATGTAAAAATATTCAAACTACGCAGCTTCCGGCCGAAGGAGAATACGGAAGTGAAACCAATGTTGACTTTACCCTGATTTTGGGTTCGGACTTTAACGGCTTTTTTGTTGTCGAGAAAAAAGAGGACAAAAAAGATAGCGATGAAAATGATAAGGATAAAAACTAATGATAGAAAATTTTGACTTTTATACTCCGGCCTTGGAGCTTGGAAAATTATTGCGCGATTTTAAGGGTGAAAATGTTGTTGTCTTGGATTTGCGGGATAAAAACATTTGGACGGATTTTTTTATAATTTGCACCGTAACAAGCTCTGCTCATTCAGGCGGTTTGGAAAAAAGAGTGTACGAATTTTTACCTGAACACAATCTGGAAGAATATCATACCAAGCGTAAATCTCCTGACGGCGATGAGTGGAGGCTTATAGATTTGGGCGGTATTGTTGTGCATCTTATGAGCGAAACTGCCCGTAATTTTTACAGCCTTGAAAAAATTTGGTTTGATTCAAAAAATATTCTTGAAGACTAATCTTTCCGATAAGAAGATGTAAAAATGAACAAAGCAAATCGTTTTAAAACCTATGCCTCGCTTTTTGCAAGTTTTTTTAAGATAGGGCTTGTAACATTCGGAGGCGGTCTTGCCATGCTGCCCATCTTAAAAAGAGATTTGGTTGATTCGAAGGGCTGGCTTACCGAGGATGAGATTTTAGATTATTTTGCTATAGGACAGAGTACACCCGGCGTTATAGCGGTAAATGTTGCCACCTTTGTCGGATACAAAAGGGCAGGGGTGATAGGTTCTGTTTTTTCCACATCCGGAATTGTTTTTCCTTCCCTTATAATCATTAGCCTCATAGCCGCCTTTGTTTCAAATTTTAACGAATTAGCCTGGGTTCAAAAAGCCTTAAAGGGAATAAATGTTGCAGTTTCCGTGTTATTGGTAAAAGCGGTTTTTTCTTTTGGGAAAAAAACGGTTTTCGATCTTTGTACATTTTTAATAGCAGCCCTTTCATTTGTTCTAATGTTTGCTTTTAAGGTGCAGGGTGTCTGGATAGTAATAGGCTCGGCCTTTTTAGGCTGGTTTTTTCAAACAATCAAATCAAGACGGCTTTTAAAAAAGAATAGAGGAGAAGAATTCTGATGAGTTTGATTGGTTTGTTTTTTTTGTTTATGTACATAGGGTTTTGTACTATAGGCGGAGGTCTTGTTGCTATTACCCTCATGCAGCAAGAACTGATTCCACGCGGGCTTATAAGTTCCGAAGATTTTTTTGCAATGGTTGCTATTTCGGAATCTACGCCGGGACCGATGGGGATTAATATGGCAACCTATATCGGCTATGAACTTTACGGTGTTTTAGGAAGTATAGTTTTAACTACCGGCATTGTTCTTCCGTCACTGGTAGTTATAGTTTTGATAGCCCGTTTTGCTTCATCATTTCAAGAAAAACCCTTGGTAAAAAAAAGTTTTTACGGTTTAAGGGCAGGTGCTGTCGGCATGATTACTGTAGCCTGTTGGCAGGTAATAAATATTTCCATTTTAAATTTATCTGTTTTTAAAGAAAGCGGTAAAATAACGGACATTGTACATATAAAACAGTTCGGATTTTTTTGGCTCCTATTTTTTGTAAGTATCTTCTTTAAAAAGCTTCATCCTATAGTTTTGGTCGCAGCCGGAGCAATATTCGGCATTCTGTTTTTATAAGAGACCTATTGACATTTTTTGTATTTTACTATACTATACTTGTCGTTACGGGCAATAGCGCAGTTGGTTAGCGTACAAGTCTGGGGGACTTGGGGTCCCCGGTTCAAATCCGGGTTGCCCGATAAAAACTTCGTTTTTTACGTTTTTTAAAAACGAAGTTTTTTTTTGCCCATAAAAAAGCAGCCTTTTAGACTGCCTCTTATCTTTTAGTATCCGAATACCAGTTTTACTGTTGCTTCGGCTCCGGTCCTTTAAAACTTCCTGTAAATGAAGGATATGCTGCAGAAACTGCTGTTTCAAGTCAAAATACTCTTAATTTTTTCTTTATATATTGATATATTCTTGCATTTATGATAGCATTTACAGTATGAGAACTCTAGACAAATCACTACCGTTATTATTAAAACGGATTTCGGAAAAATATCCCAACATAAGAGCTCAAATGTTTAAGGGAGAAGATAAGGAATTTAAAAGTCTTTCTTACAAGGAGCTTTATGAAACTGCACTTGATTTTGCGGCAGGTTTGCTTTCTATAGGGGCAAGACCAAAAGACCATATAGGTCTTATAGCCGACAACCGCAAAGAATGGCTTCATGCAAGTTTCGGTATTATGAATATCGGGGCTGCCGATGTTCCGCGCGGCTGCGATGCTACCGAGCAGGAAATTACCCACATTCTTTCTTTTTCGGAATGTAAATTTGCCGTTTTAGAAAATGAAGCTCAAATTCGAAAAGTCCTTACCCATCTGGCAGAAATCCCCCTGCCTGAGTCTATAATCAGTATTGATAATATTGATTTTAAAAAACTGGAAGAAGAATTCGATCTAAAAGAAAGAAAAATAAAATTCCATACCTATGCTGACATTATTAATTTGGGTAAATCGGCTAGAGTTGAAGGTAAATTTAAGCCTGAAGAATATGCCGAAAATGTAGATACCGATGATTTGGCTTCTATAATCTTTACATCAGGTACTACGGGCAATCCTAAAGGTGTTACTATGACCCATAGGAACTTTATGACTCAACTCATGGAGCTTCCCGATAGGATTATCCTTAAACCCGGCCAAAAAGCAATTTCGGTTCTTCCGGTTTGGCATTCTTTTGAGAGAGCTTGCGAATATGTTATAATAATTTCTGGCGGAACTATCGCTTATTCAAAGCCGATAGGAAGCGTTCTTTTAGCAGATATGTTAAAGATAAATCCGACTCTTTTCCCCTCTGTTCCGCGAATTTGGGAGGCTGTTTATGACGGTATCTTCAAGGCTATGAAAAAAAGAGGCCGTCCTCTTTACTATCTTTTCTTGTTCTTTATTGAAGTCGGAGTAAAGACAATGCGTTTAAAGCGAAGAGTTACAGGTCAATGCCCACACTTTCAACGAAGAACCAAGGTGCTCTATCCAATATTGGCCGTTCTTCCTCTTTTGTGCATAGCTCCTATGTATTATATCGGAGACCTCCTTATTTACCGCACAATTCGCAAGAAATTCGGTAAATGTTTTAGAGCCGGTGTTTCAGGCGGAGGAGCCTTGCCGCCCAATGTTGACGAATTTTTCTGGGCTATCCGTATAAATGTAATGGAAGGTTACGGTATTACCGAGACTGCTCCCGTTATTTCGGTTCGTCCGATGCCTAAACCTGTGTTTGGAACACTGGGTAAACCGCTTGCATGTTTTGAGTCAAAAATTATCGATAAAAACGGAAACGAATTATCTCATAACAGGAAGGGATTGCTTCTTGTTAAAGGTGATGCAGTAACAAAGGGGTATTATAAGGATCCTGAAAGAACTGCGGAAGTTATCGATAAGGACGGGTGGTTTGATACGGGCGACCTTGCAATAAAGACGGTTGACGGAGAGTTGATTCTTAAAGGACGCCGAAAAAATACGATAGTTTTAAGGGGCGGCGAAAACATCGAGCCTGTTCCGATTGAAGTAAAACTGCAAGAGTCTCCCTTAATTTCAATAGCTGTTGTCTTGGGTCAGGACCAAAGGTCTTTGGGCGCTTTGATAGTTGTTCATAAAGAAAACCTCCAATCATGGGCTGCAAATAACGGCTTACGGAATGTGCCTGTTGCAGAGCTTGTACATGATTCCAATGTACAAAAAATGTATGAGGCTGAAGTTGCAGAGCTGGTTAACTCCAAAACAGGCTTTAAACTCTTTGAAAGAATAAACAAGATTGTTCTGCTTCCTGAAGAGTTCCAAGCAGGAAGGGAGTTATCTGCAAAGGGCGAGATGATGCGCCATAAGATAAACCAACTTTATCGCAGCGAAATATACGAGCTCTTTAAATAAGCGTTAAAAAACTGTACATCGTTTTGGTAAAGCCCTTATAAGAAAAAATCTTATAAGGGCTTCTTTATGTTAAAAAATCAATTATGTAAAAAAAAAGAACTCAATATTTGAGTTCTTTTTTTTGCGGCGAACTGGACTTGAACCAGCACACCCGTTAAGGCATCAGCACCTCAAGCTGACGTGTCTACCATTCCACCACCGCCGCACATAAGAGGACATCAATTTAACAAACAAAGAAATAAAAGTCAAGAGATTAGTTTTTGTATGATATGCAAAAAAAAAAAAATGAAGTTACCTAGCTAGCAAGACAAGAAACACATAAAAATCAGTTTATGGCAACTCAAAAAAAATACTAATTCCCTATATTTAAAAAATATCTTAAAAATGTTATAATAGTCTATAGCTACACTATATTATGGACCTCTAAAAGCTTAAAGGGTCTTTTTATTCAAAATAAGGATAGTTATGAAAAAATATTGCTTACTACTATGTTTTTGCTTAAGTGTTTTTAGCGCTAATTCGAGCGTTCCTCTTGATGATTTAGCAGGAGCTGTTAGAACTTTCTGGACAGATTCAAATGGATTACCATCAAATTTGATATTAGATATCGTACAAGATGATGTAGGCTATATGTGGCTTGCTTCTTATGATGGACTAATTAGGTTTGATGGTTTAACTTTCACAAAATTTAGCAAAGCAGAATATGGATTCACTGGACTTTCTCCACGCGTTTTATGTAAGGGCAATGATGGCTCCCTATGGATTGGAACAAATGCTTCAGGTCTATACAACTATAAAGACAAG
>ERZ772960.2854-NODE-2854-length-12110-cov-6.995769_pt1 | contig 12110 bp, 11 predicted proteins | sample MGYA00580678_ERZ772960 | MGnify/ENA primary metagenome ERZ772960 (study PRJEB29015, sample SAMEA2737930) | human oral metagenome | biome: human oral; feature: human-associated habitat; material: dental | place: China | collected 2059 ...
GAGTCCATTTAGGGAATTTTTCATAAACTGGTGCAACAGCTTTATTAAATGCTTCTGCATCAACTTCATGGAAAGTAACTCCATTATCTTTTAATTTTTGTGCATATTCATCTTCTAATTTCTTTGTTTCAGTTAAATTATCTTCTGCACCTTTATCAAATTCTTCTTGAATTATTGTTCTTTCTTCATCAGTTAAACTATCCCAACATTTTTTTGAAATACATACTGCTGAAACTCCAAGTAAATGACGAGTTAAAGAATATTCTTTAACATTTTCATATTGTTTTGTTCCATAATAACTTAAAATAGAACCTTCAAGTCCATCTATAACTCCTTGTTGTAATGCAGCATAAGTATCAGGATAAGGCATTGCAACTGGATTTCCTCCCATAGCTTCAATAGTGAATGTATATAATTGGCTAGTAGGAACTCTTAATTTTAATCCTTTCATATCTTCAGGAGTTTTTATAGCTTTTTTAGCTTCAATATTTCTAAATCCAAATAGCCAATCCAAAGATAATACTTTGATTCCTTTTTCAAGAGCTTGTGCATTTAAGTCTTGAACTAATGGAGTTCTAACCATTCTTAAATATTCATCAAAACTTTGGTATAACATAGGTCCTGTAACTGCATTATAATCTGGAACATAATCTCCTAAGAAATTTACACCATCAACTAGTATCCAATCTGAACCATTTGCAACTTGTTCCATACCATCTTTACCAATTGGTAAAGTACCACTTGTAAATAATTGTAATTCCAAACTTCCATTACTTCTTTTATTAATAGCTTCTACAACTTTTACTAATGATTTTGCTGTTTGTTCATCATCAACAAATTTTGTTGTAACTTTTATAACTCTTGCTTCTTTCTTTGTTTCCCCCTCATTTTTAGTAGCTTCTTCTTTTTTTCCACCACAAGCAACTAAAAGTAAAGTGAAAAGTGATAAAAAAATCAAAGATAAAACCTTTTTCATAACTGCCTCCTATTTCCTTTAATATCTAGTTTTTTGAAAATCAATTTTTATTCAAAATACTTGATTTCCATACACCATTTTATATTATCACACAGCTTGTAGAATGTCAATATTTTTATAAAAATTTTATAATTTTTTAATTTTATTTGTTTTTTTATAGAACATTTTATATGTTTATTTTCTTTTAAATAAAATTTTATTTGAAATTTTAAATTTGAAATTAACTTAATTTTTTATTTAAAACATGTTATAATAAACTACATAGAATTTATTATAAACTAGGTGAAAAAAATGAATAGAGATGAAAAATTAAAAAAACTTATTGAAGAAATAAAAAATGATGAAGAAAATAAAAAATATACAGAACAAGGTATTGACCCTCTTTTTTCTGCACCAAAAGAAGCAAGAATTGTTATTGTCGGGCAAGCTCCAGGTATAAAAGCTCAAGAAAATAGATTGTATTGGAAAGATAAGAGTGGGGATAAATTAAGACTTTGGATGGGGGTAGATGAAAAAACTTTTTATAGTTCAAATTTACTTGCTATAATACCAATGGATTTTTATTATCCAGGAAAGGGAAAAAGTGGAGATTTACCTCCAAGAAAAGATTTTGGAGAAAAGTGGCATAATAAAATTTTAGAATTATTGCCTGATGTTGAATTATTTATATTAATTGGAAAATATGCTCAGGGATTTTACTTAAAAGGTAAACTAAAAGATAATTTAACAAATACAGTTCATGCTTATAAAGAATATCTACCTAAATTTTTCCCAATAGTTCACCCATCACCTTTAAATATTAGATGGCTAAAGAAAAATCCTTGGTTTGAAGAAGAGGTTGTTCCAAAATTAAAGGAAATGGTAACAAAAATTATGAAGAGGTGAAATAATTTTTATGGACATCGCAGTAATCTTAAACTGGACAAAAAATAAGTGAATTACATTCTAAATTTTAGGATAAAAATTAAATAGAATGAGCCGAGCAAATCTTGCTGTGTTTGAACGAAGTGAGTTTAGCAAATTTGCAGCGAATTCTTAGTTTTTATCCGTTAAAAAATTTGGCTAGTAATGAACTATTTTTTACAGTTGTAATGTGATTTTTGTCCCTTTACCTAATTGGCTTTCAATTTGGATGTCAATATTAAGTAAAGTAATAATTTCTTTTACAATAGAAAGTCCTAAACCATAGCTTTTTATTTCTCTATTTCTTGCCTCATCTTCTCTATAAAATCTTTCAAAGATATGAGGTAAGGCATCTTTTGATATTCCTACACCAAAGTCTTCTATAATAACTTCTATTTTCTTTTCTTTTTTCAATTCAACATTTATTGGATTATTATTTCCATATTTTATAGCATTTTCTATAAGATTTTTAAATAAAAGTTTTAAAAGAGCTGCATCTGAATTCATAGAAATATCAGAACCATTGTAATTTATTTTTTGTTTAGGATATACCAAAATTAAATTATTAATTGTATCTTTTAAAATACTATTTAGGTTTATACTATGCTTATCTATAATCAATTTTTTACTTTTAGCAAGAAATAAAAGCTTTTCCACTAATTCCTGCATATTTTGAGTTTCTGCTTTTAAGGTAACCAAGCTTTCTCCCAGAACTTTTTTATCATCTTTTCCCCAATCACTAAGCATTTCAATATAACCTTTTAAAATAAAAATTGGAGTTTTAAGTTCATGTGAAGCATTATTAACAAAATCCATCTGCAACTGAGAGTGTTCTTTAAGTCTCATTAACATATTTTTAAAAGATTTTTGTAATATACTAAATTCTATAAAATTTTCCTCATCACGTATTCTTATTTCAGAGTCTAAGCTATAATCTTGTGTAAAAATTCTTAAATTATCAAGAGAATTTTTAAATTTACCATAAAATTTTTTTTGTATTTTTATAATTATTAATAAACAAAAAAATAAGAAAAACAAAAAACTTCCAAAAGTATAAATAATTAAAAGTCTATTTTTGGTAATTCTTTTTGTAATTTTAACTTCTATTGGATCATATCCCTTAAGTTGATAAGTTTTTGTAACAGAATAATAGTCTAAAAAATTATGTTTTCTATCTGGTAAATAAGGAGGTTTAGTATACTTTTTACCTTGATAAAAAATTTCTACATATACATCTTGTATTTTAGGTGCTTCTTCCAATGCAGTTTTAAAAAGTTCTTCATTAGATAATTTTTTTAATTCTTCTTTATCTTCAAATTCTTTTAATTCATAATTTATGAAAGTTTCTACTGTTTTTATATTTTCTTCATTTTCTCTCCAAAGAAAAAGAGCAAAACTTATAATAACAGATATTGAAAATATAGCAAATAAAACTATCATCCAATAATAAGTTTTTAATAATTCATTAGATAATTTTTTCATTTTTTAACCTCTTTATATTGAAATATATATCCAAAACCACGAATAGTATGAATATATTCACTTTTTGAATCAATTTTTTTCCTAAGTGAATTTATATATACATCTACAATTTTTTCATCACCATCAAAATCATAACCCCAAACATCAGTTATTATTTTTTCTCTTGAACAAGATAAACCTTTATTTTTCATAAAAAATTCTAATATTAAAAATTCTGTCTTTGTAAGATTAATTTCTTCTTGTCCCAAATAAACTCTTTTTGTAGACAAATCTAATTTAATACCTTGCTCTAAGTAAAATTGTTTTCCCGCAGAGTTTTCTTTATTTCTTGTTGCAACTCTTATTCTTGCCAACAATTCTTCCATTGCAAAAGGTTTACATATGTAGTCATTTGCCCCTAAATCTAAAAGCTCAACCTTATCTAAAACAGCATCTTTTGCTGTAATAATAATAATTGGAGTATTAGTCAATTTTCTAAACTCTTTACATAATTCTTTGCCTGATTTTTTTGGTAACATTAAATCTAATAAAACAACATCATAATAATTTTTTGTAAATAATTCCATACCTTGTTCACCATCATAAGCAGAATCTACTAAATATTCTTTGTGTCTTAGTTCCAGTGTTAAAAGTCTTTGAATATTTTTATCATCTTCAACCAATAAAATTTTTATCATTTTTATCACCTAATTAGAATAATAACATAATTAAAAAAAATTTTCTAGAATTTTACCAAATCTTAATTTAATTTTTATCAATTTTTAATTTTTCCTTTCTATAATGAACCTGTGAAAAGGAAAAAGCTAACTTAATCCCATTTAATCCAATTAGCTTTTTCTCCCCCCTTAAAAATAAAAAATTTAATTTATAGATGAAAGAAGGAAAATTATGAAAAGAATATCAGTTATTGCACCAATTTTTAACGAAAAAGAAAATATTAAACCATTTGTAGAAAGTGTTGAAAATGCTTTAAGAGACAATTTTATTTCTTATGAAATTATATTAATAGACGATGGAAGTACAGATGGTAGTACAGAATTGATAAAGGAAATAGCTTCAAATAATTCTCATATAAAAGATTATCATTTCACTAAAAATAATGGGCAAACAGCGGCTTTATCAGCAGGATTTAAGGCTTGTACAGGAGATATAGTTGTAACTATGGATTCAGATTTACAAACAACTCCAGAGGATATTTACTTAATGCTACCTTATTTGAATAAATATGATATGGTGAATGGTAAGAGAACAACAAGAGAAGATGGTTTTAAAAGAAAATTATCCTCTTTAATAGGAAATGGAGTTAGAAATCTTATAACAGGAGATAATATAAAAGACACAGGTTGTCCACTAAAATTATATAAAAAAGAAGTCGTAAAATCTTTTTATTTATATGAAGGTATGCATAGATTTCTTCCAACCCTTGCAAAAATAAATGGCTTTTCTGTTATTGAGGTTCCAGTTCAACATTTTGATAGAATACATGGAAAATCAAAATATGGTGTTTGGAATAGATTATGGAAAGGATTAAAAGATGCTTTTGCAGTTAGATGGATGAAAAAAAGAAAAATTCATTATGAATTTCAAAATGCTCTTATAAGTGAATAGTTAAAAGGTAGGTAATAAAATTGAATTTTAATTTTTTTATGATTTTAGGATTTATAGGACAATTTTTCTTTTCAATGCGTTTTGTAGTTCAATGGATAGCTTCTGAAAAACATAAAAAAAGTGTAGTCCCTTTAAGTTTTTGGATATTTAGTGTTTTAGGAAGTTCACTTTTACTTATATATGCAATTTATAGAAAAGACCCTGTATTTATTTTAGGACAAGCTCCTAATTTATTAATTTATTTTAGAAATATATGGTTTATAAAACATAAAGGAAAAGGAGAGTAAAAGTGTTTTCTAATAGTAAGAAAGATATATTTATTTTATTGATTATTTCAGTTTTTGCTTTTTTATCCGTTATATGGGTAAAAGAAGTAGATATTATGGAAGCAAGAAATTTTATAAGTGCAAGAGAAATCTTAGATATCTCTAATTGGTGGACAACAACATTAAATGGACAATTTCGTTTTGAAAAGCCACCTTTTCCAACTTGGCTAACTGCTCTCACTATGTTAATAACTCATAGTAAATCAGAATTTATTTTAAGAATACCAAATACATTAATTTCAATATTCACTGTAATATTTTTATATATAAGTACACTTAGAATAAAAAAAGACAGGGTTTTCGCTTTTTTATGCTCCTTTATTTTAATCACTTGCTTTATGTTTATAAAAATAGGTGCTGAAAACACTTGGGATATATATACTTATAGCTTTGCTTTTCTTGCTTCACTATCTCTGTATTTATATATGTTAGAAGGAAATAATAAAGATTTATTTTTAATGGGTATATTCCTTACTTTGTCTTTTCTAAGTAAAGGTCCTGTTGGATTTTATTCATTATTTATTCCCTTTGTTGTTAGTTATTTTTTTACTTTTCATAAAAAAAATTTAAAGGGAAAATATCTTATGTAATTTTAATCGTTATTATTGCATTTGTTATTTCTTCAATATGGGCTATATCAATGTATTTTAGTCATAGTAATTATTTTTTAGAAGTTCTTAAAAAAGAAAGTTCTACTTGGTCAACAAAACATACCCATAATATATTCTTTTATTTAGATTATTTTGTATATATGGGTTCTTGGATATTTTTCTCAATCTTTGTTCTATTTAAAATACCTAAGAAAAAAGAAGAAAAAGTTTTTTATTTTTGGACTATAATTTCTCTAATTTTTATATCAATAATTCAAATGAAAAAAAAGCGTTATGGTTTGCCTATATATTTAACCTCATCAATAACTATTGCTCAATTAGCAGTATATTATTTTAGGACTGCCTATGAAAATCTAAAAAAATCAGAAAAAATTCTGTTAGTTATACAAAAATATTTTATAACTTTTATAATTTTAGGAAGTTTGATTTTTATAACTTACTTTGGATTTATAAAAAAAGAAATTTCTTTTTCATTATTTTTATTATATCTTATTTTACATATTTTATTTTTATATCTAATTAATTACAAAAAAATTAATTATTCCAAAAGAATTATTCTTATTTCTGGATTGACTATGTTACTTATAAATTTTAGTACTTCTTGGATATTAGAAAATAGGTTTATGCAAGATAAATTACTAAGATTTAAAATTCCTGTAAATCAAGAAGTATTTAAAAGTGATTATCCTATATATTCCAATGACTTTGATATAGAAGAAGTATGGAGAATAGGTAAACAAATTAAAATTCTTGATAGCATTCCCAATGAAAAAGAAATATTTTCCTTAGGTGATGAAGAACCAAAAGATTTATTAAATAATTATAGGACTATAGATATATATCAATATCAAAAGATAAATCATAAAATGACTAATTTATATCGTTTAGAAAGGAAAGGATAATATGAATATTTTAATTACAGGTGGAGCTGGTTTTATAGGCTCACACTTAGTTGAAAAATTTTTGAAAGAAAAACACAAAGTTATAGTTGTAGATAATTTTGACTCTTTTTATTCAACAGATGTAAAAATTTCTAATGTTTTAGAATCAATAAATAAAGTGGAATTAAAAGAAGAAATTTCAAAGTTAAATAGTGATGAGAAATTAGATTTCTTAAGTGAAAATACTAAAACTAGTAATTACAGATTATATGTTGAGGATATTTGTAATTTAGAAAAATTAAAAGAAATTTTTAAAAATGAAAAGATAGAATTTGTAATAAATTTAGCAGCTTTAGCAGGAGTTAGACCTTCTTTACTGAGACCATTTGATTATGAAAGAGTTAATATCAGAGGTTTTTTAAATATTTTAGAGCTTTGTAAAGAATTTAAAATAAAAAAATTAATTCAAGCCTCATCTTCCTCAGTATATGGAAATGCAAAGGCAGATATATTCACAGAAGATATAAGAGTGGATTTTCCTATATCTCCTTATGCAGCTACTAAAAAATCTTGTGAGGAGTTTGGAAGTGTTTATTCACATATTTATGATATGGATATAATACAATTAAGATTTTTTACAGTTTATGGTGAAAGACAAAGACCGGATTTAGCTATACATAAATTTATTAAAAAGATAATAGCAGATGAAGAAATTACTATTTATGGTGATGGAAACACTTCAAGGGATTATACCTATATAAAGGATATTATAAGTGGTATTTATAAATCTTTTAAATATCTAAATGCTCATCAAAATGTCTATGAAATTATAAATTTAGGTAGTTCAAAAGAAATAAAATTAATGGATATGATAAAAATAATTGAAGATAAGTTAGATAAAAAAGCAAAAATAAAATTTGATAATAAACAGGCAGGAGATGTTGATAAAACTTTTGCTTGTGTAGATAAAGCTAAAAAAATTTTAGGATATGAAGTTAATACAAAATTTGAAGATGGAATAGAAAATTTTATTAGATGGTACAAAAGGAGTTTTTAAAATGAAAATTGCAGTTATAGGAACAGGTTATGTTGGTTTAGTTCAAGGTGTTATAATGTCAGAATTTGGCTCAGAAGTTATTTGTGTAGATAAATCTGATGAAAAAATTGAAAAATTAAAAAAAGGTGAATTACCTATATATGAACCAGGCTTATTAGAATTATTACATAAAAATCAAAAAGCTAAAAGAATTTCTTTTACAACTGATACAGAAGAAGCTGTAAAAAATTCAGAAGTAATATTTATTGCTGTTGGAACTCCAACTTCTGAAGATGGAAGTGCAGATTTAAGTGCTCTTTTAAATGTTGCAACTGAAATTGGAACTTATATAGATTCATATAAAGTTATAGTAAATAAATCTACTGTTCCAGTGGGAACAGGAAGAAAAGTAATTTCTGTTATAGAAGAACAAATTAAAAATAGAAAAGAAAATATAGAATTTGATGTTGTATCTAATCCAGAATTTTTAAGAGAAGGTAAGGCTGTTGGAGATTGTTTAAGACCTAATCGTATTGTAATAGGTACTGATTCAGAAAAAGCAAAAGAAATAATGGCTAAAGTTTATAATGTTTTATATATAAATGCCACACCATTTTTATTTACTAACCTAGAAACAGCTGAAATGATAAAATATGCTTCAAATGCCTTTTTAGCAGTTAAAATTTCTTTTATAAATGAAATAGCTTTACTTGCTGAAAAGGTTGGAGCTAATACACAAGAAATAGCAAGAGGTATGGGAATGGATGGAAGAATCTCTCCTAAATTCTTACATTGTGGTGCTGGTTATGGTGGTTCTTGTTTCCCAAAAGATACTAAGGCTATTGTGGAAATAGGAAAAGAATATGGTGAAGATATGTTTGTTATTTCTGCTGCCATTGCTGCAAATGAAAAGCAAAAGAAAAAAATGGTAGAAAAAATTAAAAATGCTGTTGGAAATTTATCAGGAAAAGTAATAGGAGTTTTAGGCTTATCTTTTAAACCTGATACAGATGATATGAGAGATGCTCCAAGTATAGATATATTAGAAGGATTGATTAGAGAAGGTGCAAAAATTCAAGCATACTGTCCAGAAGGTATTAAAGAAGCCATATGGCGTCTACAAGATTATGAAGAAAGTATTATTTATTGTGCTGATGAATATTCAATAGCTAATGGAGCAGATGCAATAGTTTTGATGACTGAATGGAACCAATTTAGAGGAATGGACTTAAATAAATTAAAGAAAAGAATGAGAGATAACTATTATTTTGACTTAAGAAATATAAATATAAAAAACGAAAAAATTAGACAGTATTTTAAATATTATCCAACAGGGGAAAGATATGTTGAAAGAGCTTAAAGAAAATAAAAAAATGATATTTATTTTAATTTTATTTTTAATTCTTCCTTTTTTCCGTTTCCCAGATTTAAGAAATGAAATGAAATACTTAAATATAATACAAGAAATGATAGAGAAAAAAAGTTATTGGATACTATATTATCAAGGGGGACTTTATCCAGATAAACCTCCATTATATTTTTGGCTTTTAATAATAATTTATAAAATTTTTGGAGAAAATTTGGTGTTCCCTTTATCACTTATCCTTTTTAGTTACTTACCATTTTTAGGTATTTTATTTCTAGGATATTGGCAATTAGGTTATTTAAAAAAGGAATGGAGGAGTAATTTTTTAATTTATTCTCTTACTATTCCATATTTAATGGGTATTTCTATCTTTTTAAGAATGGATATGCTTATGACATTTTTTATAACTCTTGTTCTTTCATTATTTATTTATTTTTATTATAATCAAAATAAAATCACTAAAATAAAATTATTTATATTTTATTTAAATCTCTTTTTAGGAGTTTTTACTAAGGGAGTATTAGGAATAATTTTCCCAATTTTAATTATTTTCATATTTTTATATTTGGAAAATAATTTAAAATTTCTTAATCTTTTGCATTGGAAAAAAGGAATAATCTTTTTATTGCTTTGTTTTTCTCTATGGTTTTTAATTTTATATCAACAACCTGATGGTAAAGAATATATTTATCTTCTTTTAAATAAGCAGACAGTTGGAAGAGCTTATAAGTCTTTTTCTCATGCTAGACCTTTTTATTATTATTTTGTATATATTCCTCTTACTTTTTTTCCCTATGGTTTATTTTATATTTATGGATTTTTTAAATATTTGAAAAATTGGAAAAAGAAAAGAGAATGGACATTATTTGAAAAATGGACTTTTTCTTGGTCTATTCCACCTTTAATATTGCTATCTGTTGTAAGTGGAAAACTCCAAATATATATGTTGCCTATCTGCATAGGGATGATATTTTTAAGTCTTATTGTAAGAGATGAGCTAATAGAAAAATATTCAATTATAAAAAATATAGAAAAATATATTCAAAATTTTATAATTATTTTATATGCTTTTCTTCCAGTAGGACTTTTTATCTATACTAATTATTTTAAACCATAGTGATACAAAAGTTGGAGCTTCTTACTAAAAATTATTAAAATATTTTTTCCAAATAATGTTAAAAAAGTTGTATAATATAACTGATTATATTGTAAAGGAGATTTAAAAATGTTTTCAACTAAAAGAAAAGATATTTTTGTTTTGATTGTTCTTTCTATTTTTGCTCTTTTATCATTTATCTGGATAAGAGAAATAGATAGTGCAGAAGCAAAAAATCTTATATCAGCTCGTGAAATATTACAAAATTCAAATTGGTGGACACCCACTGTGAATGGACATTTTTATTTTGAGAATCCCCCTTTACCAATTTGGTTAACTGCTTTTGTGATGATGATAACTCATTCTCATTCAGAAGTTATTTTAAGATTGCCAAATATGTTATGTTGTATTTTCACAGTTTTATTTTTATATAGAAGTATGATTAGAATAAAAAAAGATAGGCTATTTGCCTTTTTATGTTCTTTTATCTTATTAAGTACCTTTATGTTTATAAAATTAGGTGCTGAAAATAGCTGGAATATTTATACTTATTCTTTTGCCTTTTGTGCATCACTTGCTTTTTATGTGTATATAAAATATGGTGAAAAAAAGAACTTATATAGAATGGGTATTTTATTAACATTATCATTTTTAAGTAAAGGACCTGTTGGATTTTATTCATTGTTTATCCCTTTTTTGCTTGCTCATTATGTAATTTTCCCAAAAGAAATATTTACAAAAAAGACTTTATCTGTGATTTTTTCATTGATTATATCTATTGCTATTGCTTCTATTTGGGGAATTTCAATGTATTTTAATCATGGAAATTATTTCTTAGATGTATTAAAAAATGAAGTTTCAGCTTGGTCAACAAAACATAGTCATAGTTTTATATTTTATACAGATTTTGTTGTTTATATGGGATCTTGGATGTTTTTTTCTATCTATGTTCTATTTAAAATTCCTAAGGAAAAAGAAAGTAAAGTTTTTTATCTTTGGACTATATTAGTTTTAATTTTTATATCATTGATACAGATGAAAAATAAAAAATATGGTTTACCTCTATATTTGACTTCATCAATAACTATTGGGCAACTATGTATATATTATTTTAGAAAACCTTACCTTGAATTAAAGAAAAGGGAAAAAACATTACTTATAATACAACAACTTTTTTTAATCTTTGTAGTAATAGGAAGTTTAGTATTTTTAACTATTTTTGGTCTTATTAAAAAAGAAATTTCTTTTGGATTATTTTTTCTATATGCTATTTTACATCTTTCATTTTTGTTCTTATTTGCAGTAGGTTACACAGAAATAAGTTATGCTAAAAGGGTTATAATTTTTACTGGCTTAACTATGTTACTTGTAAATTTTAGCTCCTCTTGGATACTAGAAAGTAAATTTATGAAAAATAATTTATTGAGATTTAGAATACCTGTTAGTCAAGAAGTTGCTGAAAATCCTGCTCCTATATATTCACAAGACTTTGATATAGAAGATGTATGGAGATTGGGTAAAGAAGTCAAATCCTTAAATAAAAATATTCCTGATGAAAGAATTATATTCTTTTTAGGAAAAGATGAACCAAAAGAATTATTAAAAACTTATGAAATCAAAAAAGTTTATGATTATCAAAAAGTAACTCATGATATGGAAAGATTATATTTATTAGAAAAAATATATTAAAGAAAAAATCCAAGCTACTCAATTTAATAGCTTGGATTTTTTTATATTAAAAGTATGAATTGGGAACTAATAATTCAATAGAAAATAGTTCGTTACTAGCCAGATTTCTTAACAGATAAAAATTAAGAATTCGCTG
>ERZ772960.2855-NODE-2855-length-12110-cov-3.616591_pt1 | contig 12110 bp, 14 predicted proteins | sample MGYA00580678_ERZ772960 | MGnify/ENA primary metagenome ERZ772960 (study PRJEB29015, sample SAMEA2737930) | human oral metagenome | biome: human oral; feature: human-associated habitat; material: dental | place: China | collected 2059 ...
GGTGAAAGAGGGGGCAAATGGTGTCCCCGGCGCAATTCCCTGGCTCGTTTTTCTCTTCATCCGTCTCTGATCAGCTCTTTTGTCTCTCTCATTGCGAAGATCATTGTAAATCCTTTGCGCTTGATAGTAATCTCTCTGCGTTTTTTCTTTCGCTCTTGAAGAGATAGAAGGGTTGTTGTCTGCTGATATTTTTCTCCTGGCAAGCACAGCCATTTTCTCCCCTGTTTTCTCATAGAGTTGATCTAGCTCCTTGTCACTCATCTTCCGTATCCTTGATCCGGATTTTGCCGAGTTTGCTCCTCTTCCTCCCATACTCCCAATCCTTTCTTGTACATCAAAAAAAGCACCGGATTTCTCCGATGCTTTTCTCGCAAGCACCCCGATTTGAACGGGGGTCTCGTCTACCAACGTGTGCGCCCCGGCCTGCACCATCACTTGCTTTTTTTATTATCCCACAACTTTGTTATCCTTTCAACCATTGCTTTCTCTTCCTTACTAAGCTTTAAAGCTCCCTTTAATGAATCATTCTCATTATGAAAATATCCATGATGAGTATGTAACTTCATGCCTTTGTGTGTGTGATCCAGATTAATCTGCTTAACGCGTTTGTTTTCCTTATCAAAATACGTAATTGATTGAAGTTCATCCCCTCCAACAGTTACATAAACTCTCCCGCTTGTCATTGTCTCCATCAGAGTCTCGCTTGCTCGACTATTCTTTTTCACAAATTTTATATTTCCGTGTTTTAGTACGGTTTTATATTGGGAGCCATACTTTCTTTTTTTTATCACTCATCCCACTTCGCGCACCCCGTCCACCCATTTTTATGCTCCATCACCAAACTTTCTAGGTGTTCCCCGCGCATGCGGGGGTGATTCCTTAGGTGCTTTCCCTTGAACTGATTATATAAGGTATTCCCCGCGCATGCGGGGGTGATCCTAAACCTGATGAGTGGAGGCTAGTAAAATTGGATGTCCATAGGCGTTTGGCGTTGGTTCGTGATCCGGGATTAAGACTTCCCAATGCAGAAACAGCGACTGCGGCCACTGCAAAGTTCGAGAAGTATTTATTTGGAGGAAGTCATAAAGAAGGTCTTGCTAAGGGAGTGGCTTTTTCCCATCGACTCGGTTATAGCGGAAGAAATTGGGAGAAATTACGAGATGAAATACTTGATCGGGCAGAGCTTTATCCGGCAACCCTAAAAGGAGTAAATTCGTATGAAAAACATCTATATCAGCAGAAAATGATTTTATACGGAATCATAAAGAAGCCGACGAATGTGATCGTTGGTTGGGCTGTTGATAAGAAAGGGACTAAAATGACTAGTGCGTATATCAAGGAGGCTAAGCAAAGTGGAAATCAAGGAATTTGACCGAGTTCGCTTAAAAGATGGGAGAGAAGGTGATGTTATGGAAGTGTATCCAGATGGATCTCTTGTCATCGACATCGGAAGCTCTGAAGATGACTGGGATACAATCTTTGATAAAACGATCGAAGATGTTGAGAAGAAATTAATCTAAAAGCACCTTGGCGATAGGTACTCAGAGTCCTGGGCACTTATCAGGTGTTCCCCGCGCATGCGGGGGTGATCCTGAAACGAAGGGCCTGGGATCCTGAGAAAAGGGAGTATATCAAAGTCCCGGCAAACATGACCTATAAGGAATGGTATGGAAAATTTGTTGCTCCAGAATCGACAAGCGAGAACTCAGGTATTAGAATTATGAGAAGAAGAGACGAAGGCCTTCCGCTAGAAATGAATTTGCAGTTTTTTGCGGAAAAGGATATTCAAAGGCAAAGTTCGGCATCCTTAAAACGAGGGATACGAAAGCTTAGCAAGCAGATAAATATACATGAGACAAAAAACTCTGATCCGATTTCTTACATTATTGGAAAAAGGAAATTCGAAACTTTAGATCCTCGATCGATGAAAGGGTTGAAGAGTTAAAGAAGAGGGGTGATTATCATGAAGATGAGTGATGAGGCTCTGACATTTGTGATTGCAAGATTGCTCGAAAATGCAAAGGATGCAAAAGAAGAGAGCATGAGGGATAGAGCAGACATGTTTGCTGCAGGCAGGAAGGTTGCTTACTATGAGATGCTCGATACATTAAAAAGTGAGTTGGATGTTCATGATGCAGATTTGAAAGCCTTTGGGCTAGACATTGATGTAGATCGGCTTGTGTAAGGATTCAGAGAAGAAATTAACAGAGTTATGATAAGCACTCCATGAATGGTGTGCTTTTTATATTAGCCGATAAAATGACGGAGGAGGTTTGTTTAATGAATTTAAGCGTGTTCCCCGCGCATGTGGGGGTGATGTAATATACACTTCATAAAAGCTGTTATACTTAAGGTGTTCCTCGCGCATGCGGGGGTGATCCTAGTGGTGATTAATATTTGAAAGGCTCAACCGCTTTCTGTATATCTTATGGTCTCACATCAATTGTAACCCTACACGAAAGAGAAAGCATAGTTCTGTTTGCTATTCGAAACTGAAGGTGGCATCTTATATTCAGTTGGAGTTCTGATTAAATATAGGAGCAAAATATATCTTCATTGTTTTTGGCATTCTACAATGGTGAGTAGCAAAATTGTCAAGGCTGCTTTATGGTGTGCAACCGCCATGATTGCTATGATTTACCCATCAAACACAAGAAAGGAGCCCTTGCTATGATACTTGCCGATAAAATTATTGATCTCAGAAAGAAGAATGGTTGGTCACAGGAGGAACTTGCCGAGAAGCTGGATGTCAGCAGGCAGTCTGTTTCCAAATGGGAAGGTGCACGATCCGTACCGGATATGAATAAAATTCTCAGACTGTCCGAGGTTTTTGCCGTGAGCACGGATTATCTTTTGAAGGACGAAATCAGTGCGCCGGAAGGAACAAATGTGCCTGTGGACACGGAGTCTGAGGCCGTTAGAGTAAGTATGGAAGAAGCCGTTGATTTCCTTACCTGTAAAAAAGAATTCTCGATTCGGATAGCGACGGGTGTAATGCTTTGTATCCTGTCTCCGATCCTGTTGCTGATTCTCGCCGCACTGCAGAAGGAAGGGCGGCTTCCAATGACGGAGGGTCAGACGGCAGCAGCAGGAGTTTCCGTTCTTCTGATTCTTATTGGTATCGCGGTGGCGCTCTTTGTGACTGCAGGACTCGGGGGCAATCGCTTTGAGTACCTGGGGACGGCAGCGCTTGATACTGAATATGGAGTAGAGGGGATGGTTCGGGAGAAGAGAGAGAAGTTTCGGCAAACCTTCCATCAGTGGCTGACAATCGGGATCGTTCTCTGTGTGCTCGCGGCAATCCCGATTTTTCTTGCCGCAGCGTTTGAGGGAGATAATATTCGGGTTGTCGGCGCGGTATGTGTTACACTTGCAATCATCGCAACCGGAGTGTTTATGATTGTCAGGGTCAGCGTCATCTGGGACAGTATGAATACGCTACTGGAAGAGGGAGACTACACAAGGAGCCGGAAAGAAGAAAGTCGGAGAAACGCTCCGATCGCAACAATTTACTGGAGTCTTGCGGTCGCCGGATATCTTGCCTTTAGCTTTATTAGCGGAAGGTGGGATCGAAGCTGGATTATCTGGCCGGTTGCCGGCGTGCTGTATGGCTCGATTATTGGGATTACGAGACTCATCGGACGCAAGGGATAGTCCGATTCTCGCAATCGCAAAAATAATTTGTTTAGAGATCGGTTTGCGTCATGTCATATAGAAGAGGGATATAAGATATGTGGTTATTTATCATTGCCACCCTTTTGGCCATGTTTGTCAAAGGCCTGGTTGGATTTGGCAACACTTTGGTATTTGATACCATAACGTCTTATACAGCTAATAATGTGGATATTTCCCCTGTGGAATTGCTTTTAACCTATCCCTCCAACCTGATTCTGGCGCTGCGGAACCGGTCCAGGCTGGACTATCGAATTTGGCTTCCGACAGCGATTGTTGTTGTGATCGGATCTTTTACCGGTGTGAATCTTCTTCGCTACCTGGACGCGCATCTGGTCAAGATTTTTTTCGCCCTGGTAGTGATTGGGATGTCTGTGAAGATGTTTCTGGATATTCGGAGCAATGTATCCCATCCCCTGCGCGGGTCTGTTCGCGTCATTTTCGAGATCTTCGCGGGTCTGATCTTCGGGATGTTCGGCGTGGGGACACTGGTGGCGGTCGGCATGGGAAACAATGTAGAAGATACGGAGACTTTCAAGACAAATCTGAATATGGTATTTGTGGTGGAGACGACGATTCGCATCGTTTTATATCTGGTCTATGGAATTATTACCCTGCAGACATTTACCAGGTCCTTGATGCTCTATCCCTTTATGTTTGCATCGGTTTTCGCAGGGATGAAGGTTGCCTCCAGGATGAATGAGAGGACGGTCAAGTATCTGGTGGTACTCTTCCTTTTTATTTCGGGAATTTCCCTCCTCGTTACAAACCTGCTTTAGAAGAAAGAGCAGGCTACATGACGCGCTATCGCCGGTGACAGCCAGGGGGACGATAGGAACCGGCTGTTAGCTGAATAGTTCGAAAGAGTCGATTTTCCCGGTATCAGCCAGGGGGACAATAGGAACTGGCTGTTAACTAAACAGGTCACACAACGCAATTTTTCCGACCGATTCTCCTTCATGCGTGGATGATTGGTCAAGGATCGGGAAATTGCATATAATAAAAAGCATAGAATACCGGGAGAAAACAGGGGTTTGAAATCTCTGAAGAAAAGCAGACGGGAGATGGGGGCAAAAAGGAGTTTTCATGGAATTATATGAAGAGAAGGTGACCGGGGTGGTCGAGTCGATTCTGGCGGATTATCAGAAGGGCCGGGATATTGACAAGATGGCGATCTTCAATCAACCGGACCCGCAGGTGATCCGGGAGATCGTCCACAGTATGTTAAAAATCATTTACCCGGGGTATTATCGGGATACCAACTACAAGGTCTATAATATGGCCAGCAATCTGACGGTCTGGATCGAGGACGTTATCTATAAGCTGACCAAGCAGGTCGACATTGTCCTCCGCTATCAGTCCGGCCAGAGCGGTATCCCGGGAGCCGACAGGATCCGACCACAGGATAGAGGAAACTCCCTCTTCACGGGGGAGAAGACAGGAGAAGCAGATGCAGATTCTCCCCGGGAAGGGGAGAGACAGGGTAAGGCCAGCTATTGCGCGAGCGGTTATGGGGATGGAAGCGTCTGCGCGGCAGAACAGGAATACCTCTTTGAGGAACAGGCAAGATCCATTGTCCTGGAGTTCTGTTCCCGTATTCCCAAGCTTCGCGAGTACCTGGATACAGACCTGCAGGCGACACTGGAGGGGGATCCTGCCGCCCTTAACAAGGACGAGATTGTGCTCTCATATCCCGGCCTTCTGGCGACGACAGTCAACCGCATGGCCCATGAGCTCTTTTTGCTGGACGTGCCCCTGATTCCCCGCATGATGACCGAATATGCCCATTCTGTCACGGGAATTGATATCAATCCGGCAGCTACCATCGGCAGGTACTTCTTTATGGATCATGGCACCGGCATCGTGGTCGGATCCACCACAATCATCGGAGAACACGTCAAAGTCTACCAGGGAGTTACCCTGGGAGCCCTGTCCACCTCCGGAGGGCAGAGCCTGCGCGGAACCAAGCGTCATCCGACGATTGAGGATCATGTGACGATCTACTCCGGAGCTTCTATCCTGGGTGGAGAGACCGTGATCGGCAGGGGATCCGTGATCGGTTCCAACGCGTTTATCACCCACTCCATACCGGAGGGGACCAGGGTTACGATTAAGAATCAGGAATTGATCTATAAGAATGGCAAGGGAGAGCTCTTAAATGAGCTCAACTGGTAATACATAGTAAAGTGAGGAAAAAAGAAGATGAATCCGGAGAATAAGAAGGCTGCCAGAGAGAGAAGAGCCGCGGAGAAAGAGCGTGAGAAGAAGAGAAAGACGGGAAAGTTGCTGGCCTTAATTGCCGTGATTGTGCTGGCAGTCGCCCTGCTCCTCTGGGGGCTCAGCCGCAGCGGTACTTCCGGCGCCGGCAAGTCCGGGCAGGGAAGCGAAACAGAGAGCCAGAGCCAGGATGGCCAAAACAAGGAGCAGAAGGACAGCAGTCAGACGACAGACCAGAAGACCTCCAGTTCTAATACGAACCAGACGGATTCCGCCAAAACGGACCCCGATTACAAGGCTCAAAAGGGAGATACGGCGGTGATTCACTATATCGGCAAGGTGGGGGATACGGCATTCTACGGGGGAACCGGCGACTACGACCTCAAACTTGGGAGTGGCTCTTTCATTTCTGGTTTTGAGGATCAGGTCATTGGACATAAGAAGGGAGAGACCTTCGACGTACATGTCACCTTCCCGGCCAATTACAGGTCCAGCTACGCCATGAAGCAGGATGGGCAGGCGGACACGTCCAGGCCGATTACTCTGGCTGGTACAGAAGCCACCTTCACAGTCACCATTCAGGAAATCAAGTGATGCAAAAGTCGATTGTCATATATCGCGTCTGCAGGTTCACGCAGGTGCGAAAAGACAGTCGATTTTTCATATCTCAGGAGGAAAACACCATGAAATTCTATATGCCTGCCAGGCTTTATGAAGAGAGCGATGTCGTTGCAAAGCACGCAAAAGAAATCACTGCTCTGGGGAAAAAGGCGCTCATTGTAACCGGGGCGCACTCTGCCAAAAAGACCGGGGCGCAGGCGGATCTGATAGAGATACTGTCTGACGCGGGGGTAGATTATGAGATTTTCGATCAGGTGGAGGAGAATCCGTCTACCCGGACGATTATGCAGGCCTGCAGGTCGGCCGATGTCGCTGACTGCGACTTTGTGGTTGGAATCGGGGGCGGTTCCCCTCTGGACGCGGCCAAGGCGATTGCCCTTATGCTGGCTCATCCTAATTGGAAGGAGGAGAAGCTTTACCAAAATGGCCAGGATAACAGCCATTTGCCCCTGGTCTGCATTCCGACGACCTGCGGGACGGGATCAGAGCTGACCGGAGTTTCCGTCTTGACCCGCCGGGAGCAGGGCTTGAAGGGGTCCATTCCCTATGTGCTCTTCCCGGATCTTGCCTTGGTCGACGGCAAGTATCTGGCAAAGGCGCCGAAGAGTCTTATCGCCAACACGGCCACAGATGCCCTGGCGCATCTGATAGAGGCCTATGCCAATACCGGGGCGGATGACTACACCCGTATGCTGGTCGATCGGGGTCTTGAGGTCTGGGCGGAGAGCAAGAACTTCCTTCTGGGGCTTGAAGAGGCGGATGATGCGCGTCACAGCCGCCTGATGCTGGCCTCCAGCCTTGCGGGCATGTCCATAGCCCAGGCCGGGACCACGGTGCCGCACGGGCTCTCCTATAACCTGACTTTGGAGGCGCAAATTCCGCACGGAATTGCCGTCGGCTACTTTCAGGCAGGATATTTGAGAGAGTGTCCCGCGCAGATGAGAGACCACCTGCTTGAAAAGGCGGGATTCGCGAGCCCTGAGGAGCTGGACGCTTTCTTCCGGCAGATCTGTCAGGTGCCCCAGGTCAGCCAGGAAGTCCTTGCCCACTGTCTGACCGCTGTGATGAATACGCCGGCCAAGCGAGAGATCTGTCCATTCGACGCGAATGAGCAGGTGCTCAAGAGGATAGCTGGACTTAAATAAAAAGAATTTTGTAAGAAATATCAGGGGGCGAAAAGGGCGCCCAGCGGTACGGCAAAATAGCGGAACAGATCGAAACAGAGGAACAGATCGAAACAGAGGAACAGATCGAAAATGCCGTAGGAAAAGGGATCGGAGGGAAAGATGCCCTGTAAAAACGCAATGACAACCCTCTGTTATCTTGAGAGAGATAACAGCTATCTTATGCTGCATCGGGTCAAGAAGGAGAAGGATGTCAATCGGGACAAGTGGATTGGGATCGGCGGGCATTTCGAGGGGACGGAATCCCCGGAAGAATGCCTGCTCAGAGAGTGCAGGGAGGAGACCGGACTGACCCTGACCTCATACCGTTATCGGGGCCTGGTCACCTTCATTTATGACGGCAGGGCCGAGTATATGTCCCTTTTTACGGCGGACGCCTGGACGGGACAGATGCACGACTGTGACGAGGGACAATTGGAATGGGTCAAAAAGGATGAGATTGGCCAGCTGAATCTCTGGGAGGGAGATCGAATTTTCTTTGATCTCCTGGAAAGGGATCAGGCCTTTTTCTCTCTGAAATTGGTCTATGATGTCGACGGGCGGCTTCTGGAGGCTGCCCTGGATGGCAAGAGGCTGTCTTAGATGACGAGAGATAATTGGATTAATGGCTTCTTCGGCATTGGAGGATTCTATCTGTGCTGTGTTGCGAACTTTGATGCCGCCCGTGCTGAAGTAGTGTTCAGCAGATCTAGTAAAGATGAAAACAGGGCTGCCTTCGATAGCCTGTATACGCATAAGGCAGAAATCGAAGCGGTACTCGGTACATCGTTTCAGTGGAATCGCGGAGATGATATCAAGTCATCGAAGGTTTACATTCAGCTTAATAATGTCAGCATTGAGAATGAAACCGACTGGCTCCAAATGGCGAATTTCCATGCGGACTGGACAAAGAAGTTTTACGATGTAGTTGTGCCGTACATTACGAAGTGATGAGGACATTTTTTCATACTTGAGCTTAAAGGCAGGTGACACTTATGACCATAGAAGAAGTTCTCGCAAAGAATGAAAAACAGATATTTGACCGCAAGAGCATACAGATTAAACCTGTGGATCTGTCGGATATTATCTGCGCTTTTGCGAATGCGGACGGCGGCACAATTGCTATTGGCATATCGGATAAGCACCGCAGGATTGAAGGCGTTGACTATCATGAGGAACAGCTGAATGAAGTCCTGCGAACACCGATAGATTTCTGCAATCCAACGGTTCCGATAACTACGGAGATGGTGGAATGCGTCAATTACGAAGGGAAGCCGGATCATGTGCTTTTGATGCACATCGAAGCCAGCCCGCTGCTCCATGCAAATCAGGCGGATGAGGCGTTCCTTCGTGTCGGTGACAAAAGCAAGAAGCTGGAATTCAATGACCGCATAACGCTGATGTATGCCAAGGGTGTGCGTTATTACGAGGATGAGCCTGTGGCAGATGCCACAATCGACGATCTCGACCTGGATTTTGTGAGAAGCTATTGCAAGCGCATCGGATACACCAAGTCCCCTGAAGAGTATGTCCGGGAGAACAGGAAGTTCGTCACGGTCAAAGACGGGAAGGATCAGGTCTCCGTGGCTGCAATCCTGCTGTTCGGCAAGAATCCGCAGCTCTTTTTTTCTCGCGCCTTTATCCGCTTTATCCGCTACGACGGTACGGAGGCAAAGGTCGGCAAGGACATGAACGTGGTTAAGGATGTGATATTCGAAGGACGCATTCTGGATCAGGTGGAGAAGGCGGTTGACTTCATCAAAATCCAGATGAAGGAAAAGACCTATCTCGGCCATGACGGCATTTTCGTTAGCGAGGAAGAATACAGTGAATTCGTCCGCACCGAGATCGTGGTTAATGCAGCTACCCACCGGGATTACGGCATCAAAGGCACGGACATCCAGATCAAGATGTTCGATGACCGGCTGGAAGTGGACAGCCCTGGTACCTTTGCCGGGATGGTGAAGAAAGAGAACATCCGCTACACCCACTTCTCCCGGAATCCGAAGATTGCCGCGTTCCTGAAGGATTACGGCTATGTGAAGGAGTACGGCGAAGGCGTTGACCGGATGTGCAAGGAACTGGAGGCAATCGGTCTTCCCGATCCGGTGTTCAACAACAGCACCTTCATCCTCAAAACGACGGTTAAGAGCGCATCCTTTGAGGGCAAAACGACGGATCATGCGTCGATTCAGCCTGAAAATACGTCGATTGAGCAAAACGACGCGTCGATTCAGGGAAAGGACGCGTTGATTGAAAGACTGATCCAGATGGAAGCTGCCGGAAAAGTCCCATCCAAGGACGCAGCTGATGCGAAGGCAGTCATCGCAGGTGTGGACATTTTGCAGGTTATTACATCTAAAGAAGTGATGAGGATCCTTTCCTGCCAGACCACCAAGGCCAGACTGGTTTTGAAAATGATGGAAGGAAACGGTCTAATAAAAACGATACAAGGTAAAGGGAAAGGAAAGTATATTCTGAATGTATCAGAATGAAATCCTTCTGAAGGAGGCATTATGGCATCAAGCAAAGATTACCTGGATTTTATATTGGAGTAGTTTTCAGGACATTTCCTTGCGGAGAGGCTGAGTATTGCTAGCTATCTTATAAGTCTGAGAATGACGTTGCACGTCAATTATATAGTTCATTTGGGTTCGCCGAAATTGGCGAAATGGATGGCGAAGAAGTAATCGCCACAATGAAATTATAAAGGAAAGGAATTTTGAGGAATCATGATAGACTATAGAAAAACTTAGCAGTCATTATACAGCCCGCAGTCTTAGTCCTTCCAAAGTGGATGATGTCATTGGGGCTTGCAGACAAATTACCGTATTTTACGAGTGTACGGAGGTTTGTCCAATCAAGGAAAACATCCTGCATGATATGAATGCGACACCTCCAGGGATAGAACCGGCGGATAAGTATTATTTTGGCTTTTATGAAGATGCTGATCTAATCGCCATTATGGATTTGATTGATGGATATCCGGAAAAGGATATTGCATACATCAGATTCTTTATGATGGATGTGAAGCATCAGAGAAAGCAGATAGGATCATCGATAATCAGTGAGGTGATCATCTATTTAAGGACAATTGGGAAAACAGCGGTTCGTCTTGCAATTGATAAGGGGAATCCGCAATCAACACATTTTTGGACGAAAAATGGATTTAAAGTAATTAAGGAAGCCGATGTGAATGGGTGGACAAAACTTGTGGCTGAAAAATCGCTGAAAGAAAGATAAGGGGTAAGTATTTATGCAGAATAGAAAATATATTTTGCCTGTAATAATGCTTGCGATTTTTGAGACGGTAGCAGTGACACTATGGTTGACAAAGGACAACCTGTTCTATTTGTTCAATTTTAGTTATATTGGCATCTCAATTTCGCTTGGCGTTTTCCTGTTCATCAGGAAATACAAATATGCAAGGCGGATTGTACAACTGCTGGTCGGTCTGTATATGCTCATCTATCTGGGGCTTATCCGCAATGAGAATATGCAGATCGAAGGATTCTGGTATTACTTGTTTATCGGCGTATTCGAGGCGGCAACAATCCATTACGCCGTTGCAAAGATATTGGGGCCGCTGCTTTTTGGAAGAGGCTGGTGCGGATATGCATGTTGGACGGCGATGGTACTGGATTTTCTGCCCTACAAGGTTCCGGCACATCCGAGAAAAAAGATTGGTTGGATCAGGTACATTACTTTTGCAGTATCTTTGATATTTATAGCGTCACTTTTCCTGGCAAAGGTCGGAAATATTGAACGGATTATGTTCTGGGCGTTTATTATCGGAAATGCTGTGTATTATGGTGTTGGCATTGCACTGGCTATTGCGTTTAAGGATAATAGGGCTTTCTGTAAGTATATCTGTCCGATCACCGTTTTTCTGAAGCCAATGAGCTATTTTTCGCTGTTTCGGGTGAAGTGCAATAAGGAAAAGTGCGTATCCTGCGGGAACTGCGGGAAATGTAAAAAAGTATGCCCGATGAATGTGGATGTTACGGATAATTCCAGAAAAAGAGAAAACGGGACGGAATGCATTTTGTGTATGGAGTGCGTCAGGAACTGTCCTAAAGATGCTCTTTAGTACATGGATTGGAGGTTTTATGGCATTGAAACATTGCGGTGCATTAAGGTTGGAAACAGACAGATTAATCCTGCGGCAATTTGCTGTCACAGACGCAGCGGCCATGTATAAAAACTGGGCTTCAGATCCTGAGGTGACAAAGTTCCTGACCCGGCCTACTCATGCTGATGCAGATGTAAGCAAAGCCATTCTGGAAGATTGGGCGAAATCATATGAGCGGAAGGACTATTACCAGTGGGCGATTGTTTCCAAGGACAATGGAAATGAGCCGATAGGAAGTATTGCAGTTGTCGGAATGAATGACGATGTAGAAATTAACGATACAAAACTTTTTAACGATATCAGAA
>ERZ772960.2857-NODE-2857-length-12108-cov-6.099975_pt1 | contig 12108 bp, 14 predicted proteins | sample MGYA00580678_ERZ772960 | MGnify/ENA primary metagenome ERZ772960 (study PRJEB29015, sample SAMEA2737930) | human oral metagenome | biome: human oral; feature: human-associated habitat; material: dental | place: China | collected 2059 ...
AAAGAAAACTCGAAGTTAAAAGTGCCGCGCTATTTCAGCGGCGCTTTTAAACCTTCCTTAAAATTGCACGGCGAGTAAATCTTCGGATTTAGGAGCCGTGCAATTGGTGCGCGAGCGCGCACACGTACATCCGCGAGTTTTCGAAAAGAAAACTCGAAGTTAAATTGAACGGCGCTATCTCAGACGTTCAATTTAAACCTTCGCCAAAAACGGCCGACAGTATAAAAGCCGCTTCGTTTGCGTCGCTCGATCTATTTCCGAACGGTCATATCGGCGTCGATCAAAAGCGTGTGCGTAAATCCGTCTTCTTCATAGGTGTAAAATGTCCCCTGCACGGTGATATTCGTATTCGGTTCGGGATAATCGGCGGGGTATGCATGTTCTCCGCGCAGTCGGAATTCGATTCCCTGCGCACAGCATGCGGTCGCATCCATGATGATACACGCGAACGTATACGTACCTTTTTTTTCATCGGGATACACGTAAAACAAACCGTTCATCTTTATCGTTTTGCCGACGTAGTTTTCGGGCTCGACCATCATATTGAAAACTTCCGCATACACCATCGTCGCGCTCAAACGCGTCAAATCGACGACGCCCGTATTTTGCTTTTTGGGAAACAGCGCGTTTTTAGTCTGAGCCGGCAAAGCTTTTGCGCACCCGGACAGCATTCCGACGGTAAGCAAAACACAGAATTTTATTCGTGCAGAGGATACAATACACCGGCGCGCTGCGACGAGATTATCGATTATTTTTTTCATGCCCCACGCCTCCGTTTCAAATTTTCGATACAGGAAAAAACAATAAATACTATAATGTGAATGGCGACGATTGTCGAGCCGACGGGCGTTCCGGCGACGATCGAAATCGCAAGCCCGAAAAATGCACAGCCGACCGACAGCAGTATCGAACAGATCGTAACGGCTTTGAAGCTTTTAAAAACCCGCATAGCCGACAGCGCGGGAAAGATGATGAGCGCGGAGATGAGCAAAGAACCGACAAGATTCATCGCAAGCACGATGACGATCGCGGTAACGACTGCAATGAGCAAGTTGTATACGCCCGCCTGCGTGCCGACCGCGCGCGCAAAACTTTCGTCGAAGGTGACGGCAAAAATCTTTTGGTAAAACAGCACAAACAGTACGACGACGATGATCGACAACACGACGCATACGATCACTTCCGATTTTGTCAGCGTTAAAATCGATGTCGAACCGAAGAGCGTACTGCATACGTCGCCGGTCAAATTTGCCGACGTCGAAAATATATTCATCAAGAGATAGCCGATCGCAAGCGCGCCGACGGAAATCATCGCAATCGCGGCATCGCCTTTTATCTTCGTATTTTGTCCGGTACGCAGCAAAAGGATCGCGCAGAGAACGGTTACCGGCAGCATAAGGAGCATATTGTTTGAAAAATGCAAAACGGTTGCAACGGCCATCGCACCGAATGCGACGTGGGAAAGCCCGTCGCCGATAAACGAAAAGCGCTTGAGCACGAGGGTTACGCCGAGCAGCGACGAACACAGCGCGATCAAAATGCCGACGATAAACGCATAGCGCACAAAAGGATAGCCTACGTAAAATGAAATTTCTTCTATCATGCCGTTCATCGCGCTTCGCTCCTCGCTTCGAGCGGCAAACCGCCCGCTCCGTTTTGCACGAACGCTTCCTTCGTTTGAAACGTCGCTCGCTCTCCCCCTATGTGCAGGATATGCGTCGCATAACGCAGAGCCGAAGGGATATCGTGCGAAATCATAATGATCGTAACGCCGTCGTCGTGCAATTCCTGTATCAATCGATACATATCTTCCGTCGCATTCGGATCGAGCCCCGATACCGGTTCGTCCAAAAGCAAAAGTTTTTGCGTGGCACAAAACGCCCGCGCAAGCAACACGCGCTGCTGCTGCCCGCCGGAAAGATCGCGGTACGAGCGGCCTGCAAAACGCGCGATGCCCATCCGTTCCATACTTTCTAATGCGAGGCGCTTTTCCGCTTTGTTGTAAAACGGGCGCATACCGCACCTTCCCTGACAGCCGGAAAGAACGATCTCGTACACCGACGCGGGAAAGTCCCGCTGCACGAGCGTCTGCTGCGGCAGGTAACCTATTTCGTTCCGCTTCAAACCGTCGCCCGTCACAATCGTACCGCTTGAAGGGGCGTGAAGTCCGAGCAGCGTTTTTATCAATGTCGTTTTGCCCGAACCGTTTTCGCCGACGACGCAGAGGTAATCGCCTGCGTTTACGGAAAAAGTGATATCGCGCACGATCACGTTTGCGTCGTATTTCAACGATACGTTTTGACAAGCGAGCAATGCCATACAGCCTCCAAAAACGCGCGTTTGCAAATGCAAAACGCCCCGCAGACGGAACGCACCCGCAGGGCATTCCGCCTGAAGCGCTTTACTGCAGCGCCGATTTCAACACGTCGGCGTTTTTCGTCATAATCGACAGATAGGTGATGCCTTTTTTTATGTCGTTCGACGTCGTCGACTGCATCGAATCGAGCGTTAAAATCTTTTGATTTTTCGCTTTCGTATTTTTAATAATCGTCTTGGCAATTTTTCCGTCCGACTTTTCGATCGTCAGCACGGCGGGAATGCCCAGCTCATCGACTTTTTTTGCAAGAAATAAAATCGTTTTAAAACTCGCTTCCGTTTCCGCGGAACAGCCGACAAAGGCCGCATAATACGAAAGGCCGTAATCGTCTACGAGATAGCGGAACGGAAAGCGGTCGCCGAAGAGAACCGTTTTTTTCGACGCCGCGTCGACGATCTTTTGATATTGCGCATCGAGCGATGAAAGTTTTGCATTGTAAGCGGCGGCGTTTGCACGATAGGTTTTCGCATTTTTCGGATCGACCTCTGCAATTTTTTCGGCAATCGTATTGCACAAAATTTTTGCATTTTTCACGGACAGCCAAATGTGCTCGTCGTATTCCGGCCCCTCTTCATCTTCACCGTGTTCGTGATGATGTTCGCCGGCGCTTTCGTGTTCATGCTCGTGATCATGCTCATCCGCGCTTTCGTGATCGTGATCGGCTTCCATGCCTTCGACGACTTCCTCTTCCTTCGCCGCATCTCCGAGCGAATCGAGGAGTTTCAGCACGACGCTGTTTTTATTTTTGATCTCTTTGCACGCGTCGTCCATCCACCCTTCGGATTCGCCGCCGACATAGACGAAGAGATCGCATTCGGCAATTTTCGCGACATCGGCAACCGCCGGCTGATAGCTGTGCAGATCGACGCCGTTATCGAGCAGCAGCGTAAGATCGATTTTCGCCGCGCTGTTTTTCGTTATTTCGCGAACCCAATCGTATACGGGGAAAATATCGGTAACGATTTTTACCGTACCTGATGAAGCATTTTTTTTAGCGGGCGCCGCGATCGCGACACCTGCAACAAGCGCTGCAAAAAATAATGCAGCTGCAATCTTAACAATATTTTTTTTCATAATAATTTTATAACCTCTTTCAAATTGTTTTCTTTTTACGAAACCGCACAATCGACAAGCGAGGGCGGCAATCAATCGAAAGCTTTCGTCAATTATTCAATTTAATCTTTTGCGAGACGAGCGTCAAACAAAATGCCGAGACACAAAAATATATTACCGCTTCCACCCGCTCATACGAGGGAGCAGCGACATACGCAGTTTCGGCCAAATAGATTTTCAGCTGCAATAAATTGTTTTTTACCGAACGGATACACGCGCACACGGGACAATCCTCTCCGCTGCAAACGTGAACGCTTTCGTGAACTATGTACCCGACGGAAACGATCGTTATCAAAAATAATACGGCATAGGCGAATACCGCCCGATCGTTTCGCGCCGCTTTTCGCGCATAAACGTAACTCAATCTCTGCATACGTTTCGTTTTCCCGCCGAACACCGTGCGTGCTTCCGCCCCGAACATTCGCCGCAGGTTCCGTAAAGCACCGTCCGGTACGAATCGATTTTAAATCCGTGAGATGCCAGCAGATGACTTTGCATCGCCGAAAATTTCGAACAGCGCACGTGGATCAGCTTGCCGCAGTCTTTGCATTTGCAGTGAAAATACGGTTCCGCGCCGTTCCGTTTTTTGCCGCCGGTGTATTCGAAACAGGCGGGGCTGTTGGCATCGATGATGTACTTATTGACGATGCCTTCTTCAACCATGTGTTCGAGCCGGCGGTACACAGTCGCCGTACCGATCGCTTTGCCGTGCGATTTAAAATACGAACAAACCGCATGCACCGTGATGTGCGTACCTTTCACCGATTCCAAAAATGCGAGCAATTCTTCGTGTTGTTTTGTTTTGTATTGACTTTTCGTATTCATACGCGCAATTCTCAAAATGAGAACAATTCTCATTTTACCGAATTCCGCAAGATGCTGTCAAGGAGAGGGAGCGGAGGTGCACACGGGCGGTATGCGCACATGACGATGTGTACTCGGCTACAGCGCGATCCTTCCGCGGAAGCTCCGCATTAAAGTCAGTTTATCGGTATACTCCAAATCGCCGCCGACGGGAATGCCGGATGCAAGGCGCGTCACTTTTACGCCGCCGGTTTTTGCAAGCAGCTGCTGCACGTATAATGCCGTCGTATCGCCTTCGACCGTCGGATTCGTCGCAATGATTATCTCTTCGATGCGTTCGTTTTTTACGCGGGAAAGGAGTGAGGCGATGCGCAGCTGATCGGGGCCGATGCCGTCGATCGGAGAAATCACGCCGCCGAGCACGTGATACAAGCCGGTGTATTCATGCGCGCTTTCGATGGTTTGCACGTCCTGCGGCTGTTCGACGACACAGATGAGGGTTTTGTCGCGGAGCGGATTCGAGCAGATAGGACAGGGATCGTCTTCCGTCCACGAACCGCACACAGAACATTGTTTGATTCTGTCCTGCAATACCGAAAGCTGTTCGGCAAAACGATTCACATAAGCGCGATCGGATTTTAATAAATAATGCACGATGCGCGACGCGCTCTTTTTCCCGATACCCGGAAGATGCGCAAACGAATCGACGAGTTCTTCGAGCGCGTTCATATATTCAATCCGGGGATATTGAGTCCCTGCAAGAGCGAACCGGATTTCGCTTTGATTTGTTCCTGTATATTGGCGATCGCATCGTGGTGAGCGGCGACGATCAAATCTTCGAGCATCGCGACATCGCGCTTGTCGACGCAGACAGGATCGATGTGAATCGCAGTCATTTCCATTTTTCCGTTCACGGTAACGGTAATCATTTTACCGCCGGACGAGCCGTCGGCGGATAAAGCGGCGAGTTCGTCCTGCATCTTTTGCGCTTCTTCTTTGAGCTTTGCCGTATTTTGCAATAATTCGAACGGATTCATCTATATCTTTCCCCCTACTATGCTTCCCTTAAAAACGCTGCACAGAATTTTTATCTGCGGCGGCACTTCTGCCGGCCCCGCCGCTTCTTCGGTTTCTTTTAAGCTCACCGAAAAATCCATGCGCCGCTCGCACACTTTTTCAAGCGTCCGTAAAATCGCGTCGCGTTGTCGTTCAAGCTGCGTCTTTTGATACGCCGTTGCGGCCTGCGTCGAAATCACATTGCCTGAAATTTGCCACGGGGTCGTCGTCATGAGCGCTGCCGCCGTCGGCGCATCGTATATGCCGAGCTCGGCGATAACGCTCCCGCGAAGCTGCGCGAAACTAATCGTGCGGCCTCCGCCCGTTACATAGGATTGCGCTTCATCCGCCGCGCCGCCCGTACGCTCAACATGCAGAGGCGGAATATAAGCCGTTACTCCGGAAGAGTCCCTTGCATCCGCATCGTCCGAAGTTTCATTCGCATCGTCGGTATCGTCGAAATCGCCGTCATCAAAATCGTCGGAAATACCGTCATCTTCCCATAAAGGGACGCTTTGAGACGACGCCTGTACTTCCGATCGATCATCGCTTTGCGCCGCCGAACGCCCGCCGCTTTTCTCCGCCGCTTGTTCAGGCGGCACGGCCCCGCCGTTATAAAAAGGGCTTTCATTCTCCGGCGCCTGTTCCGCCAACGCTGAAAACCGCGGCATAGTCTTGGGCAGTTCCGAAGCGGCACGGCTTTGCGTCGAAGACGCAAAAGCGTTTTGAGCCGTACTTTGCGAACTTCCTCCGTTTCCGCCGGCAATACCGTCAGGCACCAAGGGAGAGGCAGTTTGCGTATACGCTGCATCGGTTCCGGGTGATTGTCTAGCAGATTGCGCATTCACCGCATTGCTCTCGGTCGATTGACGCGCAGCCCGTGCAGTCGTCGCATCGTTTTGCAGAGGACGTCCTGCCGCTTGAGGCGAAGATACGGGAGATCCCGCCGTCAACAATGAGCGGGCGGAATCGATCGCTGATTTGACTTCGGCGGGCGACACGTACTCGGAAAGCCAGCACAAACGCGAAAACGCAAGTTCGAGTTCATAGCGCGGAGAAAGCGAATAACGGATGTCGCGGTAGAGCTGCAAAAAAATCGAAAGCGCGCGCTCAACCTGCACCGTATTCCACGCTTCGATGACGGCGGAACTGTAACGTTCGGCCGAGCTGCCGAGCAGCGATTCTTTTGTAATGCCGTTTTTAATCAATAAAAGGCTTCGGATATAATTCGTACTGTTTGCGATCAGTTGTTCGATCGAAATACCCGATTCGAGATACGCGTCGAGCACGCCGATCGCGTCGTCGGCTTTGCCCGCCGCACACTTTTCAAACAATTCGTTGAGTCTGTCCACACCGACGAGACCGAGCTTGTCGCGGATTTTGTCGTACGTGATGACGCCGTCGCTGAACGCCGCAACCTGATCGAAAAGCGTATACGCGTCGCGGATCGAGCCGGTCGCCTCTCGTGCAATCCAATAGAGCGCTTCGTCGTCGGCTTGGATCGACAATTCACGTACCGCATCGGCGAGCAAATCCTTTATCTTTTCGGCGGAAACGAGACGGAAATTGAATTGCTGACAACGGCTTTTGATCGTAGCCGGAACTTTTTGCAGCTCCGTCGTCGCAAAGATAAATACGACGTAGGGCGGCGGTTCTTCGATCGTTTTTAAAAGCGCGTTGAACGCACTCGTCGAAAGCATGTGCACTTCGTCGATGATATAGATTTTATAGCGAGACGAATTCGGCGGAAACATCACTTCGTCTTTGATTTGGCGCACGTCGTTGACACTCGTGTTCGACGCGCCGTCTATTTCGATAACGTCGAGACTCGCGCCTTTCGTGATTTCCGTACAATGCGCGCAAGTGCCGCACGGAGCAGGCGTCGGTCCGTTTTCACAGTTGAGCGCTTTTGCGAGGATGCGCGCCGTGGACGTTTTGCCGCAGCCGCGCGGACCGGAAAACAAATACGCATGAGCGATCTGATGCGACGAGATCGAATTCTTTAAAGTTTCCGCAACAAATTCCTGTCCGACCAAATCGGAAAATTGCTGCGGCCGCCGTCGCGTCGCCGTAACTTCGTAAGCCATAAAATAAGTGTAATATAAATCGCCGAAATCGGCAACGGGAAAAACGTTTTATTAATAAAGCTTATCGGGAATATTTTCCCCCGATACACCCGTCCCAAACAGCGCAAAATCGCCGCGGCAGGGATCGTCCGGCCAAATCCGTTTCAGCGCATCGGTCAGTTCACGCGCGGTCTTTTCCGTTGCGGCGCTCCGTTCGGAAATGAGACCGAAGTTTTTTGCTTGGCGGAGTACGTGCGTGTCGAGCGGTATGAGCAGATCCGCAGGCAAAAACCATGTCCACAGTCCGGCATCCACGGGGGAGTTCGTACGCACCATCCAGCGCAAAAACATATTCGTACGCTTGTTCGCCGAAGCGCTTTTTTGCGGAACGGCGCGGCACTGCGGAAACGCGTTTGCAATAACGTGTAAAAGAGCGGAAGAAGCGGAAAAGAATTCAGCTTGACGGGTTTTGCGATTTGCGGCTTTTATGCCGGTAACGCTCGGCTCGCCGCTTTCGCTTTTTTTGTTAAGTTTACAAGAGGCAAGTTTTATGCCGGCAGCGGATACGTTATGTTCGCTTTCCGTGCGATTTGCACTTTTTATGCCGACACCGTTTACTCGGAAGATTTCCCGCCGAACAGCGCATTCCGCTTCGAGAGTTTTATGCCATGCGGCACATTCCGCTTCGTACGCTTTTTTTACATACGCGCCGAATGATGAGTGTTTTTCCAATATTTTTTGCAGCGCGGCAAAAAGATCGCGCATATCGTCGTATGAAAAGAATCGATAAAATTTCCGAATGCCGCGCGGAAAATCGCTTTGCCACGAGCCGCTTCGTATCCACTGCGCGGGATGCTTTCCGGCAAGCACAAAAATCGTCTGCACTTTTTGCAAAAACTGTTCACGCTTTCCGAACGACAGCATTGCCGTGATAAACGCGGCGACTTCAATATCGCGCGCGGAACGGTATTGCCGCACTATGCGGCTCGGATCGCCTGCGGAAAACTCGCGGGTTTCGTATGTGTCCGCAAGCTCGCGCAAAAGTTTTTTTATTCGAGCGGAAACTTCAATACTTCGCTGCCGTTTGAAGCTTCGCTTCGAGTCTGCGGCAAGCTTATGTATTTCGGAAGCGATTTTTACATTTGCCATCGGTGCGATTATAATTTTTTTTCCGCTTTTACAAAAGCCGGTAAAAGCGGCAGGGATTGAAGGAGCGGCGGAGCCGTTCCGAAGGAATGGAGCCGAAAGGCGGAACTCCGAAAAGCCCGGTTTTTTCGATGCAATCGAAAAAAGCCGCCCCTGAAAAAACCGAAACGAAAAACCGAAGAGCGCGGTATGCACACGATATACTGAAGACGCGAACGATATAGCAGCGGGTATAAAGCGCCTCTCCCTTGTCAAACGCATAGAGCGGACAGTATGATTATTGAGACGACGCTCGGCAAATATCGCGTGCAGTCGACGTATGTTTTTGCGGATATACATGCTTTGCGAGCGGCATGCCCTGATTTTTTTGTAAAGTAAATAATTTATCTTATGAGGAAACGAATATGAAAAAACAAAAGAGTATTTTATTTTCGTTAATTATTATATGTGTATTATCGAATTGCAACAGTATACGGCAAAGAGAGATACAAGCATCGCTTGGCTCGGTACAGTTACGTATGAAGAATAAGGAATACGATAAAGCAATTCGAATTTTGGACAGAATATTGACGGCCGAGCCGGATAATGAAAAAGCGTTATTGCGACGTGTTTTTTGTTATCGCTTTACGAGAAATTATTCCGAATCCGAAAAAGATATTTCGACTCTAATCGAACAGCATCCTGAGAATGCGGAATATCTTTTTTATCGGGGTCAGATTTTATATGAGATGGAGAGATACTCCGAAGCGGTTTCCGATTTACAAAATGCATTGCACTTCGCCGATAACATAAAACTGAAATTATACTGCTGGAATACCCTCGCAAATGCGGAATTCGAACAGGAAAATTATCTTGCAGTAATTCAAACTTGCATACAATATTTGAAATATCGGGAACACGAAGGTATATATATCTTGCGCGGCGATGCATATTTCGAGTTGAAAGAATATCGGCGCGCATTGGATGATTACAATACGGCGCTTGCAACGGCACAAAAAAATAAACGAAAAATCAAAGACAGCCTTTTTTATTATTATAAAGGTATGTCCGAAATAATGTGCGGCCGGTACAAGGAAGCCTTGGATGCTTTTGAAAAGCCGGATGAAGATTTTTATAAAACGAAGGAATATAAGGAATTTTGCAAGCAGAAACTTACAGAAGCCTCTTCGTCAACAGACAGCGGCGCGTCGGATAAATAATTTCTTAGACGGAGCGAAAGTGATGAAAAAAAATACAATCGACCGTATGGTTGCGAGAATCTTTGCTTTGTCGCTTATTTTGCAAAGTTGTACCAGTATACAAAAAAAGGAATTTGCAGCGAGTGTCCGTATAACAAATGAAAACTATGATGAAGCGATTCAAATACTGAACGAGATACTGGTAGCCAATCCTCGAAATAAATGGGCTTTATTAAAACGGAGTATGTGTTATTCTTTTCTTGAAAATTATGTTGAAGCAGAAAAAGATATTTCGAAACTGATCGAGCTGTATCCCAAAAATGCGGAATACTTTTTTCATCGAGGTGAGATTTTATATGAAGGAGGCGCATATTCCGAGTCGATTTCCGATGTACAGAAAGCGTTGCTTTTAACCGCTAATCGAAAACTGAAATCGTACTGTTACTATCTGCTTGCAAATGCGGAATTCGAACAAAAAAATTATCTTGCTGCAATCCGAGCCTGTACCGATTATTTGAAGTATGGGCAACATGAAAACGCATATATTCTTAGAGGACATGCGTACTTCCAATTAAAAGAATATCATGACGCATTACGCGATTATAATACGGCGTTGTCCGTCGCAAAAAAGAACAAGCGGCATATTACAAATAATCTTTTTTATTATAATAAGGGACGCAGCGAATTGGCGTGCGGATTATATGAGGAAGCGTCAGTCGATTTCAAAAAATTGAATGACGAGTTTTATAAAACAAAAGAGTGTAGAGAATTATGTGAACAAAAGATAAAAGAATGTAAATAGTATGGGTGAGTTTTTTCGATTAAAATGAAAATGATATAAATCCCCGGTCCAAACGATATTTTAAACTTGCTTTTTCGTTCCATATTTGTTATCTTTTCATACATGAAACATTTAAAATCTTTTTTAATCGCATCGGCGATTGCGATCGCCGCAGCATCTCCGATCTTTGCGCAAAGCGTCAAAGAAGGCAAAACGGCTCCCGATTTTTCGCTCACGCTCTCGACGGGACAACAGGTAAAGCTCTCCGACTACAAAGGAAAAGCGGTGTTGCTTCATTTTTGGGCGACGTGGTGCGGACCCTGCCGCGTCGAATTGCCTGAAATGAACGCATTCGCTTCAAAACTCGACTCGTCTTCGCGCATCGCATTCCTTGCAGTGTGCATTTCCGACACGGAAAAATCGCAGAGTGCTTTTATGAAAAAAAATAATTATACGTTTTCCGGCGGTCTCGACAAAGACGGTTCCATCGCAGGTTCGTATTTTATTCAGGGCATTCCGACGAGCATATTGATTTCGCCGGACGGAAAAATCGAAAAAATCCGCGTCGGTGCGATGTCTCCCGCGGAATTACAGCGTTTTGTCGGAAAATATGCAAACTGAAAAAAAGCTTTCCGTAAAAGACGGCCGCTCCGAAAAAAAACATACGTTGCTGCGCATCGCTCTGATAGCCGCGGCGGTCGTATTTATTACCGTCGGCGTTTTTCGCGGAGACAACGATTCGATTTTCCGCAAAGCCGTTTTTATCTGCATGGAGTGTATCGGCATTGGATAAAAAACAGACGAGACGCAGAAAGGCGATTCAATTCATCTCCATGCTCATATACAACGCGGATGTCAAACGCTGGTTTTCAGGCGGCATTTCGCATTCGCCGTTGAAAACCGTATGCGTACCCGGTTTAAACTGCTATTCGTGCCCCGGCGCGATCGCAGCCTGTCCGCTCGGTTCCCTGCAAAACACGCTTGCAAACGGACAGCTGCCGTTTTTTATCACCGGCTTTTTTTTGCTCATCGGTACGCTCTTCGGCCGCGTCGTGTGCGGCTTTATCTGCCCCGCAGGATTGGTGCAGGAACTGCTGTATAAAATCCCGTCAAAAAAAATAAAAAGGACAAAACGATCGTTCGCGCTCACGAGAAAGCTCTCGCTTTTCAAATACGCGCTTTTGCTCGTTTTGTGCATCGCGCTGCCGCTCGCTTTTTATTTTAAAGACGGACTCGGCGCGCCTTTCTTTTGCAAATTCGTGTGCCCTGCGGGAACGGTCGGAGCCGGCGCACCGCTCGTTTTGCTGAACGAACAGCTTCGAAGCGCGGCCGGCATGCTTTTTACGTGGAAAGCTGCAGTCGCCGCCGTATTTATCACGTGGTCGGTTTTTATGTTCCGCCCCTTTTGCAGATTTTTTTGTCCGCTCGGCGCGATCTATTCTTTTTTTAATAAATTCGCGATTTTCGGAATCCGCGTCGACGAATCTAAATGCGTACACTGTAACGCCTGCGTCGCTCTGTGCAAAATGGATACGTGCAAAGTAAACGACCGCGAATGCATCCGCTGCGGAGAATGCCGCACACGGT
>ERZ772960.2859-NODE-2859-length-12105-cov-12.792033_pt1 | contig 12105 bp, 13 predicted proteins | sample MGYA00580678_ERZ772960 | MGnify/ENA primary metagenome ERZ772960 (study PRJEB29015, sample SAMEA2737930) | human oral metagenome | biome: human oral; feature: human-associated habitat; material: dental | place: China | collected 2059 ...
AGGCGATGAAAGCCATCACCGAGATTGTCCAGAAGCACACTGGCTCCGGATTCAGCATCGAGTGGTCGGGGCAGAGCCGCGAGGAGCAGAAGTCGGCGGATTCGACCATGCAGGTGCTTGCCCTCTGTCTTGTCTTCGTCTTCCTCTGCCTTGCAGCACTCTATGAGAGCTGGAGCGTACCGTTTGCCGTGCTCTTCACGGTGCCGACGGGTATCTTCGGGGCACTCTTCTCCGAGTACATCCTCGCAACGATCTTCGGTACGATCGGCATTCCGGCGGCGGGCTATCAGAACAGCGTCTACATGCAGATCGGTGTCATCATGGTCATCGGTCTTGCGGCCAAGAACGCGATCCTGATCGTCGAGTTCGCAAAGATCCGTGTCGATCGCGGCATGGATCCGCTCAAAGCGGCGATTCAGGCGGCGGGGCTGCGTCTCCGACCGATTCTCATGACATCGTTCGCGTTCATCATCGGCTGTCTGCCTCTGTGCATGGCATCGGGGGCAGGTGCTGCGGCGCGTAACGGCATGGGCGTCGCCGTTGTCGGCGGCATGCTCTTTGCTACCATTCTCGGTATCTTCCTCATTCCCGTGTTCTATGTCATTGTTGACCGCATCTCTCGTATGCTCGGCCTCAGCAAGAAGGCAAAGACCCGCACGGCGGATGACTATATGTAACCATAAAAAAATTCCCCTTTATGGGGAATTTTTTTATGGGATGAATACGCATTGAATCAGGAGCATATAGACCGCCGTCCCTCCTCCAATGGAGAGGAGCATCTGGCGAAATTTCAGATGCAGCATCGCCGTCACAAGAATTCCTGCAAACTCCGGCAGACCGTGATTTCCGCTGAACAATGTTGTGTCCTTGAGACAGTAGACGACAAGCATCCCAAAGACGGCAGCCGGGAGGACGTTGCCAAGATAGCGGACCATAGGCGGTGTTGGCTTCTTCTCCGAGAGCAGGAGAAAGGGGAGGGCACGCGTGAGTATACTCGCAAGCGCACAGAGCCCGATGGTGATACATTGCTCAGTGAACGTCATGCCATCTCTCTCCCTTCGATGAAGGGGCGGAGTGCGAGGCATCCCGCGAGGATGATGAACATGGTCGGGAGTATAAAAGCCTCACGCCCAAAGACGGCGAGTACGATGCCTGCAGCTGCAAGTCCGAGGATTCCCGTATAGTGTTGTGGATCGTTCAGCCATTGCTCGATAAAGATGACGACGAAGAGCGCCGTCATCGCGAACTCAATGCCCTCCGTATTGATGGGGAGCTGCGTGCCGACCAGTCCACCGATGGTTGCGCCCGCGACCCAGTAGATCTGGTTCAGCAGGGTCACAAAGAACATAAACCAGCCCGCATCGATCCTCTGCGGAACCTTCGTCGTGTAGTTGATGGAGAATGACTCATCACACATGCCGTAGATGAGGTATGGCTTCTTCCAGCCTGTGCCGCGATACTTCTCGAACATGGAAATGCCGTAGAAAATGTGTCGCCCCTGCACCATCAGTGCGAGCAGGAAGGTCTGCAGAGGGGCAAACGGACTCAGCAGGAGTGCCGTCGCGATGAATTCGAGCGAGCCGCCGAAGATCAGCGCACTCATCGCCATCGGGTACCAGAACGAGAAGCCCGAGACGTTCGTATAGATGCCGTAGGCAAGTCCGAGAAAGAGAAAACCGGCGAGGATGGGGACGGTGAAGGGGAAGGCGGCACGCAGGGCTGCGAGACGCGGATCGCCCATGTGTGTCATGACTTGCTCCAATCACACGTATCCGTATGCGCTGCAAGCACACCAATCGCCTGCAGTGTCGAGTAGATGCAGGTCGAGCCGACGAATCGCATGCCGCGCTTCTTGAGGTCGTTCGACACCTTGTCAGAGAGCGGCGAGGTTGTGCGCAGTTCGCAGCTCTCGCGCACGGGTTTCCCATCCGTAAAGCCCCAGATATAGCGTTCAAACGAGCCAAACTCGCGCACGATGTCGAGGAAGATGCGGCTGTTTACAATGCTTGCCTCGATCTTGCGGCGGTTGCGCACAATCCCCGCATCCTGCATTAGTTCCTCGACCTTTGCTGCATCGAACGCCGCGACGCGCTCGGGAATGAAACCCTCGTAGGCGCGGCGAAAGTTCTCACGCTTGTGCAGGATTGTCGCCCATGAAAGACCTGCCTGAAACGTCTCAAGGATGAAGAGCTCATAGAGCGCGCGGTCATCGTGGAGCGGAACGCCCCACTCCTCGTCATGGTACTTCACATAGATGGGATCATCCAATTTGACCCAGCTGCACCGCGTGCATTTGTTTCCCATACCCCTACCTCCAAAATAAAAATGCCGGCAACCCTCCCCAAGGGCTCCGGCTCATACGCTATGAAGATGGTCGGGATGACAGGATTTGAACCTGCGACCTCATCGTCCCGAACGATGCGCTCTACCAAGCTGAGCCACATCCCGACATGATATTGTATTTTAACGGGGTTTTTCGTTTTTGTCAAGCACTATGCTCAGGTGGACTGTACTCGCTGAACCGTGCAGTATTTTCCTGCACCGTGCGGTCAGCGGCGGCGTGCAGACCTGTGAGCGCAGAGAAGGGGGCGAACTGTCCCGCACGGTCACGCAGGGACATTGGGGGATGTGTCTTTGAGACGGGGCGCGGCAGGTGGATGATGTCCGCATAGTCCTCGATTCTTCGCTGCATGAGGTTCTCCCTTCTCTACGCCTTGTGTCCGCCGATCTGACTGTTGCGCAGGCGTGCCGTTGCACCGTCCAGAAAATTTGCTCCGCGCAGGATGGCGTTTTTCCCATAGGTCTTCTTGATGGCGATGATTGCCTCCTGCAATGCCTTTTCTTTTTTCTGCGCGGCAATCTCGGCAGGGGACATCGTGCTCTCCGTCGTTTCCTCGGCAGTAAAGAGGCTCATCTGCTCGGCAGCAGCGGCACGCTGCTCCTCCGTCATCAGATGCTGTGCGGAAATGGTAAGGCGGCGAATGAGAAGCGCCGGATTGACAATCTCGTCGAAAAGATCGGTCAGTGCCTTCATAATGGCATTTGTTCCCGCTCCGCGCTCGATGTGCACATTGCCGTGCGATGGCCACGGAACGCGCCGCCCGTAGCGATCCGTGCGGATGCGCCCATGATAGTTGGCGCGGATCTCGGGGCGGGTCAGGCACTCAATATCATAGCCGATCGTGAGCTCGAGACGGTCGCTCGTGATGCGTTTTTCGGCAAGGTCGATGGAGAGCGCGTCTGCCATCTCCCAGACAACGAGGCGGGCTTTCTGCGCCGTATACGGATTTTGCAGCACCTGTCCCATATGGGTGCTCCGCGACTTCGGGCGGTAGTTCTTGATGTCCTCCATGCGCGCGGACTCATAGCCCCACGCATGATCGATCAGCAGCTCCGCCTGTACGCCGAACAGGCGGTAGAGCAGATCCTCGTTGTGCTGTGCATTTGTCTGCCCAAGTGAGCAGCGTGCGACATCGCCCATCGTATAGAGCCCGTTCTCCTCAAGTCTCTTTGCATAGCCTCTGCCAACGCGCCAAAAATCCGTCAGCGGGCGATGCGTCCAGAGGTGTCTGCGGTAGTTCATCTCATCCAGCTGCGCGATCCGAACGCCGTCCGCATCCGGCTTCATATGCTTTGCTACGATGTCCATCGCGACCTTCGCGAGGTAGAGGTTCGTTCCGATTCCCGCCGTTGCCGTAATGCCTGTCTCGCGCAGCACATCGCGAATGAGGCGCATGGCAAAGTCGTGCGCTGAGATGTTCCCTGTGTAGAGATAGCTCGTCACGTCGATAAAGACCTCGTCAATGGAGTAGATGTGGATGTCGGCGGGGGAGACGTGCCGCAGGTAGATCTCATAGATCCGCATACTGTAGTCCATATAGAGTGCCATGCGCGGCGGCGCGACATGGTAGGCGATGCCGAGTGCGGGATTTGCCGCGAGCTCTGCGGCATCCGTCGTCTCGCCTGTGAGCGTACGCTGCGGGGTGCGGTACTTGCGCCCCGCATTTGCCTGCGCCACGGCACGAATGACCTCGAAGAGGCGCGGGCGTCCGCCGATACCGTGCGCCTTGAGCGCGGGGGAAACGGCGAGACAGATCGTCTTGCTCGTACGGCTCTCATCCGCGACAACGAGATGCGTCGTCAGCGGATTGAGCCCACGCTCCATACACTCGACGGAGGCATAGAACGCCTTGAGATCAATCGCAATATAGGTACGCTCCTTCACGGCCATCCCTCCTTTTGCATAGTATAGCACGAATGTTTGTTATTTGCAAATAAAGGAAAATATGAGGTGACGTCGAATATCCATCACAAGGCAAGAAATAAAAAGGAGCAGAGAGTATGAAGATTATCGTGACGGGCGGCGCGGGGTTTATCGGCGCAAATTTTGTTTACTACGAGCTGCGCGAGCACCCCGAGGATGCGATCGTCTGCTATGATGCGCTGACCTATGCGGGGAATCTGGCGACCCTCGATGAGGCAAAGAAACATCCGCAATTTTCCTTTGTGCGCGGCGATATCGCTGATCGTCGAGCGGTCTATGCGCTCTTTGAACGCGAGCAGCCGGACATTGTCGTGAACTTTGCAGCGGAGTCCCACGTCGACCGCTCGATTGAAAATCCCGAGATTTTCCTGCAAACCAATGTGATTGGGACGAGCGTGCTGCTCGATGCGTGCCGCAAGTACGGCATTCGTCGCTATCATCAGGTCTCAACGGATGAGGTCTATGGCGATTTGCCGCTCGACCGCCCTGATCTTCTCTTTACAGAGGAGACACCGCTCCATGCGTCGAGCCCATACTCCTCGTCGAAGGCATCTGCCGATCTCATCGTACAGGCGTATGCGCGCACCTATGGCGTACCCGTGACGATCTCGCGATGCTCGAACAACTACGGCGCATTTCAGTTCCCCGAGAAACTCATCCCGCTCATGCTCATCCGCGCGATGCAGGGGGAGAAACTGCCCGTCTACGGTGACGGACTAAATGTGCGCGACTGGCTGCACGTCGACGATCACTGCTCCGCCATCGATGCAATCATGCGGCGCGGCACGGTGGGCGAGGTCTACAACGTCGGCGGGCATAACGAGAGGTCAAATATTGAGGTCGTGCGAACGATCCTGCGTGCCCTCGGCAAAGGGGAGGATCAGATCTCCTACGTTACCGACCGCAAGGGGCATGACCGCCGCTATGCAATCGACCCGACGAAGATCGGCCGCGAGCTCGGATGGCAGCCCGCAACGAAGTTCGACGACGGCATTCAGGCAATCATTGCGTGGTATCAGGCACATGAAGCGTGGTGGGCGGATATCCTGAGCGGTGCGTATGAAAAGTACAACGCAGAGGGCTGAGTCCGCTTCCGCCGCCTCTATGTGTGTCGAAAATTCTGCCTTGACAATGTACGCGCTTTTCGCTATACTACCCTTTGTCAGCGCAGATTGCGCGGGGGCATAGCTCAGCTGGGAGAGCGCTTGCATGGCATGCAAGAGGTCAGGGGTTCGATCCCCCTTGTCTCCACCATATTGAGATCCAAGATGTGAGAGTGATATCTCACATCTTTTTTATTTTTATTTATGCAACAAAAAACCGTATCGCTTGCTGCGATACGGTGAATGTCAATGGTGCGCCTGGGGGGATTCGAACCCTCGACCCACGGCTTAGAAGGCCGTTGCTCTATCCAACTGAGCTACAGGTGCAATGGTCGGGATGACAGGATTTGAACCTGCGACATCTTGCTCCCAAAGCAAGCGCGCTACCAAACTGCGCTACATCCCGTACCGCCCTATTATAATGAGCGGCACGGGAAAAGTCAATATTGAGGCGCTGTTGCCGCAAAATATTTACCGAGCGGCATGGTGTGTGGTCTCTCGGTATGAAAATGCTCTAAGATCCAATCGGTACGCGGAGACTCTACATGGGCGGCAGGATTCCCGAGCGGGTCGAAGATCTCAAAGGGAACAGCTCCGTCAAGTCGGAACTCGTTGATTGTTTTTCTCGTATAGCGGAGCTTCGACTTCTCATTATACGCTGCATAGTCAATCGCAGGCAGCGGCAGATGAATCATAGAGCGTACGGTGACCTCATAGAGTCCTGTCTTTGGACTTTCAAGGACGAGATCCAAGTCGCCGAGGGCACTGTAGTACATGAGATACTCTGCCACATATTTCGGATAGCCGTCGACGGGAATGCCGTTGAGGGATTTGATGACATCGCCCGGGGATACTGCTGAGAGCTCCGGATGCCGCTTCGTATCAACGGTGTCGATGATCCAACGCGGCTTCTCAGCGTGCCCTTTCAGTGTAAAACCATAGTATTTCGTCGGATAGAGATCTACGTAGACTGCCTGTGTGATGTATCCAATCGTGTCAAGCGGATGAATGCCACTCGACATGGGCTCCCAGTAGTCCCAATTTACCCAGGTCCCCGCAGGTTCTTCACGGAATGTCACATAATGCACCTCTGCCATGGACCACGACGGATGCAAGGCGAATGAGGGGAGATTTCCCGCGTCGGAAAAGACGTATTTATTCGATGTTTTGGCGCGCCCGCTGTCGTAATGCGCGTTGGAGCGATAGGCGATGGCCTCGCGCAGCTCCTCTGCCGGCATCCCCGGATAGAAGACGCTGTACTTTGGTCCGTAGGCATTGCATTCCTCAATGGGAAGCGTGAGCCAGTGCGGAATACGTTTTACGAGCGGAGAGATCTCGTCACGACTTCCTTTGCCGTTCGGGGAATAATAGAAGTAAGCGTTTACCTTACCTTTCTTCGCTGATTCCTCGAGTGCTGTCCAACGGGAGAGATCGCCGGCGTGATACCAATAGTCGGTATAGTCCTTGGATGGGATGGTTTTGAGATCCGCTGCAGAGACAGGCGTCAATTCAAATGCCGTGTCCTCTTTTGTTCCGATGGTGAGGCGCGGCACCGTTCCGTCGCTGTCGTACTCACCCTGCACGTGGAAAAGATAGTCGACTTTGCCATCCTTATGGATCTCGTGTAGTTCATAAGAGCTATACAAATAGGGGATGGAGCGTAGGAATTTCGTTTGAACATCTCCTTGTTTTACAACGCCCCATGTCTCCATGGTTGGAGGACGTTGGACTTCGATGCGGCGTGTCTGCGGCTCTTTCCAGTCCACATGATACGGATCTGTTTGCTGCTCCGCTGCATAGCCTGTTGCCGAAACTGCAACGGAGCAAAGGAGAACGGTGCTAATGAAGCGGCGGACACTCTGTATCATATCGGCACCAACCCTTCCTGCGAGTTCTAATCTACTTCACAATATGCTTGCCGCCGAGAAAGCGCGGCTTCCAATAGTCGTTTGACAGTGCGTCGATGCGGACACCCTTGCTCGTGGAGGCGTGGATGAACTCGTCCTTGCCAAGGTAGATGCCGCAGTGGGATGCGCCCTTCTCATAGGTCTCGAAAAAGACGAGATCGCCGGGTACAAGCTCCTTCGTGCTCTTTGTTCGCAGCCCTAGTTTGTACTGCTCGTCTGCCGTGCGCGGAATCGAGATCCCTTGTTTCTGGAAAACATATTGGAGGTAGCCGGAGCAGTCAAAGCCCTTCGGCGTTGTACCGCCGAATACATAGGGCGTTCCCATGTAGGATTTCGCCGTTTTGATGACATCGGAGACCTTGCTTGCAGGTAGGATGGGCTTGCCATTGGGGGCAAGAGGAAGTTTCTTCTCGGCGGGCGGAGGGACATCAATGCCCCATGTCTTCTTTGCGGGGAGCTCCTTGAGCGCACGCCACGTCGCATTGTTGACTACGCCCGTGATCTTGATCTTGCTGTCACGCTGGAACTCGGCGACGGCACGTTCCGTCTCCTTGCCAAAGACACCGTCTGCGGTCTTGATTTTGTAGCCTGCCTTCTGAAGTGCCTGTTGGAGGACAAGCACCTCATGTCCGTGCGAACCCGCGCGTAGGGTAGGGGAGGCGAACGCCGTGCTTGCCGCAAGCATGAGTGCAATGCCGGTGCAGAGAAAGAGGTGGCGTTTCATGGAGCAACATCCTTTCATTTTGTATTATGCATGCTGCACATGCTCAAGTCCTTGGCTGAGGAGTTTCAGCACATGATCGTCGTCAATCGAGTAGAGTACCTCCTTGCCGTCGCGGCGAAATTTGACGAGACGGGCGGTGCGGAGAACGCGCAGCTGATGGGAGATGGCAGACTGTCCCATTTCGAGACCGTCCGCAATGTCATAGACGCGCAGTTCCTCTGCCGCCGCAAGGAGTGAGAGAATCTTGATACGGGTCGGATCGCCGAGGGTCTTGAAGAGATCGGCGAGATGCTGTGCCGTATCCTGATCGATACATTTCATCGGGGCGGATGTCATACGCTGAAAGATCCTTTCTTATGGTCAGTATATCTTGTTGATTTCAAATCCGTTCGACGCAAGTGCCGCGACGATACGGTCGATGTGCTCCTGTCCGTGTGCCTCAACGGTGACGGTGAGCTGTACCTTTTGGAAGCTGTCCGTTACCATCGTCTGATCGTGGTCGAGGCGGATGACGTTCGCATCCTGCTCTGTGAGGATCTGTGCGACGGTGAGAAGCTGCCCCGGCTTGTCGGGCAGCTGGACGGAGAAGCGGAACACTCTGCCGCGCGAGATGAGTGCCTTTGAGATGAGTGCGGAAATCGTGGAGATGTCGATGTTGCCGCCGCTGATGAGGACCGCAACCTTCTTGTCCTTCATGCGCAGTTTATTCAGTGCGGCGAGGGAGAGAACCCCCGCGCCTTCGGCGATGAGTTTGTGTTTCTCAATGAGGGAGAGCAGTGCGCTCATGATCTCCATCTCAGAGACTGTGATGATCTCATCGAGATAGCGGCGGCAGAACTCGAGCGTGAGGCTGCCCGCCGTCCGCACGGCGCAGCCGTCCGCGACCGTGTCGGCAGAGGGCAGGGTGATCGTGCGTCCACAGGAGAGTGCTGCCTTCATGCACGCGGCATTTTCAGGCTCAACACCGATGACCTTTACCTGCGGGTTGACGAGCTTTGCGCCGAGTGCAACGCCCGAGGCAAGCCCGCCGCCGCCGATGGGGACAAGGATCGCGTCCACATCCTTGAGTGCGTCAATCACCTCGAGGGCGATCGTGCCCTGACCGACGAGTACGTCGCGGTCGTTGAACGGGTGGATGTAGACATAGCCCTTTTCCTTTTGCAGTGTGAGACTGTGTGCATAGGCATCGTCAAATCCGTTGCCGTGGAGGATGACCGTTGCGCCGAGCGCACGCGTCGCCTCGACCTTGAGGATCGGCGTTGTCGCGGGCATGCAGATCACAGCGTTTACACCGAGCTTTTGCGAAGCATAGGCAACCCCCTGTGCGTGGTTGCCGGCTGAGGCTGTGATGACCCCGCGCGCCTTCTCCTCCTCTGTGAGCATGGAGATGCGGTTGTATGCGCCGCGCAGCTTGAATGCGCCTGTCGTCTGGAGATTTTCGAGCTTCAGATAGGTCGCGTTGCCGGAGATGTCGGAGAAGAACTCACTGTAAATCAGCGGCGTTTTTCGCACAATCCCTTCCAGTCGCTTCGCTGCAGCGTAGATGTCCGAAATGCGTGTGGACTGAGCAACCTCCGCCTCTGTCTGCACGGTTTGTTCTTCTCCCATGATATGCGCCCCTTTACTCACTTATATGTAGAGTCAGTCTATCATTTTCGGTGGGGCGCGTCAATTTTTTTTCGTTGTACAGAATAATCGTCGGAATAAAGAAGGAGTTTGACAGAATTTCGCGAATAAATACAACAAACAAGGCGGGACGGGAGGTGCGCGATGGAGCAAGAGCTGAAATACGCGCGCATTCTCGTGCCTGTGGACGGTTCGCGGGAGTCGCTGTGTGCTGTTCGTCTGGCGGGTGAGATGGCACGCGTCTTGCATGCGACGGTGTACCTCCTCTATGTGTCCCCGTTCGACAAATGTACGGATGAGGGGGAGGTCGCTTGGTTGCCGGAGAGTGTGGTACGGCCGGCGGCAGAGGAAGCGCACGAGATCTTTTCCGCATCTGCGGCACTCCTGCCCGATGCGGTGATATCCGAGTGCGTGCACCGTACGGGTGCACCGACGGACGAGATCCTGCGCTTCATTGACGAGGAGAGCATCGATCTCGTTGTGATCGGCGGACGCAAGCTCTCGCGCATGAGTGGATTCCTGCTTGGGAGCGTCACACAGACCGTTTTGGAACATGCACATTCCAGCGTTATGGTCGCGGGAAGTGCGGATTCGCTTTTATATGGTTCATGTTCTGTAAAGTGAGGAGGAACTGCCATGATGAAGAATATTTTGGTACCGGTAGATGGCTCGGAGGGTGCCGACCGTGCGATTGAAAAAGCTGTGATGCTTGCAGAGATCTGCGGTGCAAAGCTGAATTTTCTCTACGTCGCGAACATCAACCAGCTCGCGATTAACGCCGTCCTCTCGGACGCGATCCTCGACTCCGTAACGAAGGCGGGGAACGTCATCCTTGACCGCGCGCTTGAGATGGTGCCCGCAGGCGTCGCAAAGGAGTCGTTCTCGGACACGGGCTCGCCCGCAGTGGTCATTCTCGACTTTGCAGAGACGAATGACATCGATCTCATTGTCATGGGCAGCCGCGGCCTCGGCGTGGTGAAGGGCGTTCTGCTCGGCAGCGTCAGCCAGTACGTTGTGGAGCAGTCGAAGTGCCCCGTGCTTGTCGTCAAGTGAGCGGCGTACAGGCATAATTTTTGTGGGAAAGGAGCTGCAGCGGAGGTGAATGCTTTCGCCGCAGCTCTTTGACGTGCAGCGGATAGGGGGAAGTGCATGAGGGATCGGCGTTTTGCGCGGACGGAAATGCTTGTCGGCAGTACAGCATTGGCACGTCTTGCGGGAGCCTCCGTGGCGGTCTTCGGCATCGGCGGGGTCGGCTCGTATGCAGCTGAGGCATTGGCGCGTGCGGGGGTTGGCAGACTTACGCTCGTTGACCATGATGTGATTGACGTGACAAACATCAACCGACAGATTCACGCGCTGACGGAGACCGTGGGCGCGGCAAAGACGGAGACCATGGCGCGCCGCATTCACTCGATCAATCCCGCCTGTGCGGTGCGTGAGATCCGCGCATTCTATCAGCCTGAGGCGGCGGAGCAGTTCTTTCCCGAACCCTATGACTATGTGCTCGATGCCGTGGACACGGTGACGGCAAAGATCGATCTCGCCGTGCAGTGCCATCGGCGTGGTATTCCGCTCATCGCAAGCATGGGGGCGGCGAACAAGCTTGACCCTGCGCTCTTCGAGGTCATGGACATCTACCGTACGACGGGCGACCCGCTCGCGCGCATCCTGCGAAAGAAGCTGAAGGAGCGCGGCATCCCGCATCTGAGAGTCGTCTGTTCACGCGAACGCCCGCGTACCCCCGAGGCGGGGGAGGCGCAGCCCGCCGCAGGACGTAACAGCGTCCCTGCCAGCATTTCCTTTGTGCCTTCTGCTGCAGGGCTGATTATGGCGGGGGCGGTCATTCGCGATCTATTGAACATCCGCGTGGAGGTATCATCATGAGAGTATCCGTACTGGGCTGTGGGCGTTGGGGGAGTTTTCATGCGTGGTATGCGCATCGCGTCGGGCACGCGGTCACGCTCTGGGGACGCGCGGGCTCGGCACATCTTGCGCAGCTGCGCGGTACGCGGACGAATGAGTTCCTAACGCTGCCCAAGGACATCTGCCTGACCGATGATCTTGTAACGGCAATTCGGACGGCGGAGATTGTCATTATCTCCATCCATGCGCAGGCACTGCGCTCCTTTCTCCGCGACCTGCGTGCGCAGGGGTACGGGGAGGAGTTGGCGGACAAATATGTCATCCTCTGCATGAAGGGGATTGAGATCGGTACAGGCAAGCGTCTCACGACCGTCGTGCATGAGGAACTCGGGGCGGCGGTGAAGCCCGTTGTCTGGGTCGGTCCCGGTCACGTGCAGGACTTTGTACGCGGGATTCCGAACTGTATGGTGCTCGCGGGCGAGGACAGGGATGCTCTGCATACGCTCGTAGATGCGCTCGGCAGTCCGCTCATCCGCTTCTACTACGGTGAGGATCTGCTCGGCACGGAGGTCGGTGCGGCGGCGAAGAACGTCGTCGGACTCGCTGCGGGGATGCTCG
>ERZ772960.2860-NODE-2860-length-12105-cov-7.217593_pt1 | contig 12105 bp, 4 predicted proteins | sample MGYA00580678_ERZ772960 | MGnify/ENA primary metagenome ERZ772960 (study PRJEB29015, sample SAMEA2737930) | human oral metagenome | biome: human oral; feature: human-associated habitat; material: dental | place: China | collected 2059 ...
TGCTGCTGCGGCGCCTGGGCCTGACCCTGCGCGCCCACCTGAGCGCCGACGACCCCCGCCAGGAGGCCTTCGCCTCCGCCCCGCTCGGCCCCGTGTGCCCGGTGGCCACCTCCGCCACCCTCGGCGACGGCGGCGACCCCTCCCAGATGCTCGCCTTCGCCCGTGACGTCTTTGGAACCGATCTGCCCACGAGCGCCGTCGTCACCGAGACCCGCGCCGACCTCGACCAGTGGGCCGCCACGCACCGCCAGGTGGCCGAGTCCAAGGGCCTGGCCGGCCGCGCCCTGCGCCTGCGCTCCCTGCCCGGTGAGAACCTGCAGGCCCTGGCCCACCTCGCCGAGGCCGGCTCCCCCAACCCCGAGGAGCTGCTCCGCGACGTCGTCACCCACCTCTACGACCTGCCCGAAGAAGTGGAGGACACCCTGGACGCCGCCGGCCTCGCCTCCGCCCTCCAGGCCCACCCCGACGTCCTGGACCTCGTGCGCGCCGCCGAGCGCTCCACGTCGCTGGCCGACCTCGCCCGGGGCCTCCTGGGCCCCATCCCCGAGTCGGGTCTGGCCCGGCGGGTCCTCTCCGCGATCCTGGCGGCCCTGTCCGTCGTGCGCGCCGGACTCGACGGCAAACCCGACCGCAGCGCCGTCAACGTGGAGGTCACCCTGTGGATCCGGGAGGTCACCCGCGTCGACCGGGCCCTGAGCTCCCTGCCCTCCTTCCGCTGGGCCGACGCCGCCTCCGAGCAGACACAGGTCGAGGAGCCCGCGCGCCCCGCCCTGTACTGCCGCTCCTGCGGGCGCTCCGGCTGGGGCATCGTCCTGGCCCCCACCGGCCAGAAGGAGAAGGACGACCAGACCCACGTGCGCCGCGACCGCAAGACCGGCGACCCCCGCTTCCGGGCCCTCCTGCACGCCCCCGGGGAGGACGCCGACTACCGCACCCGCACCGAGGCCGGCGAGATCAACCTGGAGGCCCGCCACCCCGGGCTGCGCTGGTACTCCATCAACAGCCGCGAAATCCTCACCCGCCGCCCGGACCAGGAGAGCACCGAGGCCAAGGAGGGCCTCGTCCTGCCGGTCCTCATGCTCACCGGGGACGAGCGCAGCATCACCGAGGACTCCACCAACGACGTCTGCCCCTCCTGCGGCGCCAAGGACTCCATCCGCTTCCTCGGCTCGGCCGTCGCCACCCTCCTGTCGGTGTCCCTGACCACCCTGTTCGGCGACGACGCCCTCGACAACACCGAGAAACGCGCCCTCATCTTCACCGACTCCGTGCAGGACGCCGCCCACCGCGCCGGCTACGTCAACCAGCGCTCCCACACGATGAGCCTGCGCTCGGCACTGCGCGGGGCGCTGCGAGCAGAGATGCCCATCGAGGAGTGGGCCGAGGCCGCCCTCGACGACGCCCAGGCCAGCGCCTTCGACCGCTACCGGCTGGTCCCCGCGGCCCTGTCCGAGCACCAGCGCTTCAAGCCCTACTGGGACCCGAAGGCCCCGGCCTCCAAGCGCAGCCGGGCCAAGCCGCACGTGCGCCGTCGGCTCCTGTTCGACATCGCCCTGGAGGTGGGGCTCCAGTCCACCTACGGGCGCACCCTGGAGGCCACCGGCTCGGTCACCGTCCACGTCAGCGCCGGGCGCGCCAACACCCTGGTGGCCCTGGCCCGTCAGGCCCTCGGCACCGACCAGCAGGGCGTCCTCGACGGCTTCAAGGACACCAGCGACGCGGACCTGCTCGCCTGGGTGCGCGGCACCCTGGAGCACATGCGCCGCGAAGGCGCCATCGACCACGAGTGGCTCTCGCGCTACAAGCGCCACGACGGCAAGCGCCTGTGGATCTGGTACAAGCGCGACCGCGATCAGGGCCAGCCGGCCTTCCCCACCGGGCGCGCCGCCCCAGCCTTCCCCCAGGTCGGCGGCGGCCTCGACACCCGCAAGTCGGCCTTCACGCCGGTGAGCTCCTCGAAGTCCTGGTACGCCACCTGGGCCCGTAAGTGCCTGGGGGTCGTGCCCACCCACGCCTCCCGTCTGGCCTGCGCGCTCCTGGCCCACCTGGCCGAGGCCGGGATCCTCAGCGTCACCACCACCGACTCCGGAGGCACCGTCTACGGGCTGCCGGCCGGCCGCGTCGTCGTCTCCCCGCTGCGCGAGACCACGCGCGAGGCCCTGCTCCTGGTGTGCGACACCTGCCGCACCCAGCTGCCCGCCGCCATCGCCACCGTTGACCAGCTCGACAGCGCCCCCTGCCTGGCCGCCACCTGCCCCGGCCACCTGAGGGCCCAGCCGCACCCGGCCGAGAGCTTCTACCGCAGCATGTACGCCGGGGCCCACGTGCGCCGGGTCGACTCCCACGAGCACACCTCCCTGCTCGATGCCAAGGAGCGCGCCGCCGTCGAGACCGGGTTCAAGCGCCCCACGCAGGTGCCCGGGGACCCCAACGTCCTCGTGGCCACCCCCACCCTGGAGATGGGTATCGACATCGGGGACCTGTCCACCGTCATGCTCGGTTCCCTGCCGGCCACCGTCGCCTCCTACGTGCAGCGGGTGGGCCGCGCGGGCCGCCGCAGCGGCTCGGCGCTCGCCCTGGCCTACGTGCCCGGCAGGCGCAGCCAGCTCCCGATCCTCGACGCCCCGGATCGGCTCCTCAACGGCTCCGTCGCACCGCCGTCGACCTACCTGGGGGCCGAGGAGATCCTGCGCCGCCAGTTCCTGGCCTCCGTCATCGACACCCTCGCCCGCGAGAACCACCCGGCCATCCCCTCCGGCGGCCACGGCGGCGGCACCGCGAAGACCGCCCTGGGTGCCACCGGCGAGGGCTCGCTCATCACCACACTGTGCGAGCGGATCGAGCGCGACGGCGCCCTGCTGGTGCAGGCCTTCACCGCCGCCTTCCAGGAGCGCACGCCGGCGCTCGACCGCCTGAGCGCCTGGGTGACCCAGGACGCCGGCGCCGGACCCCGCGAGATGCTCCAGCGCGCCGCGGCCGAGCACCGCGCCGAGTCCGAGCAGCTCCACCGCCAGGAGCGCCAGATCCGCGAGGCCCTGCCCGAGCTCAAGGTCGCCGCCGAGCGCCCCAACGCCACCGAGGAGGACACGCGGGCCCATCGCTCCGCCGAAGGAGCCCGGAAGGCGGCCGAGTCCCGGATCTTCGACCTGGATCGTGAGCACTGGGTCTCGGCCCTGGAGCGCCACGGCATCCTGCCCAACTACACCCTCATCGACGACTCCGTGCGCCTGTCCGCCCGCGTCTCCTGGCGCGACCCGGACAACGAGGAGTTCCACTCCGAGCCCTGCGACGTCGACAGGGCCTCCGTCCACGCCCTGCACGAGTTCGCCCCCGGCGCCACCTTCTACACCCGCGGCTTGGAGATGGAGATCGAGGGTATTGACGCCTCCGACCTGAGCAACCAGGCCCAGTGGTGGTTCTGCTGCAAGGCCTGCGGCTACATCGACGTGCGCGAGCCGCAGGAGACCCGACCCGCCGCGCCCACAGAGTGCCCCAGGTGCCGTGACACCGACATTGCCGAGGTCGGACGGGCCCGGCGGGTCCTGCGCCTGAGCCGGGTCTTCGCCGACGTCTCCCAGGACGACGCCCGCATCGGGGACTCCAGCGACGAGCGGCTCCGCACCCACTTCGAGGTCCTGCCCCTGGCCGACTTCGACCCCACCCGCGCGGTGCGCCAGTGGAACGTGGAGGCCTCCGGGTTCGGGGTGACCCGCTACCGCGGCATGAACCTGCGCTGGCTCAACACCGGGCGGCCTCTGGCCGGTCAGAGCGTCGACCGGGTCTCCGGCAACGCCCTCTCCTCGCGGGACTTCCGCCTGTGCGAGGCCTGCGGCAAGCTCGACACGGACACGCGGGCCTCCTCCGCCCGCGAGCACCGGCCCTGGTGCCGCTACCGCAGCGACTCCGCCGAGCACGTGATCGCCGTCGACCTCATGCGCGAGCTGAGCACCGAGGCACTCGCCTTTGTCCTGCCGCTGGGTTTCGCCACCGACCGGGTGGGGGTGGACTCGCTGGCCTCCGCGATCCTCCTGGGACTGGAGATCACCACCGGCGGCTCCCCCGACCACCTGGGCATCGCCTCCGTCCCCCACCCCGTGGCCGGCGGCGCCCCCGGCGAGACCCGCCCCGCCCTCCTGCTGCACGACACCGTGCCCGGGGGCACCGGATACCTCACCGACCATGACGACTCCAGCCGGCTCTGGAACCTCCTCATCCGCACCGGCCAGCACCTGGAGAGCTGCCCGTGCCGCGCCGAGGGCAAGGACATGTGCCCGGACTGCCTGCGGCCCCACGCCGTCTCCGCCGAGGTCACCCGCGCCGCGGCTTTGCACGCCATCGGCCAGCTCCTGGGACGGGAGGACAACAGCACCCAGGACACCGAGGGCCTGTTCGCCGAGCTCGACCCGGAGGTCCCCCAGTGGACGGTCACCGACGAGGCCGTGCGCGCCGGCACCGGGGAGAGCCCCCTGGAGGTGCGCTTTCGCGCCGCACTCGTCGAGCTCCTGGGCAAGGAGATGACAGTGGGTCTCACCAGCGACCCCTCGGGCGCCCCCGCGCTGGAGATCGACGGGGGCCGCTGGAGGATCCGCCCCCAACTCGACGCGCGCGGAGCCCGCCCCGACTTCACCTGCCTGCGCCCCGGCGGCCGCAGCCCCATCGCCATCTTCACCGACGGGCGCAGCTACCACGCCACCCACGCGCACAACCGACTGGCCGACGACGCCGACAAGCGGGCTCGGCTGCGCGCCGACGGGTACCGGGTCGTCTCCGTCGGTGCCGAGGACCTGGACCGGCCGTGGAACCCGGCCTGGCTGAATGAGGAGGCGGTCAAGGGACTCATGAGCGGCGTCCTGGGGACCGCACGCGGGAGCGGCGTCACCCACCAGGCCGTCGCCGCCTGGCGCGGCGGGCCAATGGCGCTACTCCAGGCAATGCTGCGCGACGACGTCGACGGCCCCGACGCCGGCCCGACCGCCACCGCCCTCAGCGCCCTGGCCGACTCCGTGTGGGGGCCGCTCATCCTCGGCGCCTTCCGCCACCTGCCCCTGAACGAGGCCGCGTCCCTGCAGTACTCCCCTCCCCCGAAGGACGATCCCCACGAGGAGGGCGCCGGGAGGACCGCGGCGGATCCGCTGTGGGAGGCGCTGCACGCGCTGTGGCCCGAGGCCGACCTCCCCGAACCCTCCGGTTCCGCCACGGCGACCTCGAGCTCGGTGTTTGTCATCCCCCACCTGGCTCTGGCGGTCCAGCTCACCGGGACCTCCACCACAGGGATGGCCCTCGTGCTCGACGACTCCGACGAGGCCCTGGCCTCCCCCGACCACCCCGACGCCTGGCTCGCCTGGCTGCGGCTGAGCAACGTGCTCGCCCTGGCCCAGGCCACCGTGGACATCACCACCACCAGCCGGGCCCTGGCCGAGCTGCGTGCCCGGGCCGATGCCGAGACGGCCGTCGCGGGCGCCGCGGGCAGCCCCGATGCCCTGGGCACCCTGGGCTGGGACCAGCTCGACCAGGGCTTCGCCCCCGAGGCCGTCCTCTTGCTCCTGCCCCACCTGGCCGCCGCCGGTATCCCCTACGAGGGCGACGGCGTCGAGGTCGCCGGCGGTGTTATGACGGATCTGTCCTGGCCCGGGCCGAAGGTGGCTTTCCTCAGTGAACCGCAGGAGGGCGACGTGGAGGCCCTCACCGGGGCAGGGTGGCGCGTCGTCGTCGCCGGGGACGATCCCGCCCGCACCGCCGCCGACATCTCGGAACTGATCCCCGCGCTCCCGGAAGGACACTGATATGCCCGCAATTCTGTGGCCCAGTAGCAGACCCAAGGACGCCACCACCAAGGACCCCTCCCTCAGGGCGAAAATCGGCCCGTTCATCAACAAGCTCGCCACCATGTCGGGAAGCTCCGGCCTGCACCTGGAGCATATTCACCGGGCGAAGGACCGGCGCGTGCGCACCGCGCGCGTCACCGAGTTCTACCGCGCCGTCCTTTTCGAGCTCAACGCCGGCGACGAGGTCGTCTACGTCGTCCACGGCGTCTGGCCGCACGACGAGGCCATCAGGATCGCAGAGTCCGTCACCGTCGGCATCAACCCCCGCAACGGGATCACCGAGGTCACCAGCTTCAAGGACCTCATGGACCTGGATCCCGAGACCGTCGAGAGGGCCCGGCGCGAAGCCCAGGCCGCACTCGCCGCTGCCCAGCGCGAGACGGATGAGATCGCCCGCGAGGCCGTCCGCCGGGCGGCCGCCAACGCCGAGGCCCGCCGCCGCAACGAGGCGGCGGGGACCCCCGGCACCGGCACTGCGGCCGCCGGGGCGCCGGTGGAAGACCGCCATCGCGAGGGCGGCGCCGTCTCGGTCCCGGGCGCCGTCGTCATCAGCGGACGCGACCCTGCCCCCGTCTGGCCCGAAGGGCTCAGCGCGGAGGACCTGCACGACGAGCTCGGCATCGATATCCGGTTGGGCGCCGCGGCACTTGCGGCCACCCACGAGTCGCAGTTCCTCGACCTTGTCTCCACCGCCCCGGTCGCCTGGCAGGGCGAAGCCCTCCTCGCGCTGGCGACGGGATCGACGATCGAGAGCATCCGCGAAGACTTCGAGTTGCGGCATTCGCGCGACGTCGTCACCGATCCCACCGATGCCGACATCATCGCCGGACTGCGCACCCGCGCGGCGCGCTCCAGCTTCACCTGGCTGGAGAACGACGAGGACCTGCGCCGCGCCATCGAGGGGCTCACCTTCGCCGAGTGGCAGCTCTTCCTGCACCCCCAGCAGCGGGCCCTCGTGGAACGGCGCGCAAACGGCCCCATGCGGATCTCCGGCGGCGCGGGAACCGGGAAGACCGTTATCGCCGTCCACCGCGCCGTCGAGCTCGCCAAGCGGGATGCAGCTGGCGGACGAGAGCCGCAAATCCTGCTGACCACTTACACGCGCAACCTCGCCGACGATCTACGCCGACAGGTCGCCCAGCTCGAGCCTCGACTGTCCTTCACCGAGAGGCTTGGCGAGTCCGGGGTCATGGTCAGCGGCCTGGACCGGGTGGCGCGCATGATCCTCCAGCGGGCCGGGACTGAGATCGCCCCAATCGCCCAAGAGGTCATCGGCCAGCCCCGCAAACAGGTGCTCACCTACCCCCGGGCCAATGTGTGGCAGGAAGTCCTCTCCCTTGTGGGCGGGGGGCTGCCCGAGGGGCTGCGGTCCGCCGACTTCCTGGAGTCCGAATACGAGATGGTCGTGCTGCCTCAGCGTGTCGCCACCCTCCAGCAGTACCTGCGCATCCGGCGGCCGGGGCGGGGCGTCGCCCTCGACCGACGCAAGCGCGCCGCCGTGTGGAGGGCGATCGAGGGGTACCGGGACCGCACTGCCGATCTGGGCGTGACCTCCTTCTCCGAGCAACTCGCCCTGGCGGCCGCCTGGCTCGATCAGGAGGCGGCGCGGGGCGTACTCCGGCCCTTCCGCCACGTGCTCGTGGACGAGGCCCAGGACCTGTCGCCCGCCCACCTGCAACTGCTGCGGGCGCTGGTGGAACCTGGCCCGGATGACCTGTTCCTGGCCGAGGACTCCCACCAGCGGATCTACGGCAAGAAGATCACGCTGAGCCACTACGGGATCCAGGTGCGAGGGCGGTCGAGGCGGCTGACGCGCAACTACCGGACCACGCGCCAGAACCTCGATGCCGCTTTCGGGATTCTCGACCAGGGCGCCTACGAGGACATGGAGGGGCAGGCCGAGGAGCACCGGTACGTCTCGCCGCGCTCGGGGCCCGACCCCCTGCTTCTTCACGCCGTCGACCGCGCCGACGAGCTCGGCAAGGCCGCCGAACTGCTGACCCTGTGGCTGGGGCAGGACCGGGACAGCGGCCTGGACGCCCCGGAGAGCATCGCCGTCCTCGTCCGCGACCGCTACCAGCGCGACGCCGTCGTCAACGGCCTGGCGCAGCGCCATGTGGAGGTGCGCGCCGTGGATCGTGAGGCGGTCGGCCGGGGCCGACCGGTGGTCATGACGATGCACCGGGCCAAGGGGCTGGAGTTCCGCAAGGTCCTGCTCTTCGACGTGTCGGAGAACGCGATCCCCCGGTCGCTGCGGGACCAGCAGTACTCCGAGGCCGACCACGCCGATGCGATGCTGCGGGAGCGCTCGCTCCTGTACGTGGCGGCGACCCGCGCCCGCGACCAGCTCGCCATCTCCTGGAGCGGGAAGGCGAGCCCGTTGCTGGACACCATCGCACGACGAGAGCAGCAACCGCTCGCATAAGCGAAAGGCCATCTCAAGAGCCTCTCGTCTCCTTCAGTGACCACCTAGGTGGACCACGGACCTCGATCACCTGCCCGGGGTCCTGGAGGATCAACACCGCAGCGGGTGCCCGAGCAGCGATCGCCGCTGATGTCAACGGCTGCACCCCGCCTTCCCCCACGTACAGCGAACCTCTTGAGAGCCGCGCAGGCTGTACATTATCTCGCAGATCGCGACCCGCTCCGCCAGTGCCGCGTCCGACTAGTATGGAAACGATCGTCCCCCAGCCAGGCCTCCTGCTCCCTCGGGAGTAATGCCCAAATGGCGGCGGCGAGTGAGCGGGCAGCACAGCCCTGGCCGGAGAGGAATCCCAGGTCGTCATTAAGCGCAGCAGCACAGCCAGGTCCGACAGGCAACCGCCTCCCAGGGCCACGCACACCGCCAGGTCCAGGATGATCCGGCCCGGATCATGCACCGCCCAGGACCGCCACGGCGACAGGGCCCACGAGAGCTCGTCGCCCAGCCCGGTGACCCGAATGGTCTCAGTCAGCAGCCGCGCCTCCGCCAGCGCTCAGGATGTCAGTGCCGGCTGGCATGATGGTTGACGCCTCCCTTCGGCACCTTCCCCCCGGAACACCCACGTCCCGGCCGGGGAGAAGAGGAACTGGGACGGAGGTGAGGGCCGTGCCCAAGCCGAGAGGTCGCCATGCCAAAGTCCACCGGGGCGAGGGAACGGCCCGGAAGGTGAGCGACGTACTCAACTCGACCGCTCGCCTGATCCGGGCCGTCGGTGGATGCCCTCAGCAAGTGGATCGGCTAGGCCATCCGCTTGCGAGGGGAGTCGCCCGGCTTACCCCGGGTGGCTCCCCACCATCATGATTGGCGCCGCTCTGCCCTGTCCACAACCCGATGAGACTCATCAGGGATGCCCGCGAAGGAGGCTCGGTGCCTCGCGTAGGACTGCCCGCGAAGTCCGTGGACCGTGGTGGGCACGGGAAGTGGGTTGTCGATGCAGACCAGGGCCGAGATCACGAGCAGGTACGCCAGGGCGTATGCGAAGGCGTCGAAGAAGGACAAGAGGCGGGGATCCTTGACGAGGTCTGGCTGTCGCGGCCTGGAGCCGGGACAACGCCCTCAGCGCGGCGGGCGGCCCACCCCCTCAGCTCCTCGGGGTACTTCCTCGGCGCACTCCTGGCAGTGAATCTTCCGTGCATTCACCGCCTCCACGAAACCCGGGGCGATTCACGGCAATGGCATGCCGTCGAAACAAGGAGCAATCCACTCATGGCGTAGCCAGCGAGCGAAGTTGAGATCTCAAACGATGTATGAGAGCCTTGACGCATGCGTCTCTCAAAGGGGGTCGAGTGGGCTCTTCATACAACCATCCTGCTCGCTCAGGCGCCCGAGGGCACCTGGATCCCCCGTAAGACGATTGCAGAATTCTACGGCCTGAAGGAAGCCTACCTCGCCAAGTATCTCCAGCGGCTTGTTGCGGAAGGTGTTCTTCTGGCGACAACGGGTCCTCGCGGAGGGTATCGTCTGGCCGCCCCCGCCGAGAAGATCACCACCCTGAGCGTGTTCGAGGCCATCGAGGGCTCGGCGCCGGCATTCACCTGTCAAGAGATTCGGCGACAAGGAATAGGGGCGGCGACGCCGGAGGAGTGCCAGCACAAGTGCATTGTCCACTCCTTGGTCGACCAGGCCGACGCCGCATGGCGCGCCGAGATGGCGGGGCGTACCGTCGCCAACCTGGTCGAGGTTCTTCCGGATTCGCTTAAGACGAGAACAGCAGCCTTCCTATCAAAGGTATGAGTCACCCCAGTAACCATCAACAGCAGTCTTCGGACTCATATTCGCCCCCACCCATAATAGGCCCCGCATTCTAACGCGCCGTCGCCTCCTGCTTGATCGTTGCCCTCCAGCACGTGAATCCGACCAGCGCGACGAGCAGGATGTGGATGATGGTGGATGCGGTCATCCCGTTGATCATGCTCTTCGTTGCGAAACTGTAGAAGATGGCTCCTACTATCACCACGCCGAGCGACGCGCCGAATTGCTGAAGGGTCGTGACGACTCCGCTCGCCATTCCCGCCTGCTTGGGAGCGACCTCCGACAGTGAGAGTCCGGTGAGTGTCGGAAGAATCAAGCCGTTGCCGAATCCGGTCAGGCTGACGGCGACCACCAGCCACCACGGCAGAGTGCTCGCAGAAGAACCGGCCAGAATAGCGACCACTATCACGCCGAGCCCGATGCTGGTGATCCCGCACCCGAGCATGAGGCTTCCGCGAAGGTGCTTGCGCACCTGGCTGGACCCGGCCAGCGAGCTGATCATGAAGGTCGCGCCCGAGGGGACGAAGACCAGGCCGGCCTGGATCGGGGTGAGGTCGCAGTAGCGCTGCAGCACGACGGTCAGGACGAACATGAAGCTCGCGAAATAGGTCATGAAGGCCGCTGAGGCGACACTGCCCAGACGCATCGATCGCACCAGGAACAGGCATGGATCCAACGTGACGGAAAGCTCTTTCGCAACTCGGTTCGCCTGACTGCGGATAGTGACTGCCAGGACGATCAGCCCGAGGACTCCCGAGGCGATGGCGATCCTGGGGCGTTGGTACTGAGCGAGAAGTGCGGCCCCCATCAGTCCCGCCACGCCGACGAAGACGGCCAGGGCCCCGATTCCATCGACGCTGTTCTCGCCCCTCGACGACACCGGAGGCAGGTAACGGAGGGACGCGATGATGGCGATCAGCATGATCGGCACGTTCACCAGGAAGATGAGCCGCCACCCGAGGCCCCAGGGGTTCGCCTGCACGAGGAAGCCCCCCAGGCCCTGGCCGGCGATGGAGCCGACCCCCGAGGCGACACCGAACCACCCCATCGCCCATCCCCGTCGTTCCGGTGCGACGACCGTGTTGATGAACGCCAGCACCTGGGGAAGCATCACCGCCGCGCTCAGGCCCTGCATGGCTCGGCACGCGATGAGAACGCCGGCGTTCGGAGCCAGTCCGCACAGCGCCGACGTCACCGCGAAGGCCGTCAACCCGGCGATGAACACCCGGCGGCGCCCGAGCAGGTCACCGAGACGGCCCCCTGTCACCAGACCCGCCGCGTACATGAAGGCATAACCGGCGACCACCAGCTCCAGCGCGGTGTTGCCGGCGCCCAGACTCGTCTGGATGTCCGGGGCCGCCACGTTGACGACGAAGAAGTCGAACTGTCCGATGAACGTTGCGATCAGGACGGTGCCGAGGAGGCGCCTCCGATCGATTGTGGATGTCATACATCCACAATATCTCCAATCGGAGGCACTGTCACGCCCGCTGAGCGAGGTCTCACACGGATCCCCGACGAGGTCCGCGCGGTCATGGTCTGGAGCGGGGAGGGCGCATGCCGTGGCCCGGCGGCAGCCGCCGGGCGCCCACCGGGCGCCGGCGGGCCGGGGACCTGACCATCCAGTCCCACCCGATCAGGCCCTGTTCGACACCAACGACAGGGCCCTCGGCCCATGCCTGGGCCCCACTCTCGTCGCGCTGCGTCACGCGATCATCGATGCCATCATCCTGGCCGCCGACCTGCCCGACGACGCCGTCGTCGACGTACGCCTGACCGCCGGGGAGGATCTGGGGGACGACGTCGCCCGAGCCATCGAGCCGGGCAACCGCCGCGCCGACCTTCATGCCGCCCAGGTCGCCCGACCGGCCATGAACAGATCCGCCCCCCAGGAGGCGGCACACGCTCGGACATGCTCGGTGCCGGCCCGGCCGTCGCCGTGCGCCTCCTTACGGCCGAGAGTCGCGGAGTCTCGCGCACCCGCCCATGCGCGCGCACTCACTCGTAGTGGAACCGCGCCTGGAGGATCACAAGGTCATCGCCGTC
>ERZ772960.2863-NODE-2863-length-12101-cov-5.466711_pt1 | contig 12101 bp, 10 predicted proteins | sample MGYA00580678_ERZ772960 | MGnify/ENA primary metagenome ERZ772960 (study PRJEB29015, sample SAMEA2737930) | human oral metagenome | biome: human oral; feature: human-associated habitat; material: dental | place: China | collected 2059 ...
TTGCCCACTGCAGCTTGTATTCAAATTTGGCGGTGTCCGGGTGCTCGTAGTTTGCGGTGTCGATGTAAGGTATGCCGGTGCGAGAGCACGCGTCCATCAGCGTTAGGTCCTGGTACGGCAGCGCGACGTTTAGCAGTAGCTCGGCACCCGTTTTTTTGATTAAATTTACGACCGCATCGGCGTCGTCCGCGTCGATCTGAGCGGTATCGATCTGCACGCCTAGGCGATCTTTGATAAATTTAGCGATCGCGTCGCACTTGCTTTTGGTGCGGCTTGCAAGGGTGATTTTTGTAAAAACGTCCGCGTTCATCGCGCATTTTACGGTCGCGACTTGGCTCACGCCGCCCGCGCCTATGATTAAGATATTTGACATTTGGGCTCCTTTAAATTTTAAATTTTGCTGCAATTTTAGCAAATTTAGGATGAATTTTAAAAGGCTAAGTGTAATTAATCATAGAAGTTTGATTGTGGCGGGCGCGGAGCGCAAGCTCGCTATAACAAGAGTGCCAAAAAGCGGCACGCACTAAATTTTACGCGGATAGCAGCATGCCGATTGACGGGGGCACGAGATTAAATTTACCACATTAAATTTACCGCCTTGCATCGCGCGATAAAATTTTAAGGCTTTAAAGAGCTAGTTTAAATTTAACATTCCGCGGCGAAGCATGGAGAATTTAAAATTTAAAGCCCCTCACTTCGCCGCTAAAATTTATCGCGCCTCTTGCCCCAAGCACTCGATAAAACCGCATACCGCGGCTTAAATTTAACGCTTTAGCGAACAGCGGTTTAAAAAGTAACAAGCGGGGCAAAATCCCGTGACGCCCACGATAAAGGGCACCAGCCTGATCAGCCCCCACCAGCTGCTAAACGCGACTCCGGCGATCATTATTGCTAGTCCGATCAGCGCTTTTATTATCCTAGTTTTTCTGCTTAGCATTGCGTTTTCACTTCTTTGTTTTTACATTTTACACGTATTAATGCTTAAAATTTTTAAAGTAAGCAATGGCAGCAAACCGCCACCTAGCGTATCATCTTTGAGCCCGCCTTCCTATATACGCGCCTTGGTTAAATTCGGCTTCGTTTAATTATCTTTTCTTTTGCGTAAAAGTGCGATCCGACAAAATTTGCGTGCCTGAGGAGTGAAATTTTATTCGAGCTCGACTTAAAAATTTCGACAAGCGTAAAACAAGGCAAACTCGAATGCAGGCGGGCAGTAGGGTAAAATTTGTGTATCAAAGGATAAAAATTTACATGTAGCTTTAAATTTGGAATTACGATAAATTTAACCGAGCGGAATTCTATCGTTGTAGAAAGTTTGCCTAAATTTAAACTTGCCTTGTGTTTTGAGCGTCTAAATTTATGCGCCTTGCAGCAAAGAGGCATAATGCGGACGCAATATTTACGATCGAAGCGACACCTGATCTCGCGCCGCACCGCTAAAATCAAATTTCGTAGCGATAAATTTTGCCGAAATTTTCATCCAGAGTGTAGCTAAACTCGCCGCCTGCGTAGTAGATTATCACGCCGTCGTCAAGCTCGAAGCGCTGATAGACGCGCAGCACGACCTCGTTTTCGCTGATGCCTTGGACGTGGATAAAGATATCGCTCTTCCTGCCTGCGGTCATCGCCATCTGGTAGAGCTGATTAAATAGCGCGTATTCGGCGTTTTTCTCGGCGTCCTCTTGCGATAAAAAGCCCTCCAGCACGCCCAGCATCTCCGCGCGAAATTCCGTCCTGGCGCGCGCATAGGCGTTTTGGATATTTTCGATCTGGTTGGTATCGAGTAAATTTAAAAGCGAATGTTTGCCCACGTAAAGCGTCGCGCTCGATGTGATTTTGCCATCCTTGTCGGTCACTAGTCGCAGAGCTTTCTCTACGCGCCACAAGGCCTCTTTTAGTTCGAGCCCGCTTTCAATTTCAATTTTCATCATAGATCCTTTATCAAGAATGCGGAATTTTAGCGTGAAATTTTAAATTTTAAAGACAAACTTCGCGATCAGATACGCCATATATAGCATCAAAACTCCCACCAGCACGTCGATTATACGCCATGCTCTGCTGCTTGCAAAAAGCTTCGAAAGCGCCCGCGAGCCGTAGCCCAAGCCGAAAAACCATGCAAACGATACGAACATAACTCCCACGTAAAACCACGGCTTTTGGGCATCTGCGATCGTAGCGCCGAGTGAGCCCACGACCACGACGGTGTCTAAATACACGTGCGGATTTAGAAGCGTCACCGCGAGAGCCTTGGCTACGACGGGCGCCAGCGGGCTATTTGCAGAGTTTTGAATCTTGGCAAAATGCGAGCCCTTATAGGCGCTAAAAAACGAGCTTAGCGCGTAGCAGAGCAGAAATATGATCCCGCCTATGCCTAAAATTTGGGTAAGAAGCGAGCCTTGCTTAAGGGCGCCGCCGATTAAAAATATCCCTACGGCCGTAAATACGGCATCGCTTAGCGCGCAAACCGTGCAAACAGCCGCGACGTGGTTTTTTGCAAGACCTTGAGAGATGACGAAGATATTCTGCGCGCCGATCGCAACGATGAGCGAGAGCATCAGCGCGGCTCCTTGCAAGAAAATTCCGATCGGTAAGGAGTTCAAGGCCGCGCCTCTACTTATTTTTACTTTCGCAGGCGGAGCTTTGCATCGCGGTATCGACGGTATCGGAGTCAGCTAGCGCCGCACTTTCAGGCGCAGCGTCAGATCCATTATCGCCCGCGGAAATTTTAGGCGCGGGATTCTCGGCGCCTGTGAAATTTTCGCCCGCGCTGGCGCTATTTAAGGAAGCGGCACCATTCGGCGCGGCGGAGCTTTGTTTGTTTAAATTTGAAGCGCCCTTCAAATTCTGCGCGCCGTTTGAATCAGCGGCGCCATTAGAATTTTGCGCGGCGAAATCCTGCGCCACGCCGAAATTCTGCGCGCCTAAATTTTCATCTAAATTTTGTGCGCCGCAGGAATTTTGCGTATCGGAATTTTGCGAAGCGGAATTTTCATCGCGGAGGTTTTTAGCTTTAAAATTTTTACCGCTACTCACGCTTTTTTTAGAGCCTTTGGCACCCTTGCGAGTTTTTAAAGCGGTTTGTTCTTCCTCAGGGCTTTGCGAAAGACCCGCTTTCTCGCGCAAAATTTTACTCAGCTCATAGATCGAAATTTCAAATGAGCCCGGCAGTGTGGCCTCCGTGTCGCTATAAAATCGCAAAAAATTAAAGCGGTCCTGCGCCTGCGGCGCTTTTTTGAATACAAAATTTAAAAGCTCCGTTTTGTTTCTGCCTGCGACGAAGGTTTTGGTGCCTAAATTTGCGATATCTTTGTATTCGAAGCTCTCAGAATTCGCGCCACGCACGATCGTAAAAGCATCCTCGCCGATCTGCAAATAATTTTTCGCGCCGAGTCTGAGCGCGCAAAAAAACGCGCAAAATGCCGCCACTACGGAAGCAAAAAGCGCCGCGCCGCCAAAGCCCGCGTGGTAGCAATATCCGCTAGCGAGCGCCAAAATCGCCGATCCCGCCAGCGTCATAGCTACGGGCTTTTTATTCTCTTTTACTATCATCTTCCCTGCTTAATCATCTGTCTTATATATTCGTAAATTTTAAAATTTAGCGCATCCATTACCGAGTCTTTAGAGCCCGGATTTTTGATGCTTTGGTAGTTGAGGTTCGTTACGTAGTCCTTCCACGCACCCTTGTTTTTAACGCTTATGTAGAGGCTAATCTGCGAGTCGTAGAAGTAGTCTCTGTAATAATCGTCGTCGTCCCAAGGATCATAACCGAACGGCATCCCCCAGCCCACGCCCACGCCCGTATATCTGTAATATCTGCCAAATCCCATACCGAAGCTAAATCTCGGATTATCCCACGATCTGCGCGAAAAATCCGCCTTGCGGAAGTAGTTGAGATTGCCGCCGATTTGGACGTTCGCCGCACTTTTATTTACGACCTTAAATCCGTCCGCACGCAGATGCTGGATCACTACTTGGGTTAAATTTGAATCCGTCGTAGAGGTATTGGTGAAATTTACGCTTATGAGTTTATCCTGCGGAAATTCCATAATGTGAAGCGGCTCGGAAGTGCGCACGATGCCGCTATTTACGGGCACATTTTTAGAGCAGCCCGTAAAAATCAAAAACGCCGAAATGACCAAAAAAAGTGAAATTTTATTTTTCAAGACGGATCCTTTCGCTTAAGATTTCAAATCCTAAATTTGAGTGATTGTAGCATAAATTTAAAATTTTAATGTCAGCAAGAAGCGATTTTTTGAAATAATCTAGTGGCAAATGGGTAGGTTCAGAATTTTTTAATAAAATTTCGCGCCGAGCGACCGCTAAATTTAAAGCCGTCGCTCGGTTGAAATTTCTGTAAAAGAGGCGGAATTTTAAATCGTAGGCGTTTAAAATTCCACAATCTTATAGGCTCACGCCGCGCGTAAGTACGCGCTTGCGATAAACATCCGAAACTCTGCTCGCGTCGCCCACGATTAGAGCGTTCGTGCAACAGATCGCCGCACACATCGGAACCTTGCCCTCTGCGATGCGGTTTTGACCGTATTTATGCAGTTCCTCGTGCGAAAACGTAGGCTCCGGTCCACCCGCGCACATAGTGCACTTATCCATCGCACCTTTGATACCGAAAGCTCCGTCTCTAGGGAATTGCGGAGCGCCGAACGGACACGCGTAGAGGCAATATCCACAGCCGATACATTTATCTTTGTCGTGTAAAACGACGCCGTCGGTTCTGATATAGAAGCATTGAACCGGGCAAACCTGCGCGCAAGGCGCATCGGTGCAGTGCTGGCAAGCAATAGAGCTTGAAACCTCCTGCCCCTCTATGCCCTCGTTTAAAGTGATAACCTTGCGCCTATTGATCTGCACGGGAACCTCGTGCGCCGAGCTGCAGGCTACCTGGCAACCATAGCAAGCGATGCAACGCTCGACATCGACGTAAAATTTTAATCTTGCCGGCATTTTATCTCCTTATGCTCTTTCTAGTCTGCAAAGACCGGCGTTAAATTCCGAAATTTGCGTATTTATGTCAAAGCCGTAGTTGGTAATCGTATTTGAGCTCTCGCCTCTGATATATGGCTTAGTGCCCTCAGGATAGCGCTCGCTTAGATCCTCGCCCTGGAAAATTCCCGCGAAGTTATACGGCATAACAATACGATCGGGCGTAACGGCGTGCGAATAGATGCACTTGACTTTGATCTTAGTGCCTTGCGGCGAATGAATCCACATCATCTCGCCATCTTTGATACCTTTATCAGCGGCAAGCTTAGGATTTACGTGCGCGAACATCTCCGGAGTAATCGCCGAAAGATACTTGCTCGTGCGCTCGATCATGCCCGCACCGCTTAAATTTACGAGCCTTAGCGAGCTTACGATAGTAGGGAAGTCCTTGCTCCAATCCTGCTTTTTCTGCTCGGAGATAAATCTCGTAAAGACGCGGAAATTTCGTTTTTGATCCGCAAAGGTCGGATATTTCTCCACCAAATCCCATCTAGGCGAGTGGATCGGTTCGCGATGCTTTGGAATTTGATCCGCAAACTGCCAAACCTTCGCTCTTGCTCTTGCGTTTCCGCAAGGACAAATTCCAAACTCGCGACATTTCTTAGCGATAATGCCACTATAATCTGTGCTCCACGTAGGCCCCATCTTGGCTTTTTCATCCTCGCTTAGCGTAATGCCTAAAACCTGTTCGATATTTGCTTTTGTAATCTCCGCATGACCGCCTTGAATTTTTGATCCCGGAAGTGTAATGCTCTCGTCGGCTAGCTGCGAAACGCCGTCGTGCTCTAAGCCGAAGCGGTTTCTAAATCCCATACCGCCGTCGGCATAAGGCTTAGTTACGTCGTAAAGAATCGGCGTGCCCGGGTGTTGCGTATCCCAGCAAGGCCATGGAAGTCCGTAGTATTCGCCCTCTACTTCGCCGCCTATGCCACGCAGGGTATCGGGATCAAATAGATGCCAGTTTTTCTGCTGTCTGCGAAATCTAGCTGCGGTGCGTCCGTTATTTCCAATACTTTGAGTATTGCGTGCGATCTCATCGGTAGCGTCGTCAGGCCAAACAAAATCGTCTTTAACCTGCTTAAGCTCGCCATCAACGATGCCCATCTTCATGCCGCGAACGTATTCGTCGTAAAAGCCGAATTTTTTCGCGAATAAAAACATTACCTCCTGATCCTCTTTGCTCTCAAATAGAGGCTTAACAATCTGAGTTCTCCACTGGCCGCTGCGGTTTGTAGCGCTTAGATGGCCTTCGCTCTCAAACTGCGTAGCTACCGGCAAAACATAAATTCCATCCGGTCTATCGTTTAGAATCGCTACTTCGTTTAAGAACGGCTCGGCGACTACCAGCATATCGATCTTACCTAATGCTTCTTGAGTCTCTCGAACGTGAGCCATAGAAGTAATTCCTGTGCCTTGCACCCAAAGAACGCGGACATTGCCACTACTTAAAACGGGCTCGTTTTTCAAAACGCCCTGCCACCATTTAGATAGCGAAAAGCCCTTTTCGTTGCGCCAATTTATCGTATCTTGCTCGATGCTCGGATCGTAGTGAAAATACTCGGTAAAATTCGTACCAGGCACTTTTTCACCCTGCTTTTCGTGCGGCTGCTTAGTAGAGACGGCAAATCTTTTAATAAACTGCTCGTAATCTACGCCCCAGCCCTTGCAGAAGTGCTTCCAAGCGTTATCGGCTAGCCCGTAATACGCAGGTAAGCTATCGGAGAGATTGCACATATCGGTAGCGCCCTGAACATTATCATGGCCTCGAAGGATGTTGCAGCCGCCGCCCGGCTTGCCCATATTGCCTAGTATGAGCTGCAAAAGAGCCAAAATTCTAGTATTAGAACTTCCGATCGAGTGCTGTGTAATGCCTAGAGCCCAGCATAAAGTAGCGGGCTTTGTGGTAGCGAACATCCTCGTAAATTCTATCAGCTCCTCTTCTTTGCAGCCGGTAACATTGGCTACCTCTTTAGGATCCCACTTCTCAGCTTCCGCCTTGATCTCATCTACAGCGTAGGTTCTGGTTTTTATTAGCTCCTTATCTTCCCAGCCGTTTTTAAAGATTAGATGCAGCATTCCGTACACAAATGCTATATCAGTTCCCGGACGAATTCTAATATACATATCGGCCTTAGCCGCAGTTCTAGTAAAATTTGGATCGACGACGACGATTTTTGCGCCGTTTCTATCGCGAGCTTGAAGAGCATGTTTCATAGCTCCCACTGGATTTGCAACCGCGGAATTCGCACCTATGAAAAGGATCATTTTAGAATTTTTCGCCATATCACCTACGTGATTTGTCATAGCTCCATAACCCCAAGTATTCGCCACACCGGCGACTGTTGCGCTATGTCAAATTCTGGCTACGTGGTCGTTGCTGTTTGTACCCCAAAAGGCTGCAAATTTTCTAAAATAATATGCCTGCTCGTTGCAAAATTTAGCCGAACCCAGAAATACTACACTATCTGGGCCGTCCTCTTTGCGGACCTGAAGCATTTTATCGCCGATTTCATCAACGGCTTGCTCCCAACTTATGCGCTCCCACTTGCCGCCAACCTTTTTGAGCGGATATTTAAGACGCATTTTAGATTTGGTTAGATCGATTTGATCGATTCCCTTACAGCAGTGACTGCCCTGCGAGATCGGGTGATCTACTGCCATATCTTGGCGAATCCAGGTATTGGTGCTCTCATCCACTTGAGCCTCGATACCGCAGCCTACGGAACAGATCGAACATATCGTTCGCTTCATAACGGAACCTGGAAATGGGTTTTTGATCTCTTGCTCAGTAGCGGCTCTTAGCGTATTATTTTCGCCAAACGCAGCTACGCTGCTCGCTCCTAAAGCGGCGAGTTTCAAAAACGATCTCCTTCCGATCGCATTCTCACTCATGAAAATTCTCCTAGTAAGCTACTTTATAGTATTTTTTCCACGCTTCACTCTCCCAGTAAAGCACCTCTTTTTTCGGTGATTTGCCACGAACGGTATCGCCGTAATCCTGCTCGCTTTTTGCTAGAGCCTGAGACGCGGCAACGCCCACGGCACCTACTGCGCCGATTTTTAGAGATTTTTTAAGAAAATCCCTGCGTTTGTTCTCCATGGTTTTCCTTTGTGAAGAAATCGCTTTAAATCTTTTATTGTAGTAACGCCTGTTACAGGATTTAAGTCTAATGAATTATAACGAAAAGGCAGTGAGATGGAAATTAAATTTTAAGTTACTTTTTAAATTTTATTTAAAATTCAAAATATAAAGTTCTAACTAAAAAACTACTCGCAAAACTAGAGTTTGCGAGTTTAAAATTTAACCGAAATTCTGCTTTTGCGTTAAGATTTCCGTTAAAAATTTTATTTATCAATCCAGATCAAAAATATCTTCCGGATTGGTAAATTTATTTTGATAGCCGCCTTTTTTGATCGCTTCTTTAACGACGCTACGATCTTTCTTTTGCGGAGCAGCAAGCGCTAAAAGCGAGCGCTCAAGCGCAAAAAAGCTTCTCATTAGTGCGCCTAATGATTTGAAAAAATCCGCCCGCACATGCCCGCACAAAAGCTCGCTAAACTCATCCACAAAGCTATTGGTGACATTTGTAAAAAGCTCTAACGCCAGCGCTTCGCCGTCTTGTGCGCCGATGAAATTTTTAGCGCATTGCGAGTTCGCAGCATTTTTGCCATTCTGCGAGTCCGTAAAATTTTTACTGCCATGCGAATCTGCAGAATTTTTTCCGTCTTGCGCCGTTAAGCTCGCGCTATTTGTGGAATTTTGCTCGTTTGTCACAGAATTTTGTCCGTTTAAAACCGCGCTGTGTTTTGCAGCCGCGTCGCGCAGCAGAGTCGAATGCAGGTAAAAAATAAATCCCACATAGTCCTCGCACTCTTTGCAAAGCTCCATATTGCGGCGAAATTTACTCTTTTTTAGCACGTCGATTACCGCGACACGCATACGTCCGTCGTCGCGTCCTTCGTCGTAGAAGCTCGCACTCATCGGCACGTTGGCGTATGAAAAATCAAAAAGCACGGAATTTTGCTCGCTTTTAAACGCCGCAAAATCGAATTTCGCCAAATTTTGAAATTCCGCCTCATCGCTAGGCACAATGGGTGAGCTGCGTAAAAACTCCAGCTGCTCCTTCCAGCGCTTAAATTTCGTATCCGTTTCATAGAAAAAAAACGGAATTGCAAAAAATTCGTAGTAGTAGCTTCTTGCTCTAAGTAGATTTGCGTCCATTACATTGCCCCTTTTCTAGCATCTTCTATCTGCTTTTTTATCATTATTTTCGCCTTGCAATCGCCGCAGCAAAAAAGTGTCTTCATCTTTTCAGGCTCGTTTGCAAAATGCGCGCCCATCATATCCGCGATCTTCATCACGGCTTTGCTCGTCGCGAATTCCTTACCGCACTCGATGCACTTAAAAAGCTCGTCTTTAGCTAGCATTTTGTAATTAAAAAATCCCGGCTCAAGCTCCACGCCGCAAGGCTGAAGCTCGATCGTATCCTTTTCGGCGCAGCTTAACACGCAGTAGTTGCACGTCGTGCAAAGCGAAGCGTTGAGCTTAATCGAATTGTCGCTGTTGTCGGCATACAGAGCGCCGGTATTACAGGCGCCCACGCAGCTAAGGCAGAGCGTGCAGCTTGCTTCGTTTATGTTTACTTTGCCAAATTTTAGCAACTCTCCGCTTTTTACGACGCCGAAGCTACCATCGCCAACCATCGCGCTTACGCGTTTGGAAAAAATTTCTTTCTTGCTAAGACCCTGTTCGTTTAAGCTAAACGCCCAGGACTGAGAGCTTTGCGCCCACTTTAGCGCCTCTTGCAGCTCGGTTAAATTTCGCGCTAAAAATACCGCGTCCTTGCCGTAGATCGCGCGCGAAATTCCATTGATAAGCTCCACCGCTTCGCGCGTGCTCTCGCCCACGTCTGCGCCGTAAACGATCACGCTCGAGCCGCTTTCCTGCATAGCGCTTAGCAAATTTACCTCATCTATTTGCTTGCTTCCAAAAATTCCAAACGGCAGCACGCCGCACGGAAGCTGCACTGCAGGTGCGGATGCGATTTCGCTCTCTGCGATGAGAAGCGGAATTTTGCCTGCATAGAGCTTTGCGATCTCGCCAAATACTCTTTGGGGCAGCTTGGCAAATTTCAGCGCGCCGCTAGGGCAGACGCTCACGCACGCGCCGCAACCGATGCAGTCGATATGCGAAAATACTAACTCGCGCTTTTCGTCGTTTTTCAAAATCGCCACTGTGGGGCAAATCTCCGCGCATGGCGCTCGCAGCTCATTTCGCCTGCCCTGATACTGGCAGATCGCAGGATCGAAGATCGTGGAATTCTTATAATGATAAACCGGGCTTTTGGAATTTAAAATTTCTAAAATTTCATCGTCTTTTAGCCCCGAGATCTCGTAGCAGCCGCTTTGTCGTAGCTGATAGGGCGCCGCGCCGCTAATCAAGAAAAAATCCGCCTCGGTCTCAACCTCATCCCGCTCGCTTAAAATCGTAACCGCAAGATCGCCAATCTCGCCGTAGACGAACTTTATCTCGGCCCTGCTTAACGCGATCACCTTAAATCCATGCCGCCTAAGTAGCCCCACAAGCTCCTCTCGCGGCTCATCACAGGCGAGAATTACGTTTTTGCCGATGGGCTTTTGATAGTCGCTATCTAGCGCACCGTCAAAGGCGATATCTTTGGCGCGATACAAAATATCTACGTTTTTAGCGATTTGTAGCGGCTCATCTACGGAATTTCCTATATAAAAATTTATCTCGGGCGCATAAATTTGCGCTTTTAGTTTCGGCGAATTCGCAACGATAAATTCCTCATTTTTTGCCCCCTCTTCATCGCCGCAAATTTCGATATCATCGCTTAAGACGACATCCTTTAGCCCCGCGGCGTAAAATCCATGTTCTTTCATAATCTATCCTAAATTGATAATTAGGCGGGTTTTACTCTTATTTTCTAAACAGCTTTTAAATTCTGCACTTAAAGTAAATCGAATTTAAATTAATAATTCTATAGATAAAGCAAAATCAAAGCTTTAAATGATAAAATCGCCTAAATTTTAAGGCATCGGGGTCGCAATGCAACGAATCAAACTACCAAAAATCGACAAAATCGCAAACGCGCAGGAGTTTCAAAACTGCCTCCGCCCGCAAATCATCAAAATCGCGCAAGAGCTCATCGAAGAGGCACGCAGGGAGGCGCTGCAAGGAGGCGCGGTCGCAAGCGAAAGCGAGATCATCGCGCGCATCAAATCGCGCTACGAAAAATTTCAAAATCTAAGCCTTAAGCCGCTCATTAACGCAACCGGCGTCGTGCTGCACACAAACCTCGGCCGCAGCGTCATCAGCGCCGAAATTTTAGCCCGCGCGCAAAAGATCATCACCTCGTATTCAAATTTAGAATACGACCTATCCGAGGGCGCGCGCGGCAACAGATACGACTACATAGCGCTTTTGTGCAGCGAGCTCTTCGGCGCGCAGGACGCGCTCGTGGTCAATAACAACGCTGCGGCGGTATTTTTGGTGCTAAATACCTTCGCGCGCGGACGCGAAGTCGTGGTAAGCCGCGGCGAGCTAGTCGAGATCGGCGGGAGCTTTCGGGTAAGCGAAGTGATGGCAAACTCGGGCGCAAAGCTTGTGGAGATCGGCACTACGAACAAAACCAAGCTGGACGATTACGAAGAAGCGATCAATGAAAATACGGCGATCTTGATGAAGGTGCACCGCTCAAATTTTAAAATTTCAGGCTTCAGCTCTAGCGTAAGCGCTGCGGAAGTGGCGGCTTTGGCACGCCGTGCCTCGCAGGCAAAGAAAGAATTTTTAGCGCTTAGAGCGGCAAGCTTTAAAAATTTAGAAAATCTTTGCGGCGGCTCGTCGGATGCGGCGGGCGAAATTTTAAATTTCGCGCCGAATGGTTTAAGCTTGGCGGCAGCTTCTGCGAATGCTCTAAATTTAAATAGCGGCGAGCCGTCCGAAAAGAGCGAGTGTTTTCATGAAGACGGCGAGAACGGAATTTTCGCTAAAGCTTCTAAAATTGCTCCTGCAAAATTTAGCATGAAAAAAGTGGACAATTTTAACGAGATCATCGATTATTACGATCTTGGAAGCGGCT
>ERZ772960.2866-NODE-2866-length-12092-cov-17.816150_pt1 | contig 12092 bp, 8 predicted proteins | sample MGYA00580678_ERZ772960 | MGnify/ENA primary metagenome ERZ772960 (study PRJEB29015, sample SAMEA2737930) | human oral metagenome | biome: human oral; feature: human-associated habitat; material: dental | place: China | collected 2059 ...
GCTGTGGCCGCCCGGCCCACGGCCCACTGTGGCCGCCCGGCCCGCCGCCGCGCTCGCGCTGGCGGTCTGCGCCGCCCTCTCCGCCTGCAGTCCGGTCGGGTCCCGGCCGGATCCCACGAACGCCGTCGTGCCCGCACCCACCGCCGAGTCCGACTCAGAACCATCAGGAGAAACCGTGGGAGAGACCCGTATTCGCATGACCGTAGGCAGCCGGACCATTGAGGCGAGGCTGCACGACAACCCGACCGCGCGATCGTTGATCGACCAGCTGCCGCTCACCCTGGACTTCTCCGACTACGGCGGCCAGGAGGTGCTCGCCGCGCCGCCGAGTCCGCTGACGATGGAGGGCGCGCCCGCGGGCGAGAGCGCACCGGCGGGAACCATCGGCTGGTACGCCCCCGGTGGCATGATCGTGCTCTACTACGCCGACGTCGGGCGTTACAACGGGATCGTGCGCATTGGCGAGATGGACGGGGATGCGTCGCTGCTTTCGGGTTGGAGCGGTTCGCGGTCCGTGACCATCGAGCTCGCCGATTGAAGGCGCGACGGGTCTCCCTCGCCGGGAGGGGGACCCGGGGGTTCGTGCGGAGTGAGAGGGGTCTTCCGGGCTCGGGAAGGAACTCTCCCCGGGTCCAGAGGGTCCTGCTCACGCCGTATACGGCGGACGCGAAGGGATCTGCGTCCGTCATATATGAGTGGGGCCGTCGGCCGCGGGACTCGCGACCGCGGGCTCCGTCTGGGGCCGGGTCCGAACGGGCAGGTCGACAGTCCGGTTCCGTCCGACAGCCGGGTGGGCCTGGTCGTTCGAGCGTCAGGGGGTGGATCTGACCCATGCGGTGCCATACCATGGCCTGCGGATCGAAGTGCGAGCGCCCGGGAGGGTTGAGAATGAGTCCGGAATCGGCTTCTGAGCAGGGGCACTCGCATCAGGATGGAGCGCTTGCGGGGGCGAACAGGCTCGATGAGGTGCTGCGCGCCGTGTGGAGACCGTTACTCGAACACGCCCAGAACGATGTACAGATGTGGACCAAGGGTGGGGCGGGACGAGGGCGTCCCGTCACCGATGCCAGAGCCGGGCTGCCCAAGGATGAGGTCTGGACGGCCTTCCTCCGCGGACTCCTCGATTTTGACGGGTTGACATGCAGAGCGCGGCGGGCCGAGCTCCACATGGTCACCGACGAGCAGGCGGAACGCATTCGAGAAGCCATCGGCTCGCAGCAGGACTCCATCCTCAGTTGTCTGGGTTGGGCCACGGTCTTCGTCGCCCGCTATCAGGACCGGGGGAACGCCGAACTGCGAGATAAATACCCTTTCCGAGGCGACAAGGGGAAGCACTCCTTACAGGAACTGCGCAGAAGACTCCTTCCCCAGACATGGAGCGCCGTGAAAGACGGGCGTCTCGAGCCGTGGACCGGCGCCCCCGACGACCCCGAACTGTACGATTGCCTCATCGATATTCTTGAGCGCGCGATGGACAAGACGACCACCGGAGACGTCGTTGAACTGGTGAGGAGTCCGGAGGTGCGCCGCACTCTCGACGCCGTCCTGGACGAGTGGCAGGCTCCTCCCAACCGCGCAAACGGCACGAGTGCGAGCGCGGTCCCTGCTGATTCGCCGGTGATGGCGGCCTTCTGGAATGTGGCGGTGCGAGAGCGCCTTGTAGAAGACGAGGAGATACTGGAGGATGCCTGGGATACGACTCGGCGATTGGCCGAGGACGGGCCCAATCTAACCCCGAGCGTTTACGAGGCGCAGATGGAGACCGGCCTCGCGCGTCTGGCGCAGCAGATGCTCGTCGACGACGTTAATGCCTCATCCCTGAGCCGCCGCGTTCCTTTCGGGCGGATTGAGACCCCTAGACGGCGCAGAACCCCGGATGCCTGGGACAAGACGGGGCCGGCCGTCCTCGAACTCGATTTCATGGAGCGGGTCCGGCGCTGCATGCGGGGAACGGTGCTCGCTGCGAAGCTGCCCGGGGCGCTGATGGATGAGGCGCGCCGGTGCCGCCACTGGTCGGGCTTGGGCGAACGTACCGATCGGGCCGTGCTCCTGGAAGGAATGGTGGTATCGACTATTCTTCCCGGCGAGATCGAGAACCGCAACGACATTGCGGCGCGCCGCACGGGTGAAAGACCCCCCGCTCTACGCGGTGGACTAGTCGGCATCCTGTCCTTCTACTGCTGGAAGCACTTGCCGACCATGAGGCAGGCCTTGGAGCCCTCCAGCGCCATTATCTCCGACGACGATGAAGACTTCGAAGAACCGTGGCCCTCCAGTACCGTGACCGCAGGTGCGACCCGGGCTCAGGATCTATCGCAGCGAATCCCACAGCGTTTCTCACGCATCGTGTGGAGCAGACTTCACTACTGGGAGTTCATCGGGTGCGCGCGATCTTGGACATGGCGCGGGCTCGTCAGAAGTTTCCGCTGGATACTCAAGGATGTCAACACGTGGATCGAGGACGAACGCAGGAAGGCCTGTGACGTCGTCGAGCGCGGGGGGCGAGGACAATGAACGGCTCATCGCTGATGCCGGACGAGACCGGGGCCGAACCGGATGAGGTGGTCGTACGGGCCGACGAGTACGGCGTGCTCATCTGTCCGGATGGGCGCGAACCAGTCGAGAGCCTGACCTGCCCGACGCTGCCGGTGGACGGGGGCGCCGTCTTCTGCGATCTGGGTATGAGTTCGGATACGGACACCGCTCGCGGACATCGCGTCTACATCGGGGCGACGGTCATGGACGATGCCCCGCCCGCCTGGGTGAAGGCGCTCTACGGGCCCGCCGTGGCCTCGGCCGTGGGGCGGATGCTGTCCCGGACCTCGGCTGCCGCGACGTCCCGGACGGTTGCGACCACCTGGCGCCGACGTCCCACCGCAACCGCGCGGGCCCTTCACCGCTTGATGCTGGGAACCTGGATGCGCCGATACTGGCCCTCCCCGGACGACGGCCGTCCGTGGACGATTCCCGATCGCGTACTCATCGACCTTGAGACGGCGGCGCTGGCGGCGTCGTACGAGCTCAAACCCTGCCTGATCGACAATGCCCTGGCCAGGCACCTCCTGCGGCGCTCTCGGAAGGCCCTGTGCGATATCTGCCGGGCCGTGAGCGCCACCCGAGGGGTCGATCGCCGTTTGGCCGCACGACTCGAGGGCGTGCTCCGTACAGACCTCGCCCTGGTCCGTGAAGAGGCCGAGGACCACGGGGAGGAGGAGCGAGTCGCGGAGTTGAAGGCTCTGGCCGACGATCTCGATGGCGGCGTCGCCGCCACGTCCGGGGGGTCCGGGATGCCCGCGCGGAGCAGGGCACCCGACCGCGGAGCAGATCGGCCCGAATCATTCGATGAGAGAACGGTCGACGCGGGGGCGGCACTGTGGCGGGACACCATTGACTGGGGCAACAACGCCAGGGGGCTCTTCGACACCCGCAGCGGCGCCGTGCACTATGACGTGCGCGAACACGACGGGATGCGTGTGCTCCATATCGAGGCGCCCCTGGCCCCCGGCTGGTCCTCGCGGCGCCGCGGACCCCGATGCACCGCCAGAATCTGTTGTGCAGGGGAGGAAGAACCACAACTGGTCCCGCTCGAGCATAACGACGGGTGCATGACCGGTGAGATCGCCCTCGACGACGAGGAGGGTTCGCAGATCGAATGCGTCGACGTCGTGAGCGTGCGCCGGCCGCGGTCGCCGCGCACAGGGGCGCGGCGCGAGCAGATGCGCGCCGAGCAGGAGCGGGCAACGCAGTGGGCCTGGCAGCGCGTGCTCAATAGCGATGTCCCGGATGTGCTCCCCGCCTCCCTGGTGCCGGAGGTCTTCGACGCCGACTCGCCGTGGCTCGGCGAGGTGACCGGGGCGGACGGTCTCATGGAGCTAGATGGTCCGGTCCCGCCCGAGGGGGATGTCATGGTCTTCGGGGCTGCTGACGCCAAAACCACTGCGGTATCCAGGCCCCCTGTTCTACGGATCCAGCTGGACCGTTTCGTCCTCGCCGCCGCCGACCAAATCGCGTCCCAGGTCGAGGAGCGCTCCCGCGTCGAAGGCCTCGAACTGCGTGTCGCCGGCATCACCGCCTCACGTGTCGTCGTCACCGTGACGGCCGAAACCACGATTGCCAGACCACTGGACGTCGTCGTGTTCAATAGCGAGACGGAGGCCGGTCCGGTGGCGACGCTCGTACTCGTTCTCGCACCCGACACCGAGCGGACCCTGTCCGGCAGCGCGGTCATCTCGACCCGCGTCCGGCAGGTCAGCGGCTTCCTCGAGATGCCCAAACCCCTGAAGGATCTCGACGAGTCCCTGGCCCCTGTCGTCTCCGCCAGCGTGCGAGCGGTGTCAACCCAGAAGGGCCGGCGAGCATGGATCGATGCCGCTCGCGGCCTGCCTCGGGGACACCGACTGCGCGACGCCATCAAAGAGGGGTTCTCCTCCTGATGGGAACGCGACTCGTGGCGGCGTTGGAGGCGCTCCTGGCGTGCTGCCTGCTCATCTCCTGCACAAGCGCGCCGGGTGGAAGCGGCGCGAATCAGACCCCCGCCGCAGTGGCGATCGACCTCGGCGGGCTGTTGGGCGCTCCGGTCCCCTCGCTGTGCGAGCATCCCGCCGGCAACCTGGTGGACGGCAGCCTCCCCGGACTGGGCGAGAACGAGGGACAGGTGTTCCTGCGGCTGGATGCTCTGGCGACGGCGAGGAACGGGACGCCCTCGGACGCTCTGGCCATCGGCACGGATCCCTCCGCCGCCGTCGCCGCCGTGGTGTCCTGCGATCGGGGCGGTGTGAACTGGCCCGATGCAGTCGTGATCTGGAACGACGCCCTCGACCTCATGGCCTGGGTTGACCTGCGCAGGACCGAGGGCAGTCGCGGCTACATCCATGCGGTCGAGCTGAGCGGCACCGAGCTGCGGATCAAGTGGACCTACGCGGGCGCCGAAGACCCGGCGTGCTGCGGCACCTACTCCGCCCAGGGCCGGGCTGAGATCTCCAGAGGCGGCGAACTGGATGTGGAGTCTATCACTGTGTCTCGCGGCGAGGACCTCGTGCGCTCCGCGCTCGCGGTCTCCAGTGATCGGGGCGGCTCCGAGACGAGTGCCTCCGCGCCGCCCGACAAGGTTTCCGAGCAGGCGCGGCAGGCCGTGAATCGGGTCATCGATCTGGGAGTCTCCTTTGACACCGACGCCCTGGAGTGCCGCGGGGGCGCCCTTAAGGGCGGCACCTATAAGGAGCGCGAACTTCCCATACAGAGATCCCCGGTCGCCTGCTGGGTGCCGCTGGGTAATGGCGAGCTCATGCTCTTCGGCCTCTACTACGAGGCCTGGAATGACTACCGGATCGTATCGGCCTATGTTATCTGAGGTGGAATGATGCCCGAGGACCGGGAAAGCAGGCTCATTACGCTGATCCGCACCAGGGATCAGCCGTGGCTCAATGATATTGCCAAATGCGTCGCCGACCAGGATGTTGAACGTCTCGACCAGCTCGCCTCGCCCGACGACACCGATTTCGCGGCACTGACTGCGGGGCTCGACGACGAGGACGACGGGGTCGAGGATGAATTCACTGAGTTGAGCGCCGGACCCTCTCCGGGACGCGCCGCGCGCGGCGTCGTGGCGCTAGCTCGATCGGTGCTCGAGCCCCGCGAACGCAAACGTCTGCTCATCGAGGCGCTGAATATTTTCAAGGACAATGGCATTGCCTGCGTGCCGGACCCGGACCCCGGGTCTCCGCCGAGGGAGGGTCGTTCCTCGCGCAAGGGGGATCTCGCCGATCCGGTTCTGAACGCCCTGCACGGCATTGATTCCCCCGCTACCGGTTTTGCGGATCTGCTCGTCAAGCTTCTCATGGGAAACTTCCCCGAGCGAAGCGGCAGGCCTGTGCAGCTGCCGGTTCTGCTGGAGGTCAGGAACGCCTCGGACCAGAATGCCTCGAACCGGGCCGTCGGCTTGGAAACCGGACTCGGGGCCCTGCTCCGGCTGGAGCGCCTGCACGGGGGCCCACCTGGTCTTTATGCCGATCCTCGCACTATGACCTTCACCCAATGCGATCAGAGTTTCAAGAGCGCTCTGGAGGAGGCGTGGAGGATCAGCGGTCTGGCCGGAACCGGCGCCTGCGTGGTGTGGGCGCTGTTCGATGGCGACGAGGTCCTCGACAGGGTGGGAGGCGGATCGATGGGGGCCGCCTTCGCCGTCGGGCTTGACGACTTGGCGCCGCGCACCCGGATGGGGCGGGTGCTTCGACTCAAGAAACTTGATCCGGCGTGCGCCGTGACCGGCCAGTTGAGTGGTCGGAGAATTCTGCCGGTGAAGGGATATGAGGGTAAGCTCCGGGCTGCGGCGAAGAATCGTTGGCGAGTCGTCGCCCCCAAGGAGTCGGAGAACGAGATAGATAATGATTTGGATCGCATCAAGGTTCTGCCTGCTTCGAGCGTAGACTACGCCGAAGATGTTTCGCAGGCCATCAAGTATGCTCGTAGAATACTGGATAAGAAACTTCTCTCCAGCGCTCTGGTGATCGTTCTCGTGCTCGCCGGCGTAGTGGGCGTCGGAGCGATGGTGAACGCGGTTCGGCAGCGCCAGATACACGAGCAGGAGTTGCGCACCAAGTCCGCTGAGCTGGCGAATTTCGCTCGGGACGAGCGCCAGTCCAGCCCGAGGCTCGCCGCACTCGCGGCCCTGGCGGGTTACCGGATGGACCCGTCCGTGAACTCGGCCCGCGCCCTGCGCATGGTATCGGAGGAGTATCCCGCCGTCGTCGGAACCATGGACGCCCATGACTCCCGGGTGACGGAGGTGACGCATGCGGGCAATTTCATTATAAGCGGTGACTTCAACGGAACGGTATCTCTGTGGACCAATGATATGCGACTGAGCAGTTCTCTGGAACTCGGTGCGAGGATACTCGATCTTGAGGGCTCGGTGGACGGGACTTTTGCGGTTGCAACCGTGAACAATGATATCGTATTCCTCGGCGTTTCCGACGAGGGGGAGCTGACCGAGCGCGTGCGTGAACACAGGGAGAGCTTCACCGCGCTTTCCCAGCTCTCGAGAATCGTGTCGATCGTTATCGCTCCCGACGGCAGCGAGGTTCGCTTCCTCGACGAGGACGGACTCGCGGCCCGCTGCGACCCTTATGGGAATCTGCTGAGTTACGCGGACATTGGGCATCTCCTCGGCAAGAACAGTAAGGGGAAATCGGTTCGGATCGAGGCGAGTGCACTGTTCATGGGTGGATATATTATCGACGATACGTGCGGCGACTGCCTTCTTCTGGGAACCGATGAGGGCGGGGTATATTTGTATGATTTCGACTCCGGTTCAACGAGGTTCCTATTCGACATATTTACGAGCTCGCAGAGGGAAGAGATTCGATCACTGGCATGTGACGACTCGGTGATCGCCATCGGGACGGTGCACGGTGTGCGGGTGCGGGACCAGATAACCGGCGAAATGACCAAACTACCACTGCCCAATGATAATTCCGTGGTCCACGACGTGATCATGAGCTGGAGTGGGCAGATCGTTGTACTGGTCGGCGGTGTATCGTCCAGGACAACCGCGATCTACTTCGCGACCGACCAACGGGCTGCGGCGACGCAGACGATTTCGGGTACTGCGATCGGCGCCGCGAACAATTTTGAGGGCGTCGTCGTTGGTACGAGCGATGGTCGGCTTGTGGTTCTCAGCAATGAGGAAGAGGATGGGGGCGTCATGATGCGGACTGTTGCTACGACGGCGTTCGCCGTTACGCCCGAGGGTGAATTCGCGCAAACCTTCGGCATGTCTCCCATGAATATTCAGGGAATCAGAATCATCGGTCTGGACGCGACCTCGAAAGAAGGATATTTAGTACAGGAGCTCAAGGGTCCGGATAGCTGGGTCACGACCACGAAGGGCTGGTATGTCAACAGTATGGATGTACGTGGCGATCTTATTGCTGCCAGCGGTCTGACACCGGACCGGAACTCCGGTTCTATAGTCGTGTGGGATAGGCGAGCGGGTGAGGTGATCGCGACCTTCACCTCTGGATCCAGGACAGGGTCATCGGACTATGACAGGCCTCCGATCGTGACACAGGTCAAGTTCCTCGGAGAGAGTGGATTGATCGCGGGTTATGATTTCTCCAGCGGAGATCTTTTCATCTTCGCTCTGAAGGGTCAGACTCCGGATGATCAGAACGGTCTCATCGCGCGACGCCACCTGGGGGGAGGACTGGGTGGAATGGCGTACTGCGAGGCGACTGGCACGTTGTACGCCTTGACCTGGCCGGAGGGGGAGGACTTAGGGATGAATCACGAAGTCCTGGCGATCGATGCGGTCTCGGGCTTGACCCGGTGGACACTGCCGGTAGGCTCTGCTACGCGGATAGCGGTTAACCCGCTCACGGGCGATATCGCCGTGCCCGATGGAGCCACCCTGACCATTTACTCAGGGAAGGATCACACCATTCTCCGTCAGGGCGAGTTGCCGGCCCCCGCGCAGAGAGTCGCGTGGAGTCCGGATGGAAGTATGATCGCGGCGGCCGAGGCGGGCGGCGGTCTTGACATCGTCGATGCCGGGACTCTGGCCCAGACTGTTCCGACGATATGGGTTGGCGCGGGCCTGGATTTCTCCGACTTCATGTGGAGACCGGATTCGCGGACCCTGATCGTCGGCACGATCTCGGAAGATTCCGAGGGAACTCGCCAGGGTGGCTACACATATGTCGTCCGCGCCGATGCTACAAACTGGACTAACCGAATGTGTGCGATTGCGGGATCGAGCCTGAGCGAGGCCGAATGGGAGGAGTATGTGGGGGATGTGATTCCCTACGAGGAACTGTGTCCCGCATGATTTGGCCTCCATTCCTCAGTTGTAGAGCCCAGAGAATCCGACGACGGTCCATGATCCGTCCACCTTGGAGAGGAAGAATCGGGCGACTGGCTGCTCCCCGTTCGAGGTGAAGATGCAGGTGTAGTCGACTTGCAGAATATTCTCCGGCTCGTATGGCGGTTTGCCGCGCACGCACTTCCCGGGGGCCGGTGCCTGGGGGATCTTATAGGGGTCCTCGTAGAAGCCGGTTCTGCGGCCGGCGATGATGTCCCAGTGCGAGGTGATTACAACATCCTGAGTGCCGTTGATATCCCGAGGGCGGACCACAAGACTGTAGACCTCTGGAGTCGAGTGGGCGCGGAAGGTGAGCGTGTCATTGTCGACGATCGCGGTCCCTATGATCGACCAGGCCTCGTTCACACTCGCTCCCGGGGGGATGGCGACAGGTGTTCGAACTCCGCTGGGCGTGGCCGCAGCGGAAGTGGCCGCAGCGGCTCCGACCGGGCTTCCGTTCGAGGGCGCGCATGCCTTCAGAGAAAGTACCAGGGCCAGGACGAAAAAGAGTGTTATGGCAAGCGGTGGAACAGCCGCAGGGATGAGTGATGAAGAAGAGAGAAACGAGAGGCGGGAGCGCAACAGGTACAGGAAGGACCGAGAAGGTCCCCCTGTACTGGGATCGGCGAGTTTTGAGATGTTCACATCCCTAGTATGAACCAGACGCGGGTGAGAATGGATCAAGTCTCAAGGAGCCGCGCAGCCGGGCGCTGACGCGCTCGTACTGGGCGATCGCCGCCCGCCGGCCGGTGGGGACGAAGACGGTCGGGGCCAGCGCATTGACCGGTTCGGGGGCGGGCCGCCGGTGCTCCGGCCGCCCGTTGATCGGCGGAACCCCGCCTGGTACCGTGCTCCTGCCTTGCTCCGACGACGGAGGAGGAGGTCTTATGACATCGCCGTCTCCGGCCTCCCGCGGAGGCCGGTTCCCCGACCGCGGCTGAGGCCGCAGGATCAGGAACTCCCATGACCTTCACCATTATCCAGCCGGCCGACGTCGATACGGCTATCGACTGCCTCCGCCGCGTCCCGCCCCTCGTGGACTGCCCGACCCAGCGGCGCCAGCGCGACCCCGACGGCCTGTCCCGGGCCTTCGCCGGAGGGGACTTCCGCCGCCCCGACCTGGTCTGGGTCGCACTCGGGGACGAGGGCGGGCCCCGGGCCGCCGTCGCCGGTCTTCTCACGGGCGCCCAGACCGTGCTCGACTTCTTCGGCGCCGACGACGAGGAGGCGCTGGCCGCCGTCGTTGCCGCGGCCACGGCCGGCGTGAGCGACCAGGAGTGGCCCGAGGCCTGCCTCTACGTCCCGCCGGGTGCGGGCGTCGACTCCCCGGAGCTGCGGGCGTGGGCGCGGGCCCTGCGCGATGCGGGCTGGGACCTGCTGGTGGAGCGCCATCATTACGACCTCGTCCCGCATCCGGGCCTGGCGGCGCCGCCCGCCGACTGCCCGCTGCACTTGGAGCCCCTCGTCGGCCCGGAGGATCCGCGCCTCGAGCCCACGGTGAGGGACGTGCTCGCGGGCAGCCTCGACGTGGCCGACCGGACGCTCACCGCCCGCGTCGGTCTGGAGCGGGCGGCGCGCGAGACCGTCCGCGACCTGCTCGCCTCCGATCCCTGGCAGTGCCTGCACCTGGCCTACGACGCCGGTTCCGAGCCCGTGGGCCTGGTGTCCTGGATCGGCGCCCCGGGCGGGCCCGGCTACGTCCTCCAGGTGGGCGTGGTCCGCGGGTGCCGGGGCCGCCGCTACGGCCAGCGGCTGCTCGAGCTCGCCACGTGCGCGCTCGTCGAGGCTGGCTGCCGCTCCCTCGTGGCCGACGTCGACATTACGAACACGCCCATGGCGGCCGCCTTCGAGCGGGTCGGCTGGACGGTGGCCGAGCAGCGCATCGACATGCTGCCGCGCGAGCTGCTCCTGGCCGCGGCCGGCTGAGAGGCCGACGGCGCTGGTCCGCGCGGTGGCGCGCGGCGGCCGACGGCGCTGGTCCGCAGCGGGCGACGCCCCCCGGCCCGCGCGGTGGCGCGCTCCGCCCCGTCGGTGATTGACGCCGGGCGCAGTTCCCGAGTGAGAGCGAGCGCACGAGTTCTTGACCGATCGTTCTGGAACGGTTAGTCTAAATCCCATGGGACGCCCCAGAACCTTCTCCGAGCCCGACGTCGTTGCTCGCGCTTCCGCCGTCTTCGCCCGCCGCGGCTTCGCCGCCACCAGCGTGGACGACCTTGTGCGCGCCACCGGCGTCGGGCGCGCCAGCCTCTACGGGGCCTTCGGCTCCAAGGACGGCCTGTTCCAGCGCTGCCTCAGCGGGGTGCTCGCCGCACTCGCGCCCGGTCCGTCCGGCCCGGCCGACCCGGCGGCTGGTGCCGATCCGTCCGATCCGTCCGACGGGGCCGGCGCGCTCGGGCCCGGCTTCGCGTCCGATCCGGCCGCCGGGACCGACTCAGCCGCCACGCCCGACTCGGCCAGCAGGGCCAGCAGACTCGGCGGGTCCGACATGGCTGACCCGCTCGACCTGGTCCTCGTCGCCCTCATGGAGCTCGCACCCGACGACGCCGCCCTCGCCGCCGACATCGGCCGGGCGCTGCGCCGCGCGAGGGTGGGCCCCGCCGACCTCGGCGAGCGCCTCCTGGCGCGCGCCTCCCTCTGAACCCTTATCCGCACCACTCGTCTCAGGAGCGAATCATGTCCGCCAACCGCAACACCGTCACCCTGGAGCCCGCCGGGGCCCCCGCCGAGATCGTCGTCGAGCCCCGGGGCCTGGACAAGATCTTCGGCTTCCGCTCGCGCCTGGCCTACCCGCTCGCCCACGTGCGCGGCGCCACCTTCGACCCCGGCCTCAAGCGCGAGCCCAAGGGCGTGCGCGGCCCCGCCCTCGGGCTGCCCAACAAGCTGGTCGGCACCTTCCACACCGACGGCACCAAGCAGTTCTGGAACGTCTCCGGCTTCGAGTCCGTCCTGGTCATCACCCTCGACGACGAGGAGTACACGGCCCTGTACCTGTCCGTCGAGGACCCCGAGGGGCTGGCCCGCGAGATCAACGCCGCGGTGCGGCGGGCCTGAGTCCGGTACGGCGCACCTGAGCGCCTGAGCGCCTGAGCATCCGGGCCGCGGCGGTCCCGTCCGGGCGCCGCGCGTTCGGGTCCGACGGCGCAGCGGCGTCGTCCTCCGTCGGCGCGCCGGTCAGGCGCCCGCCGCGCCGCATGTAGGCGACGCAGTGACCCTCGCCCACGGGGCCCAGGCCCAT
>ERZ772960.2868-NODE-2868-length-12088-cov-9.361007_pt1 | contig 12088 bp, 9 predicted proteins | sample MGYA00580678_ERZ772960 | MGnify/ENA primary metagenome ERZ772960 (study PRJEB29015, sample SAMEA2737930) | human oral metagenome | biome: human oral; feature: human-associated habitat; material: dental | place: China | collected 2059 ...
CCCATATCCGCACGCTTTTACTCACCTTCTTTTTCCGCTATATGCCGGAGCTGATTGAGCACGGCTATGTGTATCTCGCGATGCCGCCGCTCTATAAAATTTCCTACAATAAAAAGGAATGGTACGTGTATGACGACAGTGAGCGGGACAGCATTTTGAATGAAATCGGACGCAACGTCAGCCCTGCGGTGCAGCGGTACAAGGGTTTGGGTGAAATGGACGGCACGCAGCTCTGGGAGACAACGATGGATCCCGCCCGCCGCAAGATGATGCGGGTAACCTTGCCCGATGCAGTAGAAGCTGACCGGATTTTCAGCACGCTGATGGGCGAAGAAGTAGAGCCGCGCCGCAAATTTATCGAAGAAAATGCGGTGTACGCGAATTTGGATGTGTAAGATACAGGGGTTTGTCAGGGAGGTGTTTTGTATGGATGAAAAAAGAAATGAAGATGTAAATACCGATACCGGCGCAGCTTCTAAAATCATTGCTGCAGGGCTAGGAATACTATCCGCTTCTGTTTTAGCTTATTGCGGATATAAAATTATCAATAATCAACTCACTAAAACCGAGTATGAGCCGGATCCGAATAAAGTGATAGAATAACGTATGTATAAAAAGCGAGATAATTTACTATTCGGTTTTCACGGTTGTGATGAAACAATTTGCGATGCGTTAGTATCCGGAAAGCAAAGAAATTTGAATTTTAGCGAAAATCCTTATGATTGGCTCGGAAAAGGTATGTATTTCTGGGAAAACGATCCTGAACGCGCTTTCGAATGGGCTGAAAGTCTTATGCGTCGGAGGCAAAATGAAAATCAAAAAATAACAAAACCCGCGGTTTTAGGTGCTGTTATTTGCCTTGGGCGTTGTCTTGATTTTCTTGAAAGAGAAAACCTTAGAAAATTAAAAGAATATTATAATACAATTTCCGAGTATTTTAAAAAGCAAGGTGTAAATTTACCTGAAAACAAAGGCGGAAAAGATCTTTTAAAAAGAGAACTGGATTGTTTTCTTATAAATTCATTTGTCGCAAAGCAAAAAGAAGAAGATGAAAGCCAATCATACGATTCTGTACGCGGCGTATTCTTTGAAGGAAATGAATTATATCCAACGTCAGGATTTAGAGAGAAAGATCATATTCAAATTGCAATACTGAATCCTAATTGCATAAAGGGCTTTTTTAAAGTTCGAAGTGAGGATAAAAGTTTTCATTCGGTATAACAATTCGGATTTATAATTAAGGAGTGTTAAATCAAAGCCGTACAAATGGCACGGCTTTGATTTACTCAAGTTCGCTTAATAGCAAACTTGTATATCATCTGCATGTTCTCACTTCGTTGCGAACATGCGTAAAAAGTCAATCGAAAGTTGACACTTTCTTCTTGACTTTTTATGGGAGCATAAAACGTGGAAGAGATAAAAACGCCGGAAGGCGGGGTGTTAATCCCCATTCCGATTGAAACTGAAGTAAAACGTGCATATATAGACTATTCGATGTCGGTTATTGTGAGCCGTGCGCTGCCTGATGTGCGGGATGGCTTGAAGCCGGTACACCGCAGAATCCTCTATTCAATGGAAGAGAAGAGTTTGCGCTATTCGGGGCCGACGCGCAAATGCGCTAAGATTGTCGGTGATGTGCTGGGAAGCTATCACCCGCACGGTGATGCCTCCGTCTATGATGCACTTGTCCGTTTGGGGCAGGATTTTTCACTCCGGTATCCGGTAATCCATCCGCAAGGAAACTTCGGTACCATCGGAGGCGACCCGCCTGCAGCCTACCGTTATACAGAAGCAAAGATGGCGCGGCTTGCAGAGTCGATGGTAGAGGATATCAAAAAAGATACCGTTGATTTTATTCCGAACTTTGACGATTCTACGCAGGAGCCGACCGTTCTGCCGGGCAAATTTCCGTTCCTCTTGGCGAATGGTTCAAGCGGTATTGCCGTCGGTATGGCGACCAATATGCCGCCGCACAACCTACGCGAAATTGCTCAAGCGGTGTCCGCCTATATCGACAATCCCGACATTACCATTGATGAGCTTGCCAAGTACATCAAAGGGCCGGACTTTCCGACCGGCGGCATTATCTTTGGCAAAAAGGGCATCCGGCAGGCGTTTAAAACCGGACGCGGGAAGATTTTAGTCCGCGGCAGGTTCAATATCGAAGTTGATAAAAAGGGCAAGGAAACGATTATCTTTACCGAAGTGCCTTATCAGGTAAACACCACGGCGCTCGTTGCGAAGATAGGCGAACTTGCCCGTGAAAAAGTGATAGAAGGGATTGCGGCAGTCAACGATGAAACCTCAGACCGCGCCGGTTTGCGGCTGGTTATCGAGCTGAAACGGGGGGCTATCGCAAAGGTGGTGCTGAACCAGCTCTTTTCGAAGACAGCGCTGCAGTCCTCCTTCGGCGTTATCAACCTTGCGTTGGTAGATGGGCGGCCGCAAACGCTGACGCTCAAGCAGCTGGTCGGCTACTTTGTTGCGCACCGGCAGGAGGTTGTTACCCGTCGCGTCCGCTTCGACCTGAAAAAAGCTGAAGAACGAGCTCATATTTTACGCGCTCTTATCGTCGCCATCGACAACATCGATGAGGTGATTAAGATTATCCGCGGCTCCCGCGATACGGCTAGCGCCAAGAATGCGCTGATGGAGCGGTTCTCGTTTGACGACATACAGGCGCAGGCAATCGTTGATATGCAGCTCAAGCGTCTCACCAGCCTCGAAATTGAAGACCTCCGTAAAGAATTGAAGGAACTTGAACTGCTGATTGAACATTTGAAAGACCTCTTGGCGCATCCTGAAAAGATTCTTGCGCTTATTAAGCAGGAAACCGATGAGCTTGCAGAAAAATTCGGCGACGACCGCCGTACCGATATTGTCAGCGATGAGGTAGAAGAGATTAACATCGAAGACCTCATCAAAAAAGAGCAGATGGTAGTGCTGGTTTCCAACCTCGGCTACATCAAGCGGGTACCGGTTACCGCCTACAAGCGGCAGAACCGCGGCGGCAAGGGTTCCAATTCGGCAGCCTTGGTTGAAGATGACTTTATCGACCAGATTTTTACCGCTTCTACACACGACTATATTATGTTTATCACCAATGAGGGGAAGGCGTACTGGGTTAAGGTACACGAAATCCCCGAAGCGAGCCGTACAAGCCGCGGTTCTCATATTAAGTCGCTCCTTGCCGTATCTTCCGACGAGGAAATTACCACGATTGTGTCCTTAAAAGAGTTTAGCAGTGACACATACCTACTGATGGCGACAGCAGGCGGCATTGTGAAGAAGGTACAGACCGATAGCTTCCGGAATGCCAAAACGCGCGGTATTATCGCCATTAAGCTCGATGAAGGGGACAAGCTGGTAAGCGCAATCCTTACCACCGGTAAAGATGAGCTGATGCTGGTAACCCGGCACGGACAGGCGCTCCGCGTTTCCGAAACCGAAATACGCGACCAAGGACGCGCTTCGCATGGGGTAATCGGTATTAGACTTTCAGGCGGGGATGAACTGACCGGCGCGCTTCGGATCAGCGGCGGTAAACTCCTCGTGATGAGCGAGAACGGCTACGGCAAGCGGGTTGACTTTTCCGAGTTTTCTCCGCATGGGCGCGGTACCGGCGGGCAAAAGGTGTACACCATTACCGAAAAGACCGGCGAGGTGGTCGGATTGCTTGCCGTTGCCGATGATGACGAAATTGTCTGCATCACCGGACAGGGAAAAACCATCCGCGTGCAGGTTTCTTCTATTAACGTGATGGGGCGTGCCGCACAGGGTGTTAAAATCCTCGATATCGAAAGCCCCGATCAGCTCATTGGGCTGGATGTGGTTGCACGCGAGGACGAAGAGTCTATTACGCCCGCCGCTTCGGAAACAGCCTTTAATGGAGAACTCGACCTCGACGGCGGGGATGCGGAGTAAGAAAACTGCGGAAAACTCGATACTGTTTAGCACCCCTGACATCCTGTCAGTACGCGATGGATTGCGCCCCATTCCCCATTATTTTAGCGCTTCCACTTCTGCTTGGCTAAGGCCGGTCATTTTTTCGATAAACGGTATTTCACAATTGGCTTGCTTCATCAACCGCGCTGTTTCAAGCTTTGCTTGGCGGGAGCCGCGTGCCTCGCCTTCATCAAAGGCATCCATCAATACTGCCGGTAATATATGGTATTCTTTCCTCAGTTGTTCGTTGCGTTTTACGGTTTGTATCATCTGTTCTATCCTCCCTGTATATGCTGTCGTTACTTTGCCTGTTTTTACGTACTGTAAAAAGCCTTGTAATTCTTTATTACCTGTTTCTTTAAATGCACCCGCATTTAGTATAATCTTTTTAGTTCCATCTTGTAAGAGTATGTTTTTGTCCTCCATACAGGTATTCTCAAATGTATAAACAGCTCTGTTGCTGCCGATAGGGTCAAATAAACAAATAAAGATAATAAAGCTTTCGTTTAATGCTTTATAAGAATAACCTTTATCTAAAAAGGCGACATCCAACACCGCTTGATAATACCGCATCCGTTTAGCTATGTTATACTCATTCCCCACTTGCATCTCAATATCGTAGGATGTATCCGAACCGTCTTTTACCAGTACATCCAGCCGGACGGTTTTTGCTCCGGAATTGGCTGTAACGGTGTTCTGAGACGATAGATACGTAATTTTCTCGATCTTAGCACTAAAAAGCATTTCAAGAAATTCTCTACAAATAGGCTCATATTCCATAACCTTGCAGAACATGAAATCATCGGAAATAGTTAGTTCTTCAAAAGGTTTTTGTGTCATTCACACCTCCATGCTTCATATAGCTTGTATATACAGCACGGATGGCAAAATGGCTAAGAAAATCAGCAGATAATCATGTTTTTTCTATAAATTCGCCTTAGAGACGCCAAGAACGCAGCGTATAAGTGCTGAGGGGAACTTGGTAATGCAATAACGGGAAATTAGACCGGTACGGCTGCTGTTGCGCACATATACGGGCGGCTTCAGCATTCACCGAAGCCCGCCCGCGTGCTTTTGAAGTAATAGGTGTGTATGATCGCCTATGCAGCTTATTTTAGTGTATAGTCAATTTTAAGACTGCCGCTCTGTAGGTCTTCAGCCCGTACGGTGTAATAAAAGCTAAAATAATTCGGTTTCTCGTTTTCTTTCATATTATCGTTGACCGTCCACTCCTTAATCTCCTGTCCGTCAGACAGTATCGGCGTAAAGATCAGCTCGTCTTCTTCATAAACTTGGGCGCCGGGGTCAATGGGGTGATGGTTTTGCGTGCAAGTCATTTTGCTCTTATCAAATTGAACAATTCCTTTCGCTGCTGGTTTTGTCGTATAGTCAATGGTGAGCCAGCCGTGTTCCGCATCCTGAGCCTTTACGGTGTAACGAAACCACTTCCCTGTTACAGGCAGTTCCTTGGCGCCGATCTTCCACGCGTCAACCAGCTGTCCTATAGGCGGTGTCGCCATAAAGTCCAGCGTGTCACCTTCCTGAACTCGGGCGCCGGGGTGAATGGCGGTACCGAGAGATCCTCCATCAGGCTTCCAGCATCTCATTTTGTAAGAATTAAACGCAATGATAATTGACGTAGTTTGCCATTTTGCATACAGCGTAATATCAGCAGTAACGGTATCGGTCGCAAAGTTCCACCGCGTTGTACATTCTCTTTCTTTATACCAGCCGCCGAAAGTAAAAGAAGCTTTTACCGGATCAGCCGGTTTCGTAACTGTTTTACCATGTTCTACTTTGACAGAAGCTACCGGAGACCCTCCTTGTGCGTCAAAGCTTACCGTATGTTGTTCTACCGCATGTTGTTTTATAAACATTACCGTTACCGAACTGTTTGCTGTTACAGTGAGCGTTGCAGTCTTCTTATCAGGGCTCGCTGCTGCCCCTGTCCATGTAGAAATATCATATCCGCTATTCGGTTCGGCGGTAAACACAAGACTTGTTCCTGTTTCTATTTTTCCTCCAGAGCTAAAGGCCGTACCGTCTGAATATTTTGCACTTATTGAACCGCCTGCGGCAGGTTCGGCTTTATAATCAACGGTGAAAAGTTGTGTTTCCGGAGCGCCTTGTGTTTTAAATTTAACTATTGCCGTTGTATTTTTATCAGCTTTTACCGTAACGGTTGTACCGGATTTTTTTTCTCCGTTAATCAATAAATAATCAACTTCGTAGCCGGAATTCGGATTGGGTGTAAAGGTAACATCGGTATCTTTTTTTACCGATGCGGGTGATGTCAATTCCGTATTACCGGCTTTTGCTGTAAGTGTACCGTTTCCGCCTTTTACCGTAAATGTTACGGTAACGGTTGCAGGAGGAATCGGCGTCCATTTTGCATACAATGTAATGTCTGCGGTAACGGTATCGGTTGTAAAGTTCCACGGCGTTGTACATTCTCTTTCTTTATGCCAGCCGCTGAAGGTAAAAGAAGCCTTTACCGGATCAGTCGGTTTTTCAATTGTTTTACCGTGTTCTACCGTAAGCGACTCTACCGTAGAGCCCCCTTGCGCGTCAAAGTTTACCGTGTAGAACGTTGGGGTGGAATTGGAAGCGGGTCCTTTACAATTCAGCACAAGGCTTAATCCCGACATCATAAGAAGCAGGAAAGGAATGCTTCTTAACAGGTTTCGCATCTTCATAGTGATACTCCTTATCATTTCTTTGTGAGGCTGCATACAATTCCGATTAATCGAAGCGAGTAACCGAATCATTTGCATGACGCTCTTAAAGAATAAACTTTCTTCCATAATACCCCCCCCCCCAAAAGTCAAGTGTGCAATTTCAATTTAGTTTAGTGTTCGATTTTGTATACTTTGTGATTATGATTAATGCATGTGTTTTTGATTTAGATAGGACAGTGTACGCAGGGATGGATGCTATTGAACAGTAGTTTCTGGGGTAAAATTAAAAAGTACACATGTGATGCGTTAGTCTACTTGTTTTGAAATAGGGGAGAAGTCGGAAGTCTTTTGCAAAGCGACAACGCAGCTGTGCATGTATTGACAAAAGACTTAAAATGCAAACCTTACAAGCGGTATTACATTACGAGGTCTAATTTCTTATACAATGCCTCTTGTAACGTTTGACTGAAATTAACGCCTGCTTTTTCTGCCTGAATATTCAGCCAGGCAGGAAGCGTCAACGTCTTCTTTACCGCTTTTTCGTTTACTTTAAATTCGCCGCATATAAACGATACAAAACTATCTTTGTCCGTTGTAATTTTGCTTGCAGCGGATGCCTTGGGTAACGTATCGATTGTATAATCATCTTGCAAATAAAGTTCCATCGCCTCAACTGCATTCGCATAAACTTCGGTTTCAGTATCACCCTGAGTAGAACAGCCGGGCAGATCGGGAAACTCCACCCAAAAACCGCCGTCTGCTTCGGCATGGAAAATAGCAGGATACATAATTTTCATGCTTACCGTTATTACACGTATCACACGTATTGTCAATAGATTGGTTGATGTATTGCAGTAATGGCGGGGATGCTTAGCATAAAAAAAGGCGCATCGATTAGCATTATCTTGAATACTTACCGATGCGCCTTGTAGATTAAACCCTTTTATCTAACCGTATAGGAACCTCTAAAAATGAAAGTTTTTAGAGGTTCTCATATATTTTCAGGCAGATATGAAGTTCGGGATTAATACCAGCCTCTTACCTTCATTGCTTCATCAATTCTCTTGATGGATTTCATGTACGTTGCTTGGCGGAACGAAACGTTCTTTTCTTGCTTCAATGCCCAAATCGGGTTGAATGCATCGACCATTGCGCGCTCTTCTTTTTCTTCAACTTCTTTTTCCGTCCAGTAGTAGCCGTAGAGGTTCTGTACCCATTCAAAGTAAGAAACGGTAACGCCGCCGGCATTGGTCAGAATATCGGGAGTAACGAGGATTCCTTTCTTGTAAAGGATCTCGTCCGCTTCCAACGTGATGGGGCCGTTCGCGCCTTCGCAAATCAATTTGGCTTTGATCAGGTTGGCTTCGTGCTCTTTAATCGCGTTTTCCATTGCGCAGGGGCTGATAACATCGACATTCAATGCCCAGAAGTCATCGAGAGAAATTTTCTTTGCGCCGGGGACATTGAGCAAGCTGCCGTCTTTTGTCTTTGCATCGTTCAATTCTTCAAAGGTAAAGCCGCTTTCTTTATAGGTTGCATAGGTGCCTTCTTTCTTATCGAATTCTGCAACTGCAACGACTTTTCCGCCCAACTTGATGATGTTCTTAACGGTGAACTTTCCGACGTTTCCGAAACCCTGAACGGCAACGGTTGCTTTCTTTAAATCCATGCCGATTGCTTTGCAAGCTTCGCGCATAACAACTGCAACGCCGAAACCGGTCGCTTCGTTTCTACCCTTAGAACCGCCGTAGGTAAGCGGCTTACCGGTAAATACACCGATGGTCTGCTCGCCGGTCAGCTTATTGTATTCATCCTGCATCCACGCCATGATCTGGCCGTTGGTATTGACGTCCGGAGCAGGTACGTCTACTTTTTCGCCCAAATACTTATATAAACCGCGTACCCAGCCGCGTGAGAGCTGCTCAAGCTCGCGCTGAGAAAGCTCTGAAGGATCAACAGTGATACCGCCTTTTCCGCCGCCGTAGGGAATACCGGTTACTTGGCATTTAATACTCATCCAAATAGAAAGAGCTTTTACTTCATCGGAATTAACATTCTGATGGAAGCGAATACCGCCCTTGTAGGGGCCGACCGCATCATTATGCGCAGATCTATATCCCTTAAATACTTTGATAGAACCGTTATCCATCTTTACCGGAATGGAAATTTCGATCATCCGCTGCGGTTCCTTCAATAATTCATATACCGCGGGATCCGTACCCAAAGCATCGCATGCTTTTTTTACTTGCGCCTGTGCATTCGCCAACGGGTTTAAGGTTTCTTTGCTCATAAAACTCCTCCTCAATAAGTTTCAGCAAACAATCATATTATGGTAAAAATGGAACTAAAAACTTTAGCCGTACTCATTTTACCTCGCTTATATTATCTATAAGTATAGAGCCGAAATTGCCAACAGTCAAGTAAAAGTTTATCGTATAGAACGTTTAAAGGAGAAAGAAAATTGATGCGAGGGCGGCACAAAGTAAAAGGACTAACCCGTATATCCATAAAGGCAACGGATCTGCATCGATTCGGGCATCGACTTTACCTTCCGCGTATCGCGTAATACGGAATTTCTTTTTTTTTCTTTTTTTTGTATTACCTTTTTTATTCTCGCATGTATTCGGAGTAAACGCATAGCCGCATGAGGGGCACCCGTCTTTAAACTCTTTATGTGTTCCGGTAAATCCACAGGCGGGACATCGTACCGAGGCAAAAAAACGACCGCAATGCGGACAGATTACTGCATCACGGCGTACTTCCGCATTACAATTTTCGCAAAAAAACTTAGGTTGTTTATTCATAGAATCAATTTGAACAGGCACACCCGCCTGAACACCCACAGCTTTTGCCGTACGAATGGACAGATGTATCGTTTGCTGGGGGAGGAACGGCTTGTGCATCGGTTTTTTCAGTATTTGGGGATGTACCTGTTTTCTGTGTATCGGTCTGATAAAAACCTTTACCGGTAAAATTCAATCCGAATCCTGCAGAAAACACCTGATGAGCGGAAGCCCCGCATTGTGGGCAAACTATAACGGGATTATCAGCCATTTTATGCTGAACTTCAAAAGCGGTTCCGCAAGAATTGCACATATAGTCATACGTAGGCATAAGCACCCCATAGAGCAAAAGGAATAATTAAATTTAAAGGAAGCCACTGAAAACTGAAATTTTTAGAGATTCCCATATAAAAAAAGAGCCGTTGAATGCCGTAAGCGGTTAAAAACGATACGTTGTAAAGATGTCTTGCAGCATTTTAATAAGCTCTGTTTCTGTAATATCGGCATTTTCTACAAAAATAGAAGAGTCCTGAACGGAAAAATCTCCATTCAGGCTATGGCTCAGAAGTAATCGTCCTACAAGCGCTGTACGAACATCAGTCGTTTCAAATACGGCGGAGCAGCGATAGACCGAATCCGTATTTTTTTTCAGATAGAGTTCTATAGACTTTATCGGTAGTTCGATATCTTCTAAGCCTAACAAAGCGGCTGCAAGATGACTCCCCGAACGGGTATATAAACCGATTGTATCCGTACTGCCGGATTCTCCCAGCGCTTGGAACCGAGGCGGAAACACAGGTTGATGAGGTTCGGCTATCCGCTGCAAAAAGGCTGTTGTGTTCCGTTGATTGCCGCCGAGCAATGCAAAGGCTGTTTTTTCCCGTAGCACTATATCCGCACCCGATGACGAATAATAACTACGATTATTCAGCGCTGCCGCACGGTGTTTTTCCCAACCGTCTTTTTTAGAAAACAGCAAATCTCCCATGCGGCTGGGATAGGAACCGCTCGAAACAAGGGTTACCGATGGCTCCGCTTCACGATAAATACCGATATACAGCGCCGATGTCCTTGTAAGATACCGAGCCGCCGTTTTTTCCGGCACAAAGGCGGTGAGAATAGCTTGCAGTAAGGATGTATTTTCGGATACGGAAGCAAATATATATGCATCCGCTTCCGTTCCAACGGCACCGAAAGCTGTAGTATCATACTCAGGGGGACGCGATACACAACCGCTTGCAAGAACAGCCGTTGCGATAGCGCAAATAATAGTTAATGCTCTAAAATATATACCCTTTTGCACATAAATCTCCTTGTCGATATGCTGCTAAGTTCGCACGGAACTAAACTTTTACGATCTACAGAGCACTATATACAGAGAGCAATATACTTGTCAAATGAATATGCGGGTATATATACAAGAAGTCTGATATAATCGATCCGAATATCAAAAAACGTTATACTTGCATGTTTACCCTTTTTGCCGATATAATGCCATCAATGTTGTCTCAAAGAATCGGATTACCATGGTATAAAACAATTTTCTTACACCGAAAGATAACCGGCATACCCAAATTCTCCGCACGAATCGGACATTTTTCTCGGATAGCGCTTATCGGTATTGTTCTATTATTACTCTGCCTTAATGTTCCATCCCTTTACGGAGCTGAAAAATCAGCAGCCGAAGGGAAATTCGATATAAGCACGGCAGCTTCTTTCAATATTAAAAAAGGGCTTGAACCGAATATTTTTTATTTTGATATACTGGGACAGTATTTGTGCCGTTTTGCCGAAACGGCTGTTGGGGTGCAGTTTACTTCTGCAAATACCGATGTCCTACTCAAAGCACTGTATACCCCGCTCAATCGTCTCCGGCATAAAATCGGCATCGGAACAACATATCACCTCAGTTATTTGTATAAAATCAGTTCCAACCATGATCTTTTAGCTTCTTTTGAGTATACGCTGACAATACCGCATACTTTTATCTTCTTTGCACAAACGGGCTATATGCATCAATGGATACGTGTGCCGATACGCCATAGGCGGACTATCGTTATCGGTCAGCCGTCACTGACGATGGCGCTTCATTTTACCGGTATTATCAAAAAAGAATGGTACCTCGGCGGAGGGATAAGCTCGTATGAAGTATTCCGCTATCCGGTTTTTGCAAACCCGTCGATCAGTGTTGACCTCTATTACCGGTCGGAAGGATTGCATTTCCCTAAGGGGTTTTATCTCGGCTTGGAAGGGATAGTACGATATTCCGATCTATTCACCTTTTCGGGATACCCTGAAAATTTTGTCCTTAAATCTGTGATAGGAATGAAGTTATAATGCGAAATAGATATGTTCTTTTATGTCTGTTGATTTTTAGCTGCATCAGTTGCGATTTCGGTGTACACCAAGCATTTTGGAGGCCACATCCCGTCGATGAACGTTCAAGGGAATTGGTGCCGTTAAGCAGCGCTGAATTTCCGTTTATCGGCAGTTTGATGCCCTTAAAATACGATTGTCTTATACTTACGGATATTCATTTTGGAAATAAAACAGGTCCTGCTTGGGACAAAGTTTTTTTTACTTCACTAAAAAAGTACAGAGAAAACCACACAACAATACCGATGTTGTTTTGTATCATACTCGGAGATACGTCTGATCACGGGTTTGCGGTTGAATACGAGA
>ERZ772960.2869-NODE-2869-length-12087-cov-10.337683_pt1 | contig 12087 bp, 10 predicted proteins | sample MGYA00580678_ERZ772960 | MGnify/ENA primary metagenome ERZ772960 (study PRJEB29015, sample SAMEA2737930) | human oral metagenome | biome: human oral; feature: human-associated habitat; material: dental | place: China | collected 2059 ...
CTGCCTCTGATTCAGTCGAAATACCATGCGATGAAGAAGGGGGCAGAGTGATGCTACGCATAGAGGACATCAAAAAGACGTTCAATCCGGGAACGATCACGGAGAAAAAGGCACTCTCCGGCATTACGCTCCATCTAAAACCCGGTGATTTTGTCACGGTGATCGGCGGCAACGGTGCGGGCAAGTCCACGCTGATGAATGCCATCGCGGGCGCAATCTCCGTGGATACAGGGAAGATCTCGATTGCGGGCGAGGACATAACGAAGTGGCCGGAGCACCGCCGCGCGAAGTTCATCGGGCGTGTTTTCCAAGATCCGATGATGGGGACGGCGGCGCGCATGATGATTGAGGAGAATCTTGCGATTGCCGCGCGGCGCGGGCAGACGCCGACGCTGCGCTGGGGCTCGACGAGCGAGATGCGCGACGTATTCCGTGAGAAGCTGGCACGTCTCAAACTCGGGCTCGAGGAGCGCCTCTCCTCGCGTGTGGGGCTGCTCTCGGGCGGGCAGCGACAGGCGCTGACACTCCTTATGGCGACGCTCGTAAAGCCGAATCTCCTGCTCCTCGATGAGCATACGGCAGCACTTGACCCGAAGACGGCGGCAAAGGTGCTCGAGCTGACGCAGCAGATCGTTTCGGAGGATCAGCTCACGACGCTCATGATTACGCACAACATGAAGGACGCGCTGCGCTACGGCAACCGCCTCATCATGCTCCACGAGGGGCGCATCCTCTTCGATGTGCCGCAGGAAAAAAAGCAGGGGCTCACGACGCGCGATCTCCTTTCGATGTTCGAGCAGGCGGCAGGCAGTGAGTTGGCTAATGACAGTCTACTATTAAGCTAACAAAGTTCTAACGCCTTTCACAAGACCTTCTAAAGGCATTTCGTTATATTATTCACGAAAGCAAGAGATAATAAGAATGCAGATATGCTTTCATACTCTCTGACTTTCGGTGCGTATTCTGCGGCCTTCCCTTCCGCGGAATTCACATACATTCCCTACATTTCTTTCTCTCTATCGAAAATACGCCTCCTGCTGCCCGGCAGGGGGCGTATTTTCTTGTGTAAACTTGCTATTTTTTGGATTCGTAGTAAAATAAGGGAATAGAACAGACGGACGGGGGTGTGTGATGGCTGGAAAGGGCAAGTTGGGCTCGGTGCAGCGTGCACTCAGAATGATCTACCGCGATGAACGCATCCCGCCTCCGCCCGAAGGGCAGCGACCGCAGCCCGTACCGAAGCTGATAGGCGCGATGCGTTCTCTGGTGACGACCTCACGTGATTACTGGCAGTCACGCGCGGAGCTTTTCTTGAAGCAGGCGCGCCTGATGGCGGATTACGAAGACGATTTCATCTATCACGGCGTCGTTAATCAGTATTTCCCTACCTATGACTCGCTCTCGGATGCACAGCTGCGCGGCTACTTTACGTGGCGGACGGCGGTGCGGCGCGGGCAGATCGAAAAGCGGGGGATGTCCTACGCGTCCCTCTATGTCTATGAGCTGCTGCATCTCATCGGATGCAGCAGTGCGCAGGATGCCTATGAGAAACTGCATGATTTCTGTGCGGCGTATCGCGCGCTCGACCCGCAGATTGGCCGATATATAGCGGAGTGGGAAAATGAATTCATTGTCTACTATGGGCTGAGTCCCGCGCTCCTTGCTGAGAGTACGGAAGGGGAGGCCTGCCGTAGGATGGACGATGCAGTCTTGGTCATCCTGCACCGTTCAGAACACACGCCGGCGGAGGTCATGGCGGCGGTCTGCGAGCTCTCATCCTATCGGCTCGAACGTTCGAAGCTCTACCGTGCACATGCGGATGAGGTGAATGTCCTCGCGCTCCGTGTGTTGGATCGCGTCGCAGCATACTACGCGAAACATCGGCAGGTCAGCGCATTTGCCGATCTGATTGCCGCAGCGCGGACGAGCCCCGTGCGTCTCTTTTCCTCCGCTGTATTCCAGCCCTCGGGTGAGGAGCGGGATCGCGTCTATCGGGTTCATCCCCTACGCCGCTATGAGTGCGTGATGGGCTATTGGACACTGCATTCCTATGTGCGGGCGGATGGTGCGGCGCAGCGGCTGGGTGCACTCCTGCGCGGGTTGGATGCCGCCCTGCGTGCGCACTATGGTATCGCTGAGATTCAGCCGCCCAAGCTGAAGAAGTGGCAGGTGAAGATCATCCGTGAGGAGATTGACGCCTTTGTCGCGGAGCAGCGGGCGGCGGAGGCGCGGCGTGTGCATCTGGACTTTTCGCAGTTGGCACGCATTCGTGCGGATGCCGATGTGACGCAGGAGCGCCTTATAGTGGAGGAAGAGCTGCCCATTCCTTTGCTTTCTCCGTCACAGGGCAAAGCTGAGGCGCTTGCTGAGATTTTGCCTCCTGCGGCGGAGGAGGTTGCTGCACAGCCCGAGATGTTGTCCGCAGCGGAGGGGGCGGCAGAACTGAGTGCGCCTGAGCAGCGTCTCCTGCGTGCGCTCCTGACGAATGGTGATCTCGCGTGGGTACGTGCGGAAGGGCTGATGCTCTCCGTCCTCGTCGATGGGCTGAATGAAAAACTGTACGAAGATTTTGCGGACACGGTGATCGCGGGCGATCCGCCCGCTGTTGTCCCTGACTATCTGGATGAATTGACAGCGAGGTACCTGCATGGCAGCGAATGAGTCGAAGAAAATCCCGCGCCGCATTGCGCAGACGCTCATCAATGCGCTCAAGGGCGGCGTCGTGCCGCGCATCGGGCTCCCATATATCACGGTCGGACGGCGCAGCGAGATCGAGGCGCTGCTCTCCGATGTGGAGATGATCGAGGGCGGCGGGGCGTCCTTTCGCTTTATCGTCGGGCGCTACGGCAGCGGCAAGAGCTTTCTCTTGCAGACAATCCGCAGCTATGTTATGGCGAAGAATTTCGTTGTGGTGGACGCCGATCTCTCGCCGGAGCGCCGCTTGCAGGGGGCGCGCGGGCAGGGGCTTGCAACGTACCGCGAGCTCATCCGCAATATGGCGACAAAGACGACGCCCGAGGGCGGTGCGCTCACGCTCATCCTCGACCGCTGGATCAGCCGCGTGCAGCAGGAGGTTATGACGGAAGATAAACTTGCGGTGGATGATCCGCAGTTCTCGTCGGCGGTGGATCGGCGGATTGCCTCTATCATCTACGGGCTGAACGATCTCGTGCACGGCTTTGACTTCACGCGCCTTTTGACGCTCTACTATCATGCCTATCGGGACGGCGATGATGAAAAGCGGGCGCAGGTAGCGCGCTGGTTTCGCGGGGAGTATACGACGAAGACCGAGGCACGGCACGAGCTCGGTGTGAACATCATCATCATGGACGATGATTGGTACGAGTATCTGAAGCTCTTTGCCGCATTCCTGCGGCAGGCGGGCTATGCGGGCATGCTCATCCTCATCGACGAGCTGGTGAACATCTACAAGATTCCGCACGCCGTCACGCGGCAGTACAACTACGAGAAGATCCTCACGATGTATAACGACGCGATGCAGGGGCGCGCGCAGTACCTCGGCATGATTCTCTGTGGAACGCCCGCGTGCATGGAGGACACGCGGCGCGGCGTCTACAGCTATGAGGCACTGCGCTCGCGGCTTGCCGAGGGGCGGTTTGCAGGGGAGCACCGCGATCTGCTCTCGCCCGTGATACGGCTTGCGCCGCTGACGCATGAGGAGATGCTCGTGCTGATTGAAAAGCTCGCCGCCATCCATGCAGGACTCTACGAATACGAGCAGATTGTCACACAGGACGATCTCGCGGACTTCATCCGCATCGAGTTCGGGCGCATCGGCGCGGATACACATATCACGCCGCGCGAGGTGATCCGCGACTTCATTCAGGTGCTCGACATTATCTATCAAAACCCGACATTGAAACTTGCCAACCTGCTCGGATCGGATGAATTTTCGTATGCACAAAACGAGGTGGAGGGCGCAGAGATCAGTGCGCAGTTCGCGGAGTTCGAGCTATGAGCGTATTTGAGCGCTATGCGCCCTTCGTACGGGACTATATCTATGAGCAGGAGTGGCGGAATCTGCGCGGCATCCAGATTGCGGCGGCAGAGGCGATCTTTCACACGGACGATCACGTTCTTCTGACGGCATCCACCGCCTCAGGCAAGACGGAGGCGGCATTTTTTCCGATCATCACGCTCTTTCACGAGGAGCCGCCGACCTCCGTCGGCTGTATCTACATTGGCCCGCTCAAGGCGCTCATCAACGATCAGTTTGAGCGGCTGACGGAGCTCTGCCAACGCGCGGATATTCCCGTCTGGCACTGGCACGGCGATGTGGGGCAGACGCATAAGGCACGGCTGATGAAGCGTCCGTCGGGCATCCTGCAGATCACACCGGAGTCGCTTGAGGCACTGCTGCTGCATCGTCATGCGGCGACCCCCAAGCTGTTCGGCGATCTGCGTTTCGTTGTCATCGATGAGCTGCATGCGCTGCTGCGCGGCGACAGAGGCGGGCAGACGCTCTGCCTGATTGAGCGTTTGTCGCGTATCGCAGGCGTACAGCCGCGCCGCATTGGCCTTTCGGCGACCATTGGCGATGCCAAACGCGCGGGGGATTTTCTCGCGGCGGGTACGGGGCGGGAGACCATCGTGCCGCAGATCGAGGCAAAGGGGAGCAGATGGCGGCTCTCCCTCGAACATTTTTACGTGCGTGACACACAGGCGGGGGAGGGGCGCGATGACATCATGGTGCCGTCTGCACCGGATGTGCCGACCGATACACCGCCGGAGCATGCCGACCCCGGGCTCGGCTATATCTTTGCCCATACGCGCGGGAAGAAATGTCTCATTTTCGTCAACTCACGCGAGGAGTGCGAGGCGGTAACGACAACGCTGCGCTCCTACTGTGAGCGACAGCACGAGCCCGATCGCTTCCTGATACATCATGGCAATCTCTCTCCAGCATTCCGTGAGACGGCGGAGGCGCGTATGAAGGATGAGGACAGCCTTTTTACAACATGCACGACGGCGACGCTCGAGCTCGGCATCGACATCGGCAGACTGGAGCGTGCCTTTCAAATCGATGCGCCGTGGACGGTCTCATCATTTCTTCAGCGCATGGGGCGCACGGGACGGCGCGGGCAACCGCAGGAGATGCACTTTGTCGTGCGTGAGGACGAACCCGAGGCGCGCGCCCTTTTGCCCGCGACGATCCCGTGGAAGCTGCTGCAGGGGATTGCGCTCATTCAGCTCTATCTCGAGGAGCGTTGGGTGGAGCCGCCGCGCCTTGATCGTCTGCCGTTCAGCCTGCTCTATCATCAGACGATGAGCGTCGCCGCATCCTGCGGGGAACTCTCCCCGCGTGCACTTGCCGAGCGCGTGCTGTCCCTGCACGTCTTCCACCGCATTACGCAGGACGACTACCGCACACTCCTGCGCTATCTCGTACAGCAGGAGCATCTGCAGGTGACAGAGCGCGGCGGGCTGATTGTCGGTCTCGCAGGTGAACGTGTCGTGCAGTCCTTCCGCTTCTACGGCGTCTTTCAGGAGAATGAGGAGTACACCGTTCGCAGCGAGTCGCAGGAGATCGGTACGATTGTCACGCCGCCGCCCGTCGGGGAGAAAATCGCGATTGCGGGGCATGTCTGGCTCGTGCTCGAGGTCGACCGCAAGCGCCATCTCGTCTACTGCGAGATGGTGAAGGGGAATGTGCCCGCCTATTTCGGTGAGTGCCCCGGCGACATCCACACGCACATTCTGCGGCGGATGAGGCAGGTACTCCGCGAGGAACTCGTGCCGCCGTATCTGATGAAAAATGCCGTGGCACGCCTCACACAGGCGCGCAGTACGGCGCGGCACTCGTGCGCGGCGGAGGATGTGCTCATCCCGCTCGGCGGAGAGATGTACGCACTCCTGCCGTGGCTCGGCAGCTATGCCTTCCTCGCACTCGAGCGCTTCCTGCGGATCCGCTGCGGCGCGCGGATCGGACTGCGCGGATTTGAGTCCATGCGCCCGTACTTCATGCAGTTCACGATGAAGGCGTCACCTGCGGAATTCTTTGCTGTGCTCGCGGAGGAAGCAGCGCGGGAATTTGATCCGATGGAGCTGCTCTATCCCGATGAAGTGCCGCTCTTTGACAAATACGATGAGTTTCTGCCGACGGAACTGGTACGGCGCGGCTTTGCGCACGGCGTTCTGGATGTGAAGGGGATGCGGGAGACGGTGCTCTCGTGGGCGCATGCACGGATTGACAGCCCCGCGCCGTCGTGATAGAATACGTTAGCTGAGTTTTCTCACAGGCGGATGTGGCGGAACTGGCAGACGCGCTGGACTTAGGATCCAGTGCCGCAAGGCGTATGGGTTCGACCCCCTTCATCCGCACCATCTTAGCACATCTTTTTTGCCCTCTCTGCGTCAACAAATCCTTCGCATAGCACCTCTATGCGTTTGGTTTGTTTCCTTGACAGGACAAAAAAATCTGCACTAATCTGGACGTTAGTGTATATAGACCAACCGACTGTTTTGCAGTCGGCTTTTTTTCTATGGGGAGTGATCGTAATGTCCATCCTTGCCGCATACAGTGTACCGCATCCACCGCTTATCATTCCCGCCATCGGTGCGGGACGCGAGCAGGAGATCGAGGCGACCGTGCGCGCATATCATGAGGCGATGCGTGCGGCGGCAGAGCTGCGTCCCGATACCGTCGTCATCATCAGTCCGCACGCGACGGCATACGATGATTTCTTCCATATTTCTCCGGGAGAGGCGGCAGAGGGGAATTTTTCCGCGTTTGGACATCCGGAGATCACCATTGGGATTGAATACGATGTTGATTTTGTGCGAGCACTCTCCGCGGCGGCAGGTGCGCGTGATATTCCCGCGGGTACGCTTGGGGAAAGAGCTGCGGCGCTCGATCACGGGGTGATGATACCGCTCTTCTTCTTAAGTGAATATCTGGGGGACGCGCCAACTAAATTTGTCCGCATTGGCATTTCGGGACTGTCCGCGCATACACACGCCATGCTCGGACAGGCGATTGCGGCAGCAGCGGAGCGGCTCGGGCGGCGGACGATCTGCATCGCGAGCGGCGATCTCTCACACCGTCTGAAGGAGGACGGACCGTACGGCATTGCGCCCGAGGGGGCGGAGTTTGATGAACTCTGTACGGCATTTATGAAGACGGGGGATTTCCTCTCACTCTTGCAGATTCCCGGCAGCTTTGCCGAGGCGGCGGGGCATTGCGGGCTGAACGGGCTGTGGGTGCTCGCGGGCGCACTTGACCGTGCGGCGCTTACGAGCAGGCTGCACAGCTATGAGGGGCCGTTCGGCGTGGGCTATGCCGTCGCCTCATTCATGGTGACGGGGCGGGATGAGCGCCGAGATTATGCAGATCAGCTCGTGCAGACAGAGGATGCGGCGATGGCAGAGCTGCGCGCACGAGAGGACGCATATGTGCGGCTTGCGCGGACGAGCATCGAGCACTATGTGCAGACACATACCTATGCGCCGTTGCCCGAGGGGCTGCCGCTAGAACTTCTGGAGCAGCGCGCGGGGGCATTCGTCTCCATCAAGAAATACGGCAAGCTGCGCGGCTGTATTGGGACGTTTGTGCCTGCGCAGCAGACTCTTGCCGAGGAAATTCTCTACAATGCCGTATCCGCCGCCGCGCACGATGGGCGTTTTGAACCGATTGAGGAGCGCGAACTGAACCGTCTCGTCTATTCCGTGGACGTGCTGAGTACGCCCGAGCCGATTGCATCGGCAGAGGAGCTTGATCCAAAGGTCTATGGTGTCATCGTCAAGAGCGTCCATGACAATCGGCGCGGGCTGCTGCTGCCCGATCTCGCGGGCATTGATACTGCGGAGCAGCAGCTTGCCGTTGCACGTGAGAAGGCACGCATTCAGCCGAAGGAGGAGGTTGCGCTCGCGCGCTTTACGGTTGTTCGTCATCGATAGGGAAAAGGAGTATTATATTCATGGGAGAGAATCCGTCGTTTTCCTTTTGGAATGCGCAGTGGCAGGAGAAGTTCCTCGAACGAGAACGGCATATCCGTGCAAATCCACAGGTGGACTATTGGGACAAGCGTGCACGGGACTTCTCCGCGATGCGTAAGAGCAACGGGTACGATTACGGCAGGAAGGTCTATGGAGCACTGCGCTCTGTCTTGGATGCAGATTCCGCGATGCTGGATATTGGCGCAGGCCCCGGTTCTTTCGTCATTCCGTTTGCGGAGCATATCAAATTCGTCACAGCGGTCGAGCCGTCGCATGAGATGGCGAATCTCCTGCGGGAGAATGCCGCAGAGGCGGGCATCAACAACTATGCACTTATCGAAGAAATCATGCAGGATCTTCCGATCGGCGGCGAACTTGACGCTGCTTTTGATCTTGTGACGGTTTCGCTCGTCTTTTGGATGTATGAGGATGTGTGGCCGCTGATTTCGCAGATGGAGACCTATTCCAATAAATACTGCGCGATCGTTGCGGAGATTCCGGATCATAAGAATCCAAGGTCGGCGAGCTGCTGTGATGTCGAGGAGTTCCAGATTCTCTACAACATGCTGATTTCGCAGGGGCGTTTTGCCAACGTCAGTGTGGTGGACTATCGCTGCGAACGCTCTGTGGGGGACGAACTGTAATACCGAAGGTTCGCATATGAGCAATATGAGGGTGACATCACTCCGGCTGCACAGGAAAAGCTCCGCAGGGAGGTTCTCGCCGAGGCGCGGGATGGTCTGTGTACGGTCGCAACGCGATCTGCTGTCATCTGGTGGGATCGGAGAGATATTGTTTCGTAGTCCTGCCCCAACAGAAAACGCCCCTTGCAGACTACTAGCCTGTAAGAGGGCGCTTGTGTTTGACGCGTGTGCTGTATGTTTTACTGTGCCGCAGCTGTCTCGCCGATTGAGGCGTTCAGCTCATCGATGAGGGCGTCGATGTCGATGCCGTGTGCCAGTGCACCCTGCTCGATGTTCTCGAAGTGCGCCGCCGCGCAGCCGAGGCAGCCCATGCCCGCATTCATCAGAATCTCAACGGTGTCGGGATACGTCTGCACGATCTCAATGATGCTCATATCCTTTGTAATCGCCATGATAGACCTCCTATATCGTAAAAGGAAATTGACTGTAAAGGGGAATCCCCTAATTGACTAAATTATAACACAAGATTTCAAAAAGGGAAGTGTCATTTGCAACATTTGCATGTATGTTCATAAGAGAAAATATTTCTGTGGAGCGTGGAATACGTGCACTGATTGACCTTGCTCTATTTTTCTGTTATAACTTAAGGAATCGCTGATAAAATGAAGTCTGCCAGATTGGCGTAGATTTTTTCGTCCGATTGAGGCAGCAAACCGGACGCATAGCCAGAGCTATGTGGAGGATTTGCTAACGAAAAGCGGGCAAAAAAGATGCGCTAAGATGGTAGTGCTGAATTTATCAGTGCTTCCTTAACAAGTGTATTAGCGTAAACAACATGACTTCGGTCAGTGAAAGAGGGAATAGCTGTGAGCAATCTTGAGGTTGGAATCGTTGGACTGCCGAATGTGGGCAAGAGCACGCTTTTCAATGCGATTACGAAGGCGGGGGCGGAGGCGGCAAACTATCCGTTTTGCACGATTGAGCCGAATGTCGGCGTGGTGGCGGTGCCGGATGTACGGCTGAAGGTGTTGACCGATCTCTATCATTCGAAAAAGACGACACCTGCGAATGTTCGTTTCGTCGATATTGCGGGACTCGTGAAGGGCGCGTCAAAGGGCGAGGGGCTCGGCAACAAGTTCCTCGAGCACATCCGCCAGGTGGATGCCGTGGCGCATGTTGTCCGCTGCTTCGAGAGCTCGGACATCACGCACGTTGAGGGGGCGGTCGATCCGCTGCGCGACATCGACATCATCGAGACGGAGCTCTGCCTTGCCGATCTCGAAGCCGTGGAGAAGCGCCTGGCGAAGGTGACGAAGCTGCTGAAATCCGGTAGCAAGGAGGCAAAGGCAGAGCACGCCGCGCTTGAGCGTCTGAAAACGGCGCTCGATGAGGGGAAGCCTGCGCGCGAGGTGGAGCTCTCGGACGAGGAGCAGGCGATACTGCGCGATCTGAACCTCCTCACACGCAAGCCGATTCTCTATATTGCGAACGTCGGAGAGGACGAGGCGGCGACGGCGGATGCGGAGAATCCCCACGTACAGACGGTCAAGGCGTATGCCGCGCGCACGGGCGCGGAGGTCGTGACGGTCTCTGCGCGGCTCGAGGAGGAGATTGCGGAGCTGGATGCCGAGGAGGCTGCGGTCTTCCTCGAGGATCTGGGGCTCTCGGAGAGCGGGCTTGACCGCCTCATTCACGGCGCGTTTGCCCTGCTCGGGCTTCAGACATTCCTCACGGCGGGCGAAGACGAGTGCCGCGCATGGACGATTACGCGCGGGACGACGGCGCCGAAGGCTGCAGGGAAGATTCACACGGACTTTGAGCGCGGCTTCATCCGCGCCGAGATTGTGAACTATGACGATCTCGTTACGCTCGGCAGCGTGGCTGCGGCGCGTGACAAGGGGCTTGTCCGTCTGGAGGGCAAGGAGTACGTCATGCGCGATGGAGATGTGGTAAACTTTAGGTTTAATGTCTGATTTTTCCCTGTCACTATAGACAAGCGCAGCATTTTGCGTTAAAATTCATTCGGTCATTTGATGAGTACGATATGAAAGGAAGTGAAGAGATGGACGATACACCTTTGCAGCCAGACCCATACTTATGCAATCCGTCCTCTCTTCGCCTCTGTGCTTTGCACTGACGTGGGAGGGCGGTCGGAAAGGAGCGCCAACCCTTGCTGCAAATCTATAAATCCATGGAATCCGGCCCCCTTCAGGAGCTATCACTCAAGACGCTCACAAAGGGAGCATGGATCAACATTGTCAACCCGACGCCGTACGAGCTAAAGGTCGTGAGTACGCTGACGGAGGTCGATCCCGACTTCCTGCGCTCGGCACTCGACGATGAGGAGCGGTCACATACAGATGTCGAGGACGACTCGGTCATGATCCTGACGAATGTGCCCGTCTATCGCGGTGAGGACAGCTACGATACGCTGCCGCTCGCGATCATTCTTACGGACGAGCACGTCATCACGGTCTGCCTTGAGGAGACGCCCGTGATGGCGGAGTTCAACGAGCGGACGGCGAAGCTCTTCCGCACGTACAAGCGGACGCGCTTCCTCTTTCAGATTCTCTACAAGGCGGATGTGTTCTATCTGCGCTATCTGCGTCAGATCAGCAAGCTTTCCGAGGAGATTGAGGATCGTCTGCGCCACGATATGAAGAACAGCGAGATCCTGCGCCTTTTGCAGCTGCAGAAGGGTCTCACATACTTCAATGCGGCCCTGCGTTCGAACGGCGCGGTGCTTGACCGTCTCATGCGTCTGCGCACGAATACAACACTGCATCATATTTTCAAGATGTACGAAGAGGATGAAGACCTCCTCGAGGATGTCATCATCGAGAACAAGCAGGCACGCGAGATGGTCGAGATGTACAGCAAGATTCTTGCACGCCTCGCAGATACGTTTTCCTCGATCGTCTCGAATAATCTGAACCTCGTGATGAAGTTCCTGACGGCGATCACGATCATTCTCGCGATTCCAACGGTGATTTCGAGTTTCTTCGGCATGAATGTACCCGTACCGTATGAGGGCGATCCGATGGGCTTTGTCCGTGTCGTCGTGATTGCGGTTTGTGTATCCTCTGCCGTAGTCTATATGCTCTGGCGGAGGGATATGTTTTGATACGCGAGGCACAACTCTTGCGCGGCATCATCTTCGGTGATCAAAATACCGATGAGTATGTCTATATGCCCGCGAGTGAGATTGGTGCCGATCTGCCTGTCTACGTATACGAGGAGGGCGAAAACCGCCGCGACATCGACCTGGCCGAGGCGCTTCATCTTATCCGCGTGCGCGACCTCAGACCAACTTCACATCCCCTTCTTGGACGAACGAGCTGCTAACGACAGCTCGTTTTTTGATAGGATGAATAGATATTCCTATCATAAAAAACAATGGGAAAACGCTGTCTTTTCCAGTACTGAGAAAGCCTATCCTGTTTACAAGCCCCATGTTCCGTTGTATAATAAACAGAAAGTATGGAAT
>ERZ772960.2872-NODE-2872-length-12081-cov-2.506070_pt1 | contig 12081 bp, 10 predicted proteins | sample MGYA00580678_ERZ772960 | MGnify/ENA primary metagenome ERZ772960 (study PRJEB29015, sample SAMEA2737930) | human oral metagenome | biome: human oral; feature: human-associated habitat; material: dental | place: China | collected 2059 ...
CGAGAAGACGGAGCCCCTCCCTCTCTGCGACCTCCTCAATATGGCTTTCTCCAAAGACCTGGATTTTCTCACCGCAGTGCGGACAGAGGAGATAGGACATATTTTCGATCAGACCGAGGATCGGGATATTCATCTTCTTTGCCATATTGACCGCCTTTGTGACGATCATGGAGACCAGCTCCTGGGGAGAGCTCACGATGATGATCCCGTCCAGCGGAAGGGACTGAAAGACGGTGAGCGGCACATCTCCGGTCCCCGGCGGCATATCCACGAAGAGGAAATCGATCTCCTTCCAGAGCACCTCCTCCCAGAACTGCTTCACCGCGCCCGCGATCATGGCGCCCCTCCAGATTACGGGATCCGTCTCATTTTCGAGGAGGAGATTCGTGGAAATGATCTCCACGCCGTTTGCGCTCCGGTCCGGGAGCATCAGCTTCCCGTCCTCCGAGATGCCGATGCCGTCGTTTGCGATGCCGAAGGCCTTCGGGATGGAGGGGCCGGTGATATCCGCATCGATGATGCCGGTCCGAAAGCCGTCCCGATTGGTCCCGCAGGCAAGAAGAGAGGTGACGGTGGACTTCCCGACCCCTCCCTTCCCGGATACGACGCCGATCAGCTTTTTTACACTGCTCCCGGGTGCCGGTTTCGACTTGGGGATTCCCCCCTGCCGGGAGGGACAATTGCTGCCGCAGGAGCTGCAGTCGGAACTGCAGCCCGAAGGATTCTCTTGCTCGCTCATTTCTGCTCCTTTCCTTTTTTCTCTGTGCCCTTATTCTCCTCCACGATACTGAGGAAGGCATCCAGAGACTTTGAGCGGTTTGCCTCGCTGTAGATAAAGCCGATATTTCTGCTCGGAATCTCCCTTTCCAGAGGAAGCTCCGAGAGCTGGGAGCTCCGAAGCTCCTCCGCCACGAACTCCTTTATGACGCAGGAGACGCCGATGCCGACCTTCGCGAATTCGATGAGAAGATCCATCGTACTGACCTCCAGCACCTGCTGGGGCTCCCTCTGGATGGATTTAAAATACTCATCGACATGCCGCCTGGACATATTGTGTTCATCGAGGAGGAGGATATTGGCCTCCCGGAAGATATCCGGCTCTCCCTCGGAAATCTCCCTGAGATTTTCGAGATACTGCGGGGTCGCGACAAAGATGTCATGGATCCTCCTCGGGGAGCAGAGACAGAGCCCGGGATGCTTTCCCTTCGGCTCCGCCGTGATCCCAAGATCCAGCTTCCGCGCCTCCAAAAGGGAGAGTGTGCGGCCGGAATCCTGCGTGACGATGGAGACTCGGATATTCGGAAATCTCTTTATGAATTTCCGGAGATAGGGGAGGAGGACATAGCGGCACATGGTTGTGCTCGCCCCGAGCCGGAGATGACCGATATTTAAGTCCTTCATCCTCCGAAGCTCAAGCTCTGCCTCTCCGATCGCCCCGAATGCCTCCTCTATATGCCGGTAGAGAACCTCCCCCTCGTCGGTCAGAGTGACGCCCCGGGAGTTTCTCTTAAAAAGCTTGGTGTCCAGACCCTCCTCCAGCTTTACGATGGATTTCGAGATGGCGGGCTGAGAGATATAGAGTCTCTTCGCGGCTCTCGAAATATTCCCGTTTTTCGCCACCTCATAGAAGATCCGGTAGGCGGACAGGTTTTGCTCTGTCATTGCTCTGCCCCCTTTCTGCCGAAATGTCTGTGCCGAAATTATAATTTAAATTCATGTTAAACATTATAAACATATATTGGGATTATAGCAATAGGACTGTTAGCATGGAAATGTACGCCGTGGGATAATGGCAAAGCACATGCATTCCGAGCGCTGATCACTCTTCGCATCCCGCTTGGACGCCTTGCCTCTTAAGGACAGGACGCGCTCGCTCCGGCTGCCCTGTCCCTTGGCGCATAGCTGATCCTGAAGGAGTGGACTGCAAAACGCCGGGGCCAAAGGGAAGACGGGACAAAGCTTAGGAGCTTTGGAAAACTGCGGCGCTATCCTGTCCAATGCGCCTGCAAATACGAGATTCCTTTTGTGATCAGCCGATCAGCGGGGGAGAGGAAACGTATCGGAGGAGGAGCTTTGCATGAACTGTGAGGGGAGTTTTATATGGGAATGACGATGAGCCAGAAGATTCTGGCGGCGCATGCAGGTCTCGATGAGGTCTTGGCGGGGCAGCTGATCGAGGCGAATATCGATCTGGTCCACGGGAATGATATTACGGCTCCTCTTGCAATCCGAGAGATGAAGAAGCTGAGAAAGAAGACGGTCTTCGACCGGGATAAGGTCGTCCTCGTGATGGATCATTTCGTCCCGAACAAGGACATCGTCTCCGCAAAGTGCACCCAGATCTGCCGGAATTTTGCGGCGGAGCAGGAGCTCTCTCATTATTTCGATGTGGGAAATATGGGGATTGAGCATGCTTTGATTCCGGAGCAGGGACTCATCACCGCCGGAGAGCTTTCGGTCGGGGCGGACTCCCACACCTGCACCTACGGGGCGCTCGGCGCTTTCTCGACCGGAGTCGGCTCCACGGATATGGCGGCGGCCATGGCGACCGGAAGGCTCTGGTTCAAGGTGCCCGCTGCGATCCGGGTCAGGCTTGAGGGAAAGCTCTCTCCCCATGTGAGCGGAAAGGATCTGATTCTCCACCTTATCGGGGAGATCGGCGTGGACGGCGCGCGCTATGAGTCCCTGGAATTCTGCGGCGAGGGCGTCTCCTCTCTGAGTATGGACGATCGCTTCACGATCTGCAATATGGCGATCGAGGCGGGAGCGAAGAACGGGATCTTTCCGGTGGACGAGAAGACGCTGAGATACATCCGGGAGCACGGAAACCGAAGCTTTCGAAGCTTTGAGGCGGATCTGGACGCCCGCTATGAGAGGGAGATCCTCCTCGATCTTTCGAAGCTTCGGCCGACAGTTGCCTTTCCGCATCTTCCGGAGAATACGAAGGAGATCGGGAGCTTCTCGCCGATTTCCATCGACCAGGTCGTCATCGGCTCCTGCACCAACGGCCGTCTCCAGGATATCCGAGAGGCAGGTGAGATCCTGAAAGGGCGGAAGGTCGCGAAAAATGTGCGCTGCATCGTGATCCCCGCGACGCAGAGGATCTATCTGGAGGCGCTGGAGGAGGGCTGGATCAAGGCCTTCATCGAAGCGGGGGCGGTCGTATCCACACCGACCTGCGGCCCCTGCCTCGGCGGCTATATGGGGATACTGGCCCCGGGAGAGCGCTGCCTCTCCACGACGAACCGAAACTTCATCGGACGCATGGGCGACACAAGCTCGGAGGTCTATCTGGCCTCCCCGGCTGTCGCCGCGGCCTCCGCCGTCACGGGGCGGATCTCCTCCCCGGATGAGCTTTCGGACTGACTTTCTTCCTTCGCTTTTTGAGAGACCATCGCATACACGCCGTTGGAAAAGCCGGTCGGAGCGGGAGCATCCGGCCTCCTGTGACAGCCGAACAAACGATAGCTCAGAAGAAGGCAGAGGGAATTCTGAGACAAGGGGATCATAGAGCAGAGGATGGCAAAGATCTCAGCTCTTACAGCGGAGGAACGTTTATGGGGAGAGAGGATGAAGACTTTAGAGGGAAGATCTGTGAAATACGGGGACAACATCGATACGGATGTCATCATCCCCGCGAGATACCTCGCGATTTTGGACCGGGAGGAGCTTGCGTCTCACGCGATGGAGGATCTGGATCCGGACTTTCGAAAGAAGCTGGAACCGGGCGGCATCCTGGTCGCGGGAAGAAACTTCGGCTGCGGCTCCTCCAGGGAGCACGCGCCGCAGGTGCTCCAGACCTCCGGAGTGGGCTGTGTCATCGCGGAGAGCTTTGCGAGAATCTTCTATAGAAATGCGCTGAACATCGGGCTTCCGATCGTGGAGGCGCCGGAGGCGGCGAAGGAGATCCGGGAGGGAGACCTGGTTTCGGTTGACTTTGAGAGAGGAAACATCCGGGACCTGACGACGGGAAAGGACTATAAGGTCTTCCCCTTTCCGTCCTTTCTCCAGAGAATGATCGAAAAGGGCGGCCTCATGGCGGCTGTCAATGAGGATTTAGAAGCGCTCTAAAGAGTCTTTAAAAAGCTTTTCAGATAGGCATCCGCCTTCTCCGGATCCTGAAAAAGCTCCTCCCTAAACTCCGCATAGAAGACAGCGGCGCGATATTCCTTTTGGAAGAGAGGGGAGAAGAGAGGGAGGAGCTCCGGCAGGAAGAGACCGCTTCTTCTTTGGTAGGCGGTTCTCGCCGTCGCCTTTACGCGGAAGGCCTTATCGACGAATTCCCCGACCGAGCGGTGCACGGCATTGTCCTCCTGCGGGAGATAGTAATAGTTCTTCGGATCCGGATAGAAATATTTGAGCTCCCCCCGATAGAGCTTTACATAAAGAAGGAGAGTGTTTCCGGAAAGAAGAATCCGGAAGCGCTCTCTTTCTCGAAAAAGCGCTCTCGGAAAAGCGGGGAAGACCCGGTAGGAGAGACAGAGATAGGGAGAATCCTCCGGAAAATCCCCGGAAGAGAAAATGCTGGAATCCCCGGAGCGAAGTCCTTTCGAAGCTTTGCAAGAATCCGGGCGGGAGGATTCGGAGAAAGCCCCGGAAGCGCCTTCCAAAATGCTTTCGGAGAGATTATCTTCCCCTTCATCGGGGGAGGGCAGCTCCTTTGAGGAAGGGACGAGGCGGACAGAGGAGAGGGAGAGCGGATGCTGAAAGAGCCTTGCGTAGGAGAGAAGGGGGAGGAGAGCAGGGAGATTTTTCAGGTCCTCTTTATTATGGAGGAGGAGCAGCTCCTCCATTTTGGGATCTTTTGTCTTTAAATAATCGAGGTAGACATAGATCAGCTCCCCGCCGCTGAAGCGGTCCTCTCTCTGGATCCCGAGGAAGCGCTCACAGCTTTTCAGCTGGTAATTCGGAAGGCTCAGAAGCTTTTTTGCGGGGCGAAGCTCCCGATAGAGATCCAGGCTCTCTACTCCCTGAAAGCTTTCGGAGAGCCCATACTGAGAGAGGAGCTTCTCGAGAAAGGGGATATCGAAGCGCTCTCCGTTAAAGCTCAGGAGGAGCCTTTTTTTCGAGAGGAGAGCGAAAAAATGCTCCAGCATCTCGATCTCATCCGTCAGAGACTCCGCAAAGAGCTGCTGAAGCTTCCAGCTCCCCCCCTCATGGACGACAGTTCCAATCAGATAGAGGCTCGCATTATGAGCACTCAGCCCTGTCGTCTCTATATCAAAGAAAATGAGATCCTCCGCGCGGAGTCCGAGCTGGGAGAGAAAGCTGAGATCCCCCGAAGGGAAAGATTCCTCTTTTATAATCATATATCGCTCCGTTTCTTTTGCTTCATTTTCCGTCTGCGGTCTTTGAATATCGCGCTAAAAGGGGTCTACTATAGTAGTGTATACCATAGAAGACCCCTTTGTCAGTGATTTACAGGAAAACTTTTATGCTCTTTTGAGAGTGCTGAAGCCGCGGTTAAGGGGCGTATGTGCCGGAGATGTCAGCGGCATCGTCTATCGTACCGATCTTATAGCTGAGCTTTGCTCTTCCTTTATACGCTGGAAGGCCTGCTTCGCAATGGCCGGAAGAAGCCGGTATTCCTGCATCAGCTGCTGGACTGTCATGCCCTGGACAGAGTCATCCACCGGGATATAAGTCAGGTCATTTTCTCCGCACTTTTTGGGTGCTCTGTCCATTAGACGCCGCCAAGCGGCCTGCCGCATGGCGGCGGGGCAACGGATCAGATACGGGCCACGCCGGACCTTCGGGCGGCCTCGGCCACAGCGGCAGCCACAGCGGGGCCGACGCGCTTGTCAAAGGCGGCGGGAATGATGTAATCCTCGGACAGATCGTCCCCCACCAGCTTCGCCAGAGCCTCGGCTGCGGCCATCTTCATCTCCTCGTTGATATCGCTGGCGCGGACGTCAAAAGTGCCGCGGAAGATGCCGGGGAAGGCTAAGACATTGTTGATCTGGTTGGGGAAGTCGCTGCGGCCGGTGGAGATCACTTTTGCGCCGCCCGCCTTGGCATCGTCGGGAAAGATCTCCGGTATGGGGTTGGCACAGGCGAAGATGATGGCGTCCTTATTCATGGTCCGGACCATCTCGGTGCTGACGGTGCCGGGAGCGGACACACCGATGAACACGTCGGCACCCACCAGCATATCCGCTAGGGAATCGGATCTTCGGCTCAGGTTCGTGACCTGTGCCATCTCTTCCTTGATCCAGTTCAGACCCTCGCGGCCGGCATAGACTGCGCCCTTTCGGTCGCACATGGTGATATCCTTGAAGCCCGCGGAAAGCAGCAGCTTGGTGATGGCGATGGCGGCTGCGCCTGCGCCGGAGGTGACGATCTTCACGTCCTCCTTCTTCTTGCCCACCACCTTCAGGGCGTTGATCAGACCGGCCAGGGTGATGACGGCAGTGCCATGCTGGTCGTCGTGGAAAATGGGAATCTCACATTTTTCCTTCAGTTTGCGCTCGATCTCGAAGCAGCGGGGAGCGGCAATATCCTCCAGATTGATGCCGCCGAAGGAGCCGGAGATGTTGTACACCGTCTCCACGAACTCATCCACGTCCTTGGTCTTGACGCAGAGAGGGAATGCGTCCACGCCGCCGAAGGACTTGAACAGCACGCATTTTCCCTCCATAACGGGCATGCCGGCCTCGGGGCCGATGTCTCCCAGGCCCAGAACAGCGCTGCCGTCGGTGATGACAGCGCAGAGGTTGTGTCGGCGCGTCAGCTCATAACTTTTCCTAATGTCCTTCTGGATCTCCAGGCAGGACTGTGCCACACCTGGCGTATAGGCCAAAGACAGATCATCCTTGCTTTCCACCGGTACAGTGGAAATCACTTCAATCTTACCCTTCCATTTGGCATGCAGGCGAAGCGACTCCTTTGCGTAATCCATATTTTTTCCTCCACTCTTCCAGGTGTATAATGATTTCGCTTACAGGCGGAAGACCTCCCGCGGATTTTCCGCCTGAATTATGTTTTAGTATACACATTTTGTGAGTGTAAAGGATTCTTTTTTGCAGTATCACCGGCTTTGCTTTACTTGCCGCCGTACTGAGTGTTACGCTCTATGTCTCGCTGAGCAATGCTATTCGCCTGTAGCATGGAAATCATGTCCGGATCGGCGGGACCTTTGTCGGCGGGGAGCAGTTCCTTGCTCTGGAGGGGGAGAGCTATAATCGCTTTCGGGCCGTAATAAAATTTTAAAAAACATCCGGAATAAATTCATATGATGAACACAAATATCTGTTATGATTACTTCACGAAAAAATAATCCGCGTTTTCAGCATCATGGCGGGGAGTCTGCCGGGATGCTTGCAGGAAAGGAGAAGCAGGTGGCAGAGAATAAGAGCGAGTCGAAGGGAAAAGAGGAGAAGCTGGACGGCGAGATCCAGAAGCTGATGGATTCCTCGAAAGAGCTTCCGAAGAAGAAAAGACGCTTCAAGAAGAGGTGGATCCTGATCCCCCTCATTATCCTGGCACTGGTCTTCTTTGTGATGAGAATCCTCGGAGGGGCGAATAAGGGAGGCTTCCCTGTCGTCACGGATGAACTGAAAAAGGGTGATTTGCAGAATGTTCTGACCCTCTCCGGACCGGTCTCCGGGACAGACTCCGCCGATGTGACCTCCGGACTGCACGCGCAGGTCACGGAGCTCTATGTCAAGGAGGGAGATAAGGTCGAGAAGGGTCAGGCCCTCGCGAAGCTGAATCCCCATGATGTGGAACAGGCTCTCGCCCTCGCGGAGAATCAGGTGGAGCTTGCGAAGGCGAACCGGGAGGAGGCTCTGAAGAACGCGCAGTCCTCCTATGCCAAGGCGGCGCAGGCTCTCCAGAGCGCACAGGCGGATTACAACAGAAAGGCCGAGCTCTACCAGGGGGGAGATATCTCCCAGGCTGATTTCGAGCAGGCGCAGTCCGCCCTGAAGGACGCCTCCGCGGCGATGCAGGCCTTTACCGTAAAGGGAGGAAAGGTCAGCGTAGGGGATTCCTACGACATTCAGATCCAGAATGCGGAGAAGGAGCTGGAGAAGGCGAAGGACAAGATCAATGATACCACATTGACCTCCCCGATTTCCGGCACCGTGACGAGGGTCAATACCAAGGTCGGACAGTTTGCGGACAGCCAGGAGAATCAGAAGCGCTCCCTCTTTACGATAGAGAATCTGGACACACTGGAGCTTGAGATCGGAGTCTCCGAGTACACGATCGGAAAGATCAGTGTCGGACAGAAGGCGACGATCCGCGCGGATATCATGGGTGACAAGACGGCGGAGGGAGAGGTCGTCTCCATCTCCCCCTCGGGAGAGCTCAAGTCGGAGGGCGGTACGGAGAGAGTGATCCCCACGAAGATCCGGATCGACGGCGCCGCCTCGGGGCTGATCTCCGGCATCACCGCGAAGGCCGATATCCTTTTGGAGGAGGCGAAGGACAGCTATGTCGTCCCGATCTCCGCTCTCATCTCCCAGGATGACGGAGGCAGCGCGATCGCCTTTGTGAAGGACGGGATCGTCCATTTCAGTCCGGTCAATACCGGAGTCGAGAGCGATATCTCCGTTGCGGTCAGTCCGAAAAATGCGGATGACCCGTATTTCCACTACATCACGACACCGGACAGCAACATCACAGATGGAATGCCGGTCCGCGAGGCCTCCGTCACGGATCTCCCCTCCTCCGGTGCCGCGGCATCCGCCTCCTCCGGAGCTGCAAACTCCGCTTCCTCCGGTGCGGAAGGCTCCTCCGGCGCGGCGGCAGGAACTGGCAGCGAGAGCGCTGCAGAATAGAGGCGCGACGCATGAAGGATGTATTGATTGAATTAAAGGACCTGGTGAAAATCTACGACACCGGATTGATCAAGGTGCTGGGACTCTATAAGATCAATTTAAAGATCTTCCGCGGGGAGTTCGTCGCCATCATGGGGCAGTCCGGCTCAGGAAAGTCGACCCTCATGAATATCCTCGGCTGTCTGGACCGCCCGACGCTCGGAAACTACTACCTGGACGGCGTGGACGTCGCTTCCATGCCGTCGGATGAGCTGAACAAGGTGCGGAACCAGAAGATCGGCTTCGTCTTCCAGAGCTTCAACCTGATCAGCAGGATGAGCGCTCTGAAAAATGTAGAGATCCCCATGATCTATGCCCATAAAAACTCCCCCAAGGAGAGGGCGGAGAGGGCGGAGATGCTCCTCGAAAAGGTGGGGCTTGGCGGGAGAATCCACCACCAGCCCAATGAGATGTCCGGAGGGCAGAGGCAGAGAGTCGCGATCGCGCGGGCGCTCACCAATGAGCCCCCCCTGATCCTTGCGGATGAGCCCACCGGCAATCTGGACACCGCAAGTTCTGTGGAAATTATGGAGATGTTCTCCGCCCTCCACAAGGCCGGGGCGACGGTCGTCGTCGTCACACACGAGGAAAATATCGCAGCCTATACAGACAGGATGCTCCGCTTTTCCGACGGGCGCCTCATCTCGGACCGGGATAATCCGAATCCCACTCCGGTAAGGGACCTGAGCAGCTTTCAGGGGATGTATCATCAGAAGGGAGAAAACCGGTGCTGATTGAAAACATGAAGATGGCGATCAATTCCCTCCGCGCCAACAAGCTTCGCTCTATCCTCACGATGCTCGGCATCATCATCGGCATCGGCTCTGTGATCTCCATCGTCTCCCTGGGAGACACCATGCGGAAGGTCTTCTCCGACATCTATAAAAATGTCGGAGAGACGCAGGCCTTTATCATGCTGAGCTATACGGTGGATGAAGTCAGAAGCAGCGACTCCTTCAGCCTGGATGATATCGACAAGCTGAAGCAGATCTTCGGGGATCGGCTTGCCTATATCGATGCCGGCTCGCAGTCCAGAGTGGATGTGAAGATCGGGAGGAAGAAGCAGAAGGCAGACCTCGCTGGAGTGGACTATAACTACGAAACCGTGCAGCCGGTGAATATGCTCTCCGGGCGATACCTGAATAAAAAGGACGTCCAGGAGACCCGGAATGTGGCAATGCTAAAGGACAGCACAGCGCGTCTTTTCTTCGGGACGGAAAACGCGGTGGGAAAGACCTTCCGCGCTGAAGTCGGCGGAGAGAACCGCACCTTCCAGGTGATCGGCGTCTACCATAGGGATGAGAGTGCGATCCAGAAGGTACTCACGCAGACGAACGACAGCATCGGGGAGGTCATCATCCCCTGGACGATCCTTGCGCACGAAGGAGACGAGCTCCCGTCGCTCCGCTATTTCGGGCGGCTCGGGATGAATAAGTCGGAGATGGATCAGCTCAATACAGAGATCAAGGGCTATTTCAGCCGGACGAAGAATCGAAATCCCGAGGACTGGCAGATTGTTTCCCTGAAGACGCAGATGGGGCAGGTGGACAGCGTCATGGGCGGAATTTCCGCCGCAGTCGGCGGCATCGCGGCGATCTCCCTCCTGGTCGGAGGCATCGGCATCATGAACATCATGCTGGTCTCCGTCACGGAGAGGACGAGGGAGATCGGAATCCGAAAGGCGCTCGGCGCGAGCACGAGGGACATCCTCATACAGTTCCTTACGGAATCAGCGCTCCTGTCCGCATTGGGAGGCCTGATCGGCGTCCTGCTCGCCGTCGGCCTGGTCTCTCTGGGAGGCGCGATCTTCAATCTGCAGGTGGTGATAAAGCCGATCATCATCGTCATCGCGGTGGCCTTCTCCGCCGTGGTCGGTGTATTCTTCGGGCTCTATCCCGCAAACCGCGCGGCAAACGAGGACCCGATCGTCGCGCTCCGCTACGAATAGAAAATTCCGAAAAAGAGCGAAGAAGCTTCAGAGCGGCAGTCTATGCCGCTCTTTTTGAGGGAATTTTTTGCGATTTCTTCACTTTCTTCGATTTTTTCGCAGGAAAGTCAGAGAATTCTTGAAAAAAATAAAGATTCCTGTTAGAATCCCTCCCAGAGAGCCGGGAGTCTATCGGAAGGCTCTTTACCCAGATTGCAAAGGAGCTGATATGTTCAACAACAGCCGAAAGGCAGAAACTGCGTCCTGGAACGACAAGATCGACACGATCATCGGGGAGCATACCAATGTGGAGGGAACCCTGCACACAAAGGATACGACCAGGATCGACGGCAGGATTAAGGGAGAAGCGATTTCGGACGGCTACCTCATCATCGGAGAGGGAGGCTACGTGGAGGGCGATGTCCGAAGCGAGAACATGCTGATCGCCGGGACCGTTCACGGCAATGTCTATGTAAAGGACCGCCTGGAGATCACGGAAAGCGGAAAGATCATCGGGGATATCACGACGAAGTCCCTCGTCATCGCGGAGGGCGCGTCCTTTGCGGGAAAGTGCACCATGGCCGCGCTCCTGAAGGGAGCGGAGAACCAGCAGCCGACCGCAGGGCAGAAGGAGCTGATGAAGAATGGGGAAAGCAAGCTACAGCAGAGGGTCGCAGAAGCAAAGTAAGAAGGGAAACGGATTCACCCTTCTGCTTCTCTCAAACATAGAAAAGAAGCCGGTTCAGATCCGTCTCCCCCGCCTCTTTCTGAGGACCTGCGCGGCGCTCTTCCTCTTTCTCATCGGCCTCACGGGCTACGGACTGATCTCCGCCGCCCTCTTAAAGCCGGTGGCGAGGCAGAAGGCGGCTCTGGAGAGCGAGATCTCCGCCCTTCGGGAGGAGCAGAACAAAATCATCTCGGAAAACCAGAGCTTAAAGGCCTACACCGTGCAGCAGGACAAGGAGATGCAGACACTCCAGGATATCTCGAACGACCTTAAGAGCAATGTTCAGGATATCCAGCAAAGGGACAGCGCGCTCCGGGAGAAGCTCGGCATACAGGGAGAGGGAGAAGCGGAAGGACAGAGTCCTGCGGCTTCCGATGCCGCAGGATCTTCCGGAGAATCCTCCGTGACTGCGGAGGAGGCCGCGGAGTATTACAGCGCAGAGGGGCTTTCGGAAGACGGCTCGGAGCTTATCCTCAGTGATCGGCCGAGGCTGAAGCTCGCAGCCTTTGTGAGCTATCGCCCGCCGCGCCAGGCCGAGACAGAGCTTCTCGCAGAGGAGCTTTACCGGCAGAAGCAGCTTCTCCTCCAGTCTGCGACGAATTACA
>ERZ772960.2874-NODE-2874-length-12076-cov-22.311205_pt1 | contig 12076 bp, 11 predicted proteins | sample MGYA00580678_ERZ772960 | MGnify/ENA primary metagenome ERZ772960 (study PRJEB29015, sample SAMEA2737930) | human oral metagenome | biome: human oral; feature: human-associated habitat; material: dental | place: China | collected 2059 ...
CGAAAACCCTCTAAACCCTTGAAAATAAAGGGTTTTTGAAGGTGTGAATTTTTGCGTCATAAATATAATTTATTGCAAATACTATCTTATTTCTTATACTAAATTATATAACTTAGTATATTTACAGTTTCTACTAATTTATATAATTTAGTAACTTATATATTTATACATAAAACTAATTTAGTTTTTAGTCGTTTTTCGGGGGCGGCGGTCATTCCGTCCGCGCTTTTCAGTAACGGCGCGGCTTTTCCGCATTTTTGCCCCGTTTTCCCCGTTCTTCTACTGCCTTTTTCGTCGCTTTTCGGTTTCATCGGGGTTTTCTTTTCTTCGCACTTGCCCTTCTCGCTTCCTGTGCGCCCCGTAGAGCGCGTTTAGACCGTCTGCCTATATCTTTATATGCGTCGATGAAATTAGAGGGCTTAGAGGCGATTCTAGGCGGTCATTTCCCCTTTCTCAGCTTTCAATCTCTGTCGGATGCCCGAAAAAGCCCCGAAATCAGCCGTAAAAGTGCCGTTTAAGGGGAACGCCGTCCCCTTCTTCATCGTCCCGCCGTAAACTGGCAGGACAACAACAACAAGAAATAGCGCGTATGTTCGGTTTTTTTAGCTCCGCGCGCACGCGCGAAAATGTTGTTGTTTTTTTTAACAAGTTTTATATATGTTTTGTGTCAAAGTTATCCACAGGCTTTCAAGCCTTGAAAACAAAGGGCGCACGGGCATTTTTTCCGTTTTTATTCGGCTAGGGATTTTTGCTTTTATGGCTAGGGATTTTTGCTATTCGGCTAGGGATTTTTGCTTTTATGGCTAGGGATTTTTGCTTTTATGGCTAGGGATTTTTGCTTTTATGGCTAGGGATTTTTTATAGACTAGCTAAAATAGTGCTAAAATAGTTAAAGCCTTGAAAACAAAGGGGCGCGTGATTTTTACCGTATCTATTTAGCTAGGTATTTTTGCTTCCATGTAGCTAGTTACGGTTGACATATACTAGCTTTGTTTGGTATTATTCTTTTCAGAGGTGAACGAAATGAACGAAATCAGTATCTTGGAAAAGAAAGTCGTGCAGGCGAATCCACTGATAGAAGCACGCAAGCACATGAACATTTCAGAAATGCGCCTGTTTCTTCTCGGATTGCAGGGCATTAAGCCGAACATTTCCACCGATGGGAATATCCACGACGTAGAATTTCATGATATATGGGTTTCTCCGTCCCAGCTTGAAAGCCTGTTTTCGGGAAAAACCGCAAGCATTACAAACCTAAAGAGGCACATAAAGAGCGCATACAATGGGTTTATAGAGCTTTCTTTTGAGGGCGGCGGCTTTGGTCTGCGCCACATCTACGCAAAAATGGACTATTTCCCGCAACAAGGGCTTTTGATAAAGTTCGATGATGAAATGAAGCCCTATATCTTGGATATTCTGAATCAGTCGTATACAAGATATGCGCTCAAGCACGTTTTCCCGCTTTCGTCGGAATACGGCTGGCGAATCATGGAGCTACTTCTTGAATATCAAGGCTATTTGAAGCGGGGAAAGTCATACATATACCGCAAGTTCACGCTGTCTGAAATACGTTTTCTTCTCAACGTCCCAGAAGGTAAATACGAAGATCGGATGAACAACTTTCGGAAATACGTCTTAGACAATCCGATAGAAGAAATCAACGAAAAGACGGTTTATCATGTATGGTATGACGTATGCAAGACAGGGCGTAAGGTTTCGGGGTTTACCTTCTACATGGAGCGCAAGCACGACGACGACGGGGCGGCAGTCCCGCCGGAGGAAGTCGCCGCGCTCGATGATGTCCCGACAACCGACAAGCGGGAAATGCTCGCTCGGCTGATGAATCCCGACCGTTGGAACATCACGGAAGCCGCCGCGCGGCGGCTGGTGCAGAAATATCCGCTGGAATATCTCGACGCAAATATCCGTTATGCGTACAAGTACCGCGACAAAAAGAACAATCTCGGCGGCTGGCTGATGTCCTGCATTGAGAAGGACGAAGCGGGCAGGGAGCGCGAACGGGAAGCAATCAAAAAGGCAGAGGATGAGCACAAGAAGGAAAAAGCCCGCCGCCGCGCCGAAGTGCGCGAATGTGTCCTTAATGCCGTATTCGACGACGACGACACGGAGGACGCGCCGCCGATGTCGGAGTGTGAACCGCGCGGGCTTGTCCCGTTGAGCGATATTGAGGTGCGGCTTTTGAGTCGGGGCGGTGCGTCCTCGCCGCACGTCATGCGCCGCATGGAGCAGCTAGGCTTGACGCTGGAAGATGTCAAGGCAGGGAAGCGGGGCTAAAATCGGTGGGAAAATGCCCGCTGCGGAAAAATTCGACCGCCTAGAATCGCCTATAAGCCCTTCATTTTCGGCGGCGCATAGGAAAGTATAGGCATTTTCGCCGATTTTGCGCCGCCTCGGAGGAGTGCACAGAAAAAGCCGTGATGAAAAAATCACGGCTTTTTTGCGTTCGTTGGTCGCGCATCCGCGCCGATCGGCACGCAAACGGGGCAAAAAACGAAATCAACAACAACAAAATTCACATTTCCAGCTCATAAGAGGCGGTTTCTTTTTCCTTCTCGGCTTCCTCTGTCCGCTCCTGCGTCCGTTCGGTTTCGCGGTCGCGCTCAATCTCGGGCGCGTCGTTGTCCTGTCTGAACGCCGTCAAGGCTTCCTCGTAGTCAAGCCCTAGCTCCTGCGCCTTGCTGGCGTATAGCTCGGCTTGTTGCGGGTTTTCCGTGTCGCGGCTGATGTCGGCAAGTTCTTGAATCCGTGCGCGGTCTGCCTCGGGCAATAGGGGCGCGTCTGGCTCGGTTAGTCCCTGCTCTGCGGCTTGGTCGCTCATGTGCTGGAAGGATTCAAGGGTTTGCTCTATCATTTGGGCGCGGCGTTCGTTTATGTCGCGCTCCTCGCCTTCCTCGCTGTTGGTGCGGTCGATGATATTGTCCGTCAAGCGGTCGGTCGCGCGGTCGATACTGCTCGTTATGGCGCGTCCGATTGCCTCGTTGCGCTCATATCCTCCCGCAAGCCCTACAAGCGTATGACAGGCAAGCGACGCCATCTTATAGGTGAAGTAGCACCGCAATATCTTCTCGCCCAGTCCCATATTACGAGATAGGGCTTTCGCCTGTTCCTGCTGTTGGCGAACGCGCTCGGCTTGCTTTCGCAGCTCCTTGACTTGTTCGCTCTCCTCCTTGGTCTTGTCCTTCTTCTGTTCCAGTTTTGCCGCCTTGCGCCCCAGCGCGTCCGCTTCCTCGCCCAGCGTGAACGCCTTGACGGTCGCTTCCTTCCCTGCGTCTTGGAATTTTTTCAGAAAGCCCATGTGCTATTTCCTCCTTTTCTCAGACTTCTTCAAAAGCTCGGCGGCGCGGCGGTCGATTTCCTCCTGCGGGATTCGCCCGCGCTCCTTCTCGTAGTCGTCCACATAACGGAATAACGCCAATTTGATAGCGTCGGAAAGGCTCATTCCAGAACCTTTTGTGATGTGTTCCAGCTTTGCCTTTAGTTCTGGCTCTGTCCGTATGCTCATGGTGATTTTCGTCATGTATGCGCCCTCTATCCCTCTAACTGCTGTTCAAGGTTATTCGGGTAGAGGGGCGACATAACAAGAACATCGTCCGCGCTCTCGCCCTCGACGTTGAGGAACGCAAGCGCAAGGTTTCCTGTCAGTTGCCGCACGAGATTCGCGTCTACAAGTTGCCGCTCAACGATCTGCGTATTTATGCTTGTGTTGCTGGTGCGGTTTGCCTTGAAAAAGTCGGTGTTCTGCTGGCTCTCGCCGCTGGAATAGTTGTAGCTCTGCCGTGCGACTTCCACACGCCCCGCAAGGCTATTGATATAGCGCAAGGTTTCCATGTCCTCAGTTTTGAAAAATATCTTCTGCCGAAAGTTCGCAAGTACCGTGTCGGATAACTGCGGGTTTCCGATTGCCGCCTTGAACGCGCTGATACTCTGCGTTGAGATGATACCGACACAATGCGCCGAACGGGATTTATCCCAAAAAGAGAGGTCAGAAAGCCCTTGATTACTTGCGCTGATGATGTTTTGATACTCGTCGCACATGAAAAAAACATAGTTCTGCGGCATGGATTTATCCACCTGCCGCGCCTGCAGGAGGTTGAAGAAGCGTAGCTTTATCATCGTATAGACGACTTTCCCAGCCGTCGCCCATTTCGCAAGCGGCAGGTCTACTAATACGATGTCGCCCGAAAGAATCCGCGCAAGGTCATAGTCCCCCTCTGTCCCGCTGAAAGCGTCGATAAGTTCGGGATTCTGGAAGGGTGATAGAACGGTCGAAAGCGTCCCTTTGATGGATTCACGCATTTTTATATCCATGCTCATGAATACATTTTGATAATATCCCTTGTAGTTCGCAAGATTCCGCGCCGCAAGCGTCCCCTCTGGCAGTTTCACATCGTCAAGCATGATGTCTATTGCCTTGCGTACATCTTCAAAAAAGATGTACTGATACAGCTTTTCAAGGTTATAGTATTTGTCGCCGAGGGCTTCCAGCAAGCCTAAAGTGTTCTGAATAAGCGCGGTCGCCGACTGAATCCAAAAGCTATCGTTTGTCGCGCCGCCTGTGAGATAAAATGTCGATTGCAGGAAGCCCGCCGCCTGTTCTGGCGTAAGTCCCTTTAAGAGATTCGTCCCTGCGCTGTCGGCTCCTACGCCGATTTTGTGAACCTCGCGCCCGTGCCATTCTGCAAAGCTCTGAACGCTCTCCACAAAGTCGCCCTTGATGTCGAATATCAGCCCTCCAACGTCGGAATAGGCAAGGCACTGAAATAAGATCGGGTTGATAACGCGCGTCGTCTTGCCCGCGCCGATACCGCCGAAAACGGCGATATTCTGGCAAGCGTCGTCATTGGCAAGCCAAATATACTGATTCGCCCATAGTCCTGCGGCGTGTCCGCGCTGGTGAAGTTCGCCCGTGCTCGTCCCGATGCCGAGGGCGAACCCTTCGGGGCGTTCGGTGTTCTGTATTTCCTCCTCCTTCTTCGGTGCGTTCAAGTCAAGATTGATAATGCTTTTGATGGAATCGAAAAAGCCCATTGTCGTTTTCCTCCTCATGTAGAAAAAGCCGCCTAACCTCGCGGATAGGCGGCGCATACCGCATTATAGGCGCGTGTCCTTGTCCCCTCCCACAAGGTCACGCATGAACAAAATAAACTGAATCGTGCGCCCTGCAAGAAGATAGAGAAACACATAAAGCACAAATACATAGAGAAGCGCCCAGCCGATAACTGCGCTCAGAATGCCGCCGATAAGGCTCTGCCCGTGTGCGATACTGCTGAATGCGGCGAGCAATACGCCGATACCGCACATGACAAGGCAAAAGATACGCCATACCCGACGAGCTTTCAGCATAATCATACCCAGCTTGATTTCTCTCTGCTGTTCTGGCGTGTATGCCGTGTCCTGCATTTGCTCTGGTGCGGTGTTGCCGCCTTTCATAAGTGCCATAATTTCTTTCCTCCTTTGATAGAAAAACCCTTCCAGATGTCTATTATAGCACCGTTTACCATAGTAAACAAGCCGAAAGTGCATATCTATTTTTTAGACCTGCCGCGGCTGTAGGGCGAGGGTTCTGCCTTTAGGCAGGTTCGTCGCCCGCTGTGGCAGGTTGCCCCCCGCAGGGGAATATCTCTTTTTGCCTCTTTCTCGTCCAGATCGGGAGCGGATGCGCGACCGTCTGAACGCGAAAACGGCTTTTTTGCGTGGTTTCAGAAAAGCAAAAATCTGTAGCACATAGGCAAAAATCTGTAGCCAAAAGAAAAGCCGTGACGGAAAATCACGGCTTTTTCTGTGCGCCCGTTCGGGCTATATCCAGTTATTATCTAGTTTTGCTTCTGCTGTTGCTGTTGTTGTTTCTTTTCTTGATAGTCGTTATAGACTTTCTGGAAATATTCGCCCGTCGGTGATTCTCTGCCGATGGTATAGTTTTCGCCGTTAAACCAATAATGCGAATCCCCCGAAAGAATCGAGGTGATAAGGTCGTACTTCTCGTTTGTCGCTTTGACCTGCTCCCGCATTTCATACGCCGAATAGAAGAAGAACAGGGACATCACGACGGAAAAGCCGAAAATTATATAAATTAGTCTGTTATGGTTTTTGTTGACGATTCGCAAGCCCTCCGTCTTGCTTTCCAGTTCGTCGCTGATGTTCTGCATTTGTCGGGTTACGTCCTCCAAAAGCTGGCGGTCGCGGCTCTCTATCGTCTGTTTGAACGACGGCGCGGCGACTTTTTCAATAGCGACGGTCAAACGGTCAACCTTCTGCCCCAAACGCTCATAAACTTCCTTCATGTCGTCGTAGCTCTTTTTTGCTTCCTCGTTGCTTTTCTTGCTCTCGTCCAGAAATCCCATGATTTTTACCTCCTATTATCTGCTATATACCGTTTCTATCTCGGCTTCCTGCGACGGCTGCGGCGCGGCTTTGGTTTTGGCTGCGGCTTTCGCCTGTTCCGCCGCCGCCTGTTTGGTGCGTTCTTCTGCGGCTTTCTCCTTGGCGACGATAGAGGCAGGACGCTCTAAAGTGTGCTCTTTTATCTGCTTCAAGGCTTTTTCCAGCGCGGCGCGGCGGTCAACGTCTGGCGCGTGATAACGGTCATTGTTTTTCACGCCTCCTTGCGCCCGCATGGCTTCTATGCGGCGGGAAAAGTCCTTGCTGGTGACTTTGTGCGCGAAATGCCTTGTCTGCCGTTCCAGCTTCGCTTTATTGTCCGTATATACAACGGCTTCGCGACGTGCGCGGCTGATGTCCACATAAAGCGCATTTCTGCTTTGCGCCGTCCCTTTTGTGTTCATATCTACAACGACTTTATCAACGGTCATTCCCTGCGCCTTGTAGTTCGTCACGGCGTAGCTATGGTCTACGCTGTTATATTTGCTCATGTCCCACTCTATCCGCTTCCCTGCGTCCGTGGTCGCCGTGATTCGGTCGCCGTCGATTCGCTCTATCTGCGCCATCGTCCCATTCTTCGCGCCTATCTTGTTGTCGTTGGCGGTGAAGATAATGCGGTCGCCTTTGGCAAAGTTGCGGCTTTCGGTGCGCTCTTTGTCGCCGTCGCGCACGGTGACGGCGTATTTCTTCCCCTCCTCCAATTCGCCGCGCTTCACATATTCGGCGCGTATTTCCTTGTTGTAGGCGTTGCGGTCGGCGTTGGTCGATACAAGCAACAAATTTTTTCGATACTCGCCGATCGGCGCGGCGGTCATCTCCTGCCGAATTTCTCCGTGACGCTCTGTCTTGCTCACGACTTCGCGATAGTTGCCCGCTTTGTCGAGCTTTTCATAGGTGATAAGGTGGTCGCCCTTGACGGATTCGCGAACGGCGCGTAATAGCTCCGTGTCCTTCTGCCGCCGAATGTCCGTAAGGTGTGCAGTCGCCATTCCTTCTTTCTCCATCTGGCGCAAGGGTTCACCTGCGCCAACAGGCGGTAGCTGGTCGGGGTCGCCCAATAATAGCACCTGTGCGCCTCGGGCTTCTGCCGCCTTTTGCAGTTCGTTCATAAGGTTCATATCCACAAGCCCCGCCTCATCGACTGCCCATATCTCGCGCCCGCTTGCCTTTTGGACGTTCTCAAAGTTCCATTCCTGCTTTATTTCGCCCTGCGGCGCGTCTGCGCCGCCGCGCCCTTCCAGCTTGTTCAAGAAAGCGTGTATGGTCTGGGATTCTATGCCGCTTTCGGCTTGCAGTCCGTCCGCCGCCTTGCCCGTGAAGCAAACGCCCTTTATCTCTATGCCTTGCTCGTCGGCGATCCACTTCATACGCTCCATCATGGTGGTTTTTCCCGTTCCTGCAAGCCCGTCCACAGCGACGTATTTATCTTGACAGGTGAGAACGTGATGAACTGCCGCCGCCTGTTCGCCGCTCCCGTCTGCGATGCTGAACGATGCCGATTCAAGCCCCTGCACCCGCGCCCGCGCTTCTGCGCGTTCCAGCGCGGCGCGGCTCTCGTCCATCGTGAGAATATGGCTCTTTATTTCTCCTTTCCCTGCCTTCATTCGTTCGACGTTCGCCCGCTCTTTTTCGATGTTCTTCTCCGTCGTCAAATATACATCTTTCCCGCCGCGCTCCATGCGTCCTAAATTGACAAGTCCCGCGCGTTCTATTGCCGCTTTTGCTTCGTGCTCCGTGATACCTTCCAGCACGCCCGCCGACATGATACGCGCCCGCGCTTCTGGCAGGGAAAACGCATACTTTTCCGCACTTATTTTCTTTATGGTTTCGCTCGTTGTCTTGTCGATTTGCTCTAGTCGTTCTCTTGTCGCCTCCCTGAGCATATAATGACTTCGCACTTTTTCGGATTGGAGCTTTGCCAAACGACTGACGCGACTTTCGGGCAGTAGCAAATTATCCCGTCTGGTGCTCGTACCATCCACATGGAACGAGGGCAACTCCTGCAAGCTAGGTCTGTCCGCAAAGTTCGCAAGCTCTCCGCTCCGTTCAATGCGCTCAAAACTTGTAACGTCGGATTGTCCTCGGCTGGAAATAATATCTCTTTCCCCGCTTCGCTCTCTGCTATTTTCATTAGGCTTTTGTCGTCCATCTTCTGCGCTCTCCTTCCGCTCTATGTTCACTCTGCCCGATTCATACAAGGATTTCTTTGTTTCTTGACATACCTCCTCAAAATTCGCTTTACCGACTTCCTTTTTCTCGCGGCTGAATTGATTCGCCTTTTGCATATCCTTTATGCCGTGTTCTTCGGCAAGTTCCAGCATTTCACGACGGCGCGACGAGTATTCTAAAATGGTTTCTCGGTCGAATCCTTTCAGTTCGTAGAATCCATTTCGGCTATCCGTGATTTCAAGCTCATATCCTTTCGCTTGTAGCTCCTGCGCCATCGCTTGACGGTATTCAAGTCCTAGCTGTTTTATCATTCTCTCTTTCGTTATTTTCCCATAGTCGCATGACAGGCTTTTCCCGTCTGCGAATGTGTCATTTAAGATAACAAGGTGAGAATGTAAGTCGAGGTCTGGAATCATACCGTTTTCTTTGGTTGGTCGCGCCATCGTATGAAGGAACTCGGCGGCTATCATATTCCGCGAAAATATCGTCTGTCCTTCGCTTCGCGTCCGTAGATATTCGACTTCGATTTTCTCGGCGATCTTTGCAACGGCGGCTTGATGTGCCTTTATCATATCTTCTCGCGTCTGCTCGTCTTTCGCCATCGCAAGCGACACGGATTTAGGCGCGGAAAATGTGCAGTCAAGCCCTGCGCGTTTCGTTCGTCCGCTCTCTTGAATATGCTCTAAAATCTCGTCGAATTGCTCCTTTGAACATTCGCCCGATAAGCCGCGACTTTCAGCAAGGCTTCCGTGCCATCGGTCGTAGTTTGTCATATTGTTTGTATAGTAGTCTTTGCCGTGTTCAAAATACGTTCCCGCCTGTCCTGCGGTGACACTGTTACACGACATCATAGCATTTCATTCCTTTCATTTTTCCATTTCAGATTTCGCCTTTTTCCACGCTTCATGCGCTGTTTCTTCATTCGCCGCCGCTATCATGAAATAATAGAATAAGCTAGTCATAAACTTTGAATCATACATATATCGTTTTAGCAATTTAGTTTGTACTTCTGAAAATTGATTCTGTGCTTCTTCCAGCTTCTCTATTTCCGCTTCGATTGTTACGCGCGAAAGCTGTTCTTCTTGGTGATTTTCTTTCAGTATGGAGCGGATATAATCAGATAGTGTTTTATATCCGCTTTCCTTTGCTCTTTTCTTTAATTCTATCTCTAATTTATCGTCGATTCGTATATTTATATTTGCCATTTTCCGCTACTCCTTGTGTTTTACGCTTATATCCTTTGTTATATAGTAGTTCATAGGAATGTAAAACAAAAGCGTTTTACGTTTTGTTTTACGGCTAACTCGTTGCCGTTATTCGCGTGAGCGACATTTTTTGAAATGCGATGGTGTGGAAGATAATAAGCCGTGAAATAGTGGGAACGACGCTCGCGCCGTCCCCATGCTCTCTATCGTTCGCCTTAGTTGTTACCGCTCCCGCTGAAAAGGTCGGGTCTTGCTTGCTTCGCCGCTTCAATCACCTGCCGTAATACCTGCGGTGTTGTGATGTTGCTTTCATGCAGGATATTCCGCATGGAGAGAACCGCCTTTATTTCGTTCTCCGTCGTGATGTTATTCGCGTCGAGGTTCTTAATTATCGCCGTGCGCTTCGCGTCCTCCAGCTTCTTCTTTAGCTTCGCGATCTTCGCGCTCTCGGCGGCGGCGTGTACTTTCTTCTTCGCTTCCAGCAGTTCTATTTCTTCTTCCGCTGTGCGCTCCGACTTCTTCTTTTTGGAAAGACGCGCGATAACGTCCTTCGCGGTTTCACGTGAAGCAGTGCTTTTTTCTTCCTTCATTTCCTGCGGCGCGTTCTCCTGCATCTGCTGGTTTTCGTTCGTGTATTCCATGTTATTTATCCTCCTCTATATGTTATCGAATTAACTTCTTATACGCTTCAATTCTATCTTTCTCTTTCTCCATTTCGCTTTGAATAAGAGAAAGAATGAATTGCGTTTGATTCATGCCTTTTAGGTGGCTGATGATTTTTAGGTTCTCTATGACCGATACGGGCAGAGAAAAGGAAACGTGCTTTGTCTGCTCGTCGTACTTCCTCGGCTGTCCCATCTTAGACGGTCGAACGGTCGCGACTTCCTCCGCTTTTTCCTCCTGCGCGGGCTGTTCCTGCTGTGCAGGTTTTTCCGTTACTTCCTGCGCCTTTGCTTCCTGCTTCTCGGTCGCTTCTTCTGGCTGTTTCTCCTGCGGTGCAGGTGCTTCTTCTTCGGCGGGTTCTACCGTCTTTTTTGCGGTCGCCTTTTTCGTCGGCTTCCTCGTCGCTTTCGGCTTCTCCTGCGGCGGCTCTTTCTCTGTCGTTTTCTTCGTCGGCTTCGCCGTCTGCTTCTTCTCGGACGCGATGCCTAACTTCGTCTGTCCCTCCGCTTCCAGCTTCTCTATAAGTTCCTGCTCCGACATCGGCGGCGCGGTCGCTTCTGCGGTCGCTTGTGCCGCTGATTGTATTTTCTTCTTCGGCATTCTCATTCCTCCTATTTCTTGCCGCTCTTGCTGGTGAGGTATTCACGCACAAAAGCGGAATAATCTGCGGCGGCGTTTCCCGCGCTGTCATAGGTGAAAATATCTTCTCGGGCAAGCTGGCTTTCTTTCACGGCGACGCTTTCCCGAATGATTGTATTATATAATTTAGTGCCTATATTTGTCGATAGGTTTTTCAAGTCCTCCAAAAGCTGGCGGCTTATGACCGTTCGCGCATTGTGGCGCGTTATCAGTATGCCCGCTATTTTGATTTTCGCGTGTTCCTCCTCCTGCAAGTATTCCACGGATTTTGATATGCCCAGCACGGATTTATAGGCGTAATAATCGGCGGTCGTCGGTATGATAAGTTCATCGGACGAACGCAACGCCGCGAGAGTGTTTCCTCCCATGTTCGGCGGGCAGTCTATGACGATGAAATCATAGGGCAGACGCGCAAGGGAAAGCGTATAGCTTTTCTGTTCCAGCGCGGCAAGTTCCAGCGTCGAGGGAATGAGGTCAAGCCCGCTCCTCGTCGGTACGATGGTTTTCTTCACATCTGCGCCGCTCCCGTCCTGCTGGATAACGTCGGAAAGCGTGAGGTCTGCGCGGGCTTTCGCTCCTGCGCTGTCGGTGAGGTCGCCTTGCGCGTCCAGATCGACAATGAGGACGCTTTTCCCCTCCCTCTTTAGCCCGCTTGCCATGTTTAGCGCGGTCGTTGTTTTGGCAACGCCGCCTTTCTGGTTCGCAATCGTGATAATACGCATTTTTTCACCTGTCCTTTCGTGCGCCGTTTTCAGTTTTTTATATATTATACTAAAATATATTTTTATTGTAAACACTATTTTATATAAGTTAGTCTATTATATAAAACACTAACTTATATTTATACATCTTTATATATTTGACTAATTTATATTTTTACAGATTGCACTATTTTATATATAAATACCGCTTATGCGGGCGCAAGTTTATTTTCTCTACTCCACGGCGAAAACCCTCTAAACCCTTGAAAATAAAGGGTTTTTGAAGGTGTGAATTTTTGC
>ERZ772960.2875-NODE-2875-length-12076-cov-5.610931_pt1 | contig 12076 bp, 16 predicted proteins | sample MGYA00580678_ERZ772960 | MGnify/ENA primary metagenome ERZ772960 (study PRJEB29015, sample SAMEA2737930) | human oral metagenome | biome: human oral; feature: human-associated habitat; material: dental | place: China | collected 2059 ...
TGAGAATGGTCTCCATCTGAATCATGTGACGTTCCTCCGGAACCTAATTTCTTAGAGGTGCACGTATTTGCACACATAAGAAATAATGATAGATACAAAACTAGGTTTAGCTAAAAGCTGTTTCCTAGGTGCTAATTACTTAGCGCGCTCAACGATCTCTGCGAGACGCCAACGCTTGGTCTTGGAAAGAGGACGAGTCTCCATGACGCGGACGGTATCGCCCAGACCAGCCTCGTTGTTCTCATCGTGAACGTGAAGCTTCTTGCCGATGGTCATCATCTTGCCATACTTAGGGTGGTGCTTACGGTAAGTAATCTCTACCGTAATCGTCTTCTCGCCAGAGATGGAGACGACGAGTCCGGTACGAACCTTACGCGCATTTCTGCTTTCGGTCTCTGCCATAACTTATCTCCTGCGATCTAGTTCTGCTCTGCGGATGCTTCCGCAGCAATTTGACGGGTGCGCATCTCGGTCTGAACGCGAGCAATGTCACGCTTAACAGCCTTGACACGAGCGGTGTTGTCCAGCTGGCTGGTTGCCATCTGGAAACGAAGATTAAAGAGCTCTGCGCGGCCTTCCTCGAGTTTCTTAGCGAGGTCTGCATCGCTCATAGCCTTGATTTCGGTGTACTTCATTAGTTCTCACCGTCCTGATCGGCCTTGGAGACAATCTTGGTCTTAATTGGAAGCTTGTGCTGAGCAAGACGGAGAGCCTCACGAGCAACTTCCTCTGGTACGCCATCAATCTCGAACATGATACGACCAGGCTTAACAACTGCTACCCACTCTTCTGGGTTACCCTTACCGGAACCCATGCGAGTCTCTGCGGGCTTCTTGGTGATTGGCTTATCTGGGAAGATAGTAATCCAAACCTTACCGCCACGCTTCATCTCACGGGTGAGAGCAATACGAGCAGCCTCAATCTGGCGGTTAGTAATCCAGTGAGCCTCCTCTGCACGGATGCCCCAGGTACCAAAATGCAGCTGGGTATTACCCTTTGCCTGGCCCTTCATGGAACCGCGCTGTACCTTACGGTGCAATACACGCTTTGGAGCAAGCATTAACGGCCCCTCCTCTCATTGCGAGCACGACGAGGACGAGCGGAGCCCTCAAGAGCTGGGTTAGGTGTTGGCTGTCCAGGCATCTTCTCGCCGTAATAAATCCAAACCTTGATACCGACAGCGCCCATCGTGGTGCGGCCTGTAGCGGTACCATAGCCGATTGCAGCACGAAGGGTGTGCAGAGGCACGCGACCCTCACGGTACCACTCACGGCGGCCCATCTCAGCACCGTTCAGACGACCAGAGCACTGGATACGAATACCCTTAGCGCCAGCCTTGCGAGCGGACTGAACAGCCTTACGCATAGCGCGACGGAAAGCGACACGTTGCTCAAGCTGCTCTGCGATGGACTGAGCAACGAGGTTTGCGTCAAGCTCAGGACGCTTAACCTCGACAACATCAACGTTGACCTGACCCTTGCCGACCTTAGCAACACGCTCAAGATCTGCACGAAGTCCGTCAATCTCTGCACCCTTCTTGCCAATGACAATACCAGGACGTGCGGAGAAAATAGTTACCTTGACCTTATCGCCAGCGCGCTCGATATCAATACGAGCAACAGCTGCCTTCTCAAGGCGCTTCTCAAGATACTTGCGGATAGCAAGATCGTTGCCGAGCTGCTCGGCGTAGTCCTTATCGGCGTACCAACGAGAACGCCAGCTCTCGGTTACACCAAGACGGAAGCCTGTAGGCTGTACTTTCTGACCCATTCCTACGCCTCCTTTCGAGGTGCAACGACAACGGTAATGTGGCTCATGCGCTTGTTAATGCGGGAAGCCGAACCCTTTGCACGAGGGCGAATACGCTTAAGCGTTGGGCCTTCGTCAACAAAAGCGGTCTTGACTACCAGGTTGTTAGCACGGAGACCATTGTTGTTCTCGGCGTTAGCAACTGCGGAGCGCAGAACCTTAGCAATATCAGTTGCGGCAGCGCGAGTCGAGAACTGAAGAACCTCAAGAGCCTTCTCGACAGACTTACCGCGGACAAGCGCGACAACTGCGCGAGCCTTACGAGGAGCAACGCGAACATATTTAGCTGTTGCGCGAACCTCAATAGAATCGGTGTTCTTAGCCATTTACTACACTCCCCCTATTTGGCCTTGTGACCGCGGAAGGTACGGGATGGGGAGAACTCGCCCAACTTGTGACCAACCATGGACTCGGTGACGTACACAGGTACATGCTTACGACCATCGTGAACAGCGATGGTGTGACCGACCATCTCAGGGAAGATGGTTGAGGAACGTGACCAAGTCTTGATAACGTCCTTCTTGCCAGCCTCGTTCATTGCAGCGACACGCGCAAGGAGGCGAGTCTCCACAAAGGGGCCTTTTTTGAGACTTCTGCTCATTTATCTACTCCTACTCGTGTCTTACTTGGACTTACGACGGCGAATGATCAGGCGGTTAGAAGCCTTCTTCGGGTCGCGGGTCTTATAACCCTTGGTTGGCTTACCCCATGGGGTGACGGAAGGACGACCAGAAGTGTGGTTCTTACCTTCACCACCGCCGTGTGGGTGGTCAACAGGGTTCATGACAGTACCACGGACGGTAGGACGGACGCCTGCCCAGCGGGAACGACCAGCCTTACCAACAACAATGTTGGAGTGCTCAGCGTTACCAACCTCGCCGATGGTTGCACGGCAGGTCAGAAGAACACGACGGAGCTCGGAGGAAGGCATACGCAGAACTGCATAGCCGTTGTCCTTACCCATGAGCTGGACGGAAGTACCAGCAGCACGTGCCATTGCAGCACCCTTACCAGGCTGGAACTCAACTGCGTGAACAAGAGTACCTACTGGAATCTGCTCAAGAGTGGTGCAGTTACCAGGCTTGATGTCGACGTCCTTGGTACCAGAAAGAACAGTGTCACCGACGCTCAGGCCCTCTGGGCAAAGGATGTATGCCTTTGCGCCGTCTGCATAGTGCAGAAGAGCAATACGAGCGGAACGGTTAGGATCGTACTCAACAGTAGCGACTTTAGCTGGGATATCATCCTTGCGACGCTTGAAGTCGATACGACGGTACTGGCGCTTGTGGCCACCACCCTGGTGACGGGTAGTGATGCGGCCATTGTTGTTGCGGCCAGCCTTCTTTGGCAGAGGCTCGAGAAGGGACTTCTCGGGCTTATCAGTTGTAATCTCAGCAAAGTCTGAGATTGTCTGGAAGCGCCTGCCTGCGCTTGTTGGCTTTAGATGCCTAACTGCCATAAACAGTATCCCTTTCTTCTCCGTTGGCTAGCCCGCTTAAGGGAAAGTCGAGCTAACACCGGATTACCACGGTACCGCGCGTATCTATAATGCGCGGCATACGAACCCGTACCTCAAAAGAGGCACGGGAGAAAAACCTTACTCAGCAGAGTTATTACCGAAGATCTCGATAGTCTCACCAGCAGCGAGGGTAACAATAGCCTTCTTCCACTGGCGGGTCTTGCCTGCCTGCTGATAACGTACACGCTTGTTCTTTGGCTTAACAGAAAGTGTGTTTACCTTGGTGACGTGTACAGAGAAGAGCTTCTCTACAGCTGCAGCAATCTCTTCTTTACCTGCGTTACGAGCAACCTCAAAAGTGTACTTGCCCTGCTCCATCAGATCGAAAGCACGCTCTGAAACGATAGGACGAATGATGACCTCATAAGGAGAGTTCATTATGCGAGCACCTCCCCAAGCTGCTTAGCAACATCAGCGGACATAACAAGTGCGCTGTTGTCGATCAGGAAACGAGTAGTAACCTCAGAAACACCGAAGACCGAAACCTTAGGAAGGTTACGGAAAGAGAGGTAGGTGTTGACGTCGTCGTCTGGGACAATGACGGTAACGCGTTTGCCCTCAATACCGAGGTTCTGAAGTGCAGCCTTTGCCTGCTTGGTGGAAGGCTGAGCAAACTCAAGAGAGTCAACGAGGACAAGCTCAGAATCTGCAACCTTGCCGGAGAGGACGGACCTCATAGCAAGCTTGACCATCTTATTGTTAATACGACGTGCGTGTGAACGAGGGGTAGGTCCAAAAATGACGCCACCACCAGTCCACTGACCAGCACGAATAGAACCCTGGCGAGCACGACCAGTACCCTTCTGACGGTAAGGCTTAACGCCACCGCCGGATACCTCGTGACGGTTCTTTGTAGAGTGGGTACCCTGACGTGCGGATGCGTCCTGGCAGACTACAACCTGGTGCACAACAGGGATGTTTGGCTCAATGCCATAGACGTCAGAGGAGAGCTCGGCGTCGCCGACCTTCTTTCCCTCTACGTTCTTAATCTCATACTTGGACATGTTGTCTCCTTGTTAGCCTAAGTGTTTGCCTAAAGGCCCTTAGGCCATGCGGACCTGGACGAGGGCATTCTTGCCGCCAGGAACAGCACCCTTGATAAGCATGAGGTTCTGCTCAGCATCAACGCGGACAAGCTTAAGGTTCTTGACCGTAACGCGCTCTGCGCCCATGTGACCATACATGTGAAGGCCCTTACGAACGCGTGCAGGGTATGCGCACTGACCAATGGAACCTGGACGACGCTGGTTACGAGAACCGTGAGTCATTGGACCGCGAGAGAAGTTCCAGCGCTTAACGGTACCCTGGAAACCCTTACCCTTAGAAGTGCCTGTTACGTCAACAGCGGTGACCTCGGAGAAGTCAGCAACTGTGACAACATCGCCGGTCTTGTGCTCAGAAGCATCCTCAACGCGGACCTCGCGGAGGTAACGCATTGGCTCGACGCCCTGTGCCTTGAAGTGACCAGCCATTGGCTTGTTGACATGCTTCTCGGAGATGTCGCCGAAGCCAATCTGTACGGCATTGTAGCCGTCCGTCTCAACAGTCTTTACCTGTGAAACGGTGCAGGGGCCAGCAAGAACGACGGTAACAGGAACGACGTTGTCGTTCTCGTCCCATACCTGGGTCATGCCCAGCTTGCGGCCGAGGATGGTATTAACCATGCTCTTTCCTAACCTTCGGTGGTCATGGGACCTTGAGAGCACATCGGGTACTCTTCCCCAGCGGACCACGTCCTGTACATACTGCCTTTAGACATAATTGTCCTGTTTGAGCAGCCCGTCTACTTTACACTCATTTTTGACAAGAAACAAGCCTAAAATCTCTAAAAGATGAACGCTTTGTGAAGACCATTTGATACCTTCTAGCTGCAAGATCTTTTTTCTCCCCTATTTTGCGAGGTCAAACCGCTGACCCGGGCGTATCCATTGTCGAGAAACCCATGGAATTTTGAAAGATTTTTTCTAAAAATTTTTCGGAACAATCTACGAGAATAATTTTGCCAAAATCAGGCTGCCAAGACTAAGCAGCTAAGTAGTCTAGGCTAAGCAAGTTATACCTAAGCAGCTAAGACTACTTTGCCATGAGTTTCTTAAGCAACGCTTCACAGCCTTCTATAACGTCCTCGTACGTCAGGTCAAAATTGCCCGAATACCACGGATCAGCGATATCACGAGGCTTTTCTGTCCAGTCAAGAAGCAACGAAACCTTTCCAAACGGATCTTCCTTGAGCATACGCATCATGTTGCGCAGGTTGTTGTGATCCATACCGATGAGGTAATCAAACTCCTCATAATCTGCGCGAGTCATCTGCCTCGCACGATGATTCCCGCAATGAATCCCCTCTTTCTGCAGTTTGCGTCGCGTGCGAGGATCTACAGGATTACCAATCTCTTCTGTTGAAATTGCGGCTGAATCAATGATAAATGCCTCTGCCAGACCGTTTTTCTCGACAAGGTCTTGCATGACATATTGCGCCATAGTTGACCTGCAAATATTTCCGTGACACACAAAGAGGATCTTCGTTACGTGGATGTCCATTTATCTAGTCTAGCCACTTTCTGTCATAATAAATTCATTGCTTGTTGACTCAAATACCAATAGAGTACAAAAAAAATTTACTTATCATTCTTCTGTTAGCTAGATACTCTAGAGGTACTCATATTTTGAATTTTGAATCCCATATATCAAATATTTTTAGGCTTAGAAGTCTATTTTTTGCCTTTATTATATTTAGCTTCTAATTCTTCATACCTTTCTTTTTTTTCTAGAAGATTCGGATCCTTCTCGAGTTTACACTTAAATTTAGTTCCTAATTTTTTGAGTAAGTCATATAAGGCATTATCCTCTTTTACAATTTTTTCAATTTCTTCATACTCCTTTATCTGATCTGCTGTGATATTTAAATAGTCTGATTTAAACTCAAAATTCCCTGTGGTCAATTCCTTGCTTAACCATTGCATTCTACTATCTTGGTTAAACACTCCCTCAATAATAAAGTTATCCAGTGTTTTATTGGTTTCTATTGAAGACTCTTCTTTTATAACTTTAATTTTTTCGACAGGATTCTTATTGCCAAGTTTTTCATTAAGTTCCTTTGAGAGTAAAGTAAGGTTGCTCAATAGACAGCTATTTTCAGTCCCATCATCGCTATTTAGATGCTCAATAGTTAATAAGTCAGGATTAAGTTGAGTGTCACTTTGCATTTTCTTATAAATCTCGCACAATATATATTTAACAAGTGACCCATTTTTGGTTATTCCAGAGTTCTTTTTATTGGAATATCTAAGACTAGGATTAGTCTCAAGATATTTCTTTATTCCATTGTCTAATTCAATCAACTCAGCAAGTTTAGAAAATAATGAGGCAACATAAATCAACAACTCATTTTTGTGAGATGAGTTATAGATCTTAAAAGAATACTCCGTTATATATTTATCAATTTTATTTCCAGGAATCCTCTCAAGGTTAAAAATAAAAAAATAATTCCTTAGTTGACAAAGTGTTTGAATAAATAGACTTTCGCTATTAAATTCCTTAGCAAGTTTAATATGAAGCGCCGCAAGTAGAGCGCTTATCTGTCTATTATTTTTTAATTGGAAATACCTAATGTAATTATTCTCATTCGGAGATTCAGTAACATATTTGTAGCTAATTGAAAAATTCTTTAGAGCTTCAAGAAGGTCGCTCATTCTATCTATATCTACTTTTTCTTTAATGAGTTTATAAACACTATCTTTATTTTGAGGTTTACCAATATAACATTTTACAAAATGATGCAGAGCAGTGTCTGAATCTTTTAAATGAGTGTGGGTAAAATTATTTTCGATTTCTTTCCAAGTTTCTTTTGCTTTATCAATCACATCGGCTTCTCGAGGTGTGATGTATTTCATTACCCTATTTTTTAGTAATTCCATCTGCAAAAGTTTTTGTCCTCTTGCATTCAAAACTTCAAAAATATTATAAATCTCTTCATCTTCTTCGGAGATAATTTCAACAATGTTGATTGATAGAAGCTTACTAAAAAATTTTTCTAACTGATTAAAATCATACTGTTTAAATTCATCCAAAAAGAAATTAAATAGTTTATAAATTGGTTTGTTACTATTAGTGGGGATGTAAGTTTGATCAAGAGCACTTTGGCATATAGCCTTAATATCTGAAGTGATTTCAGCATTATCAAGTTTAAATATTTTTTCAGAATCAGAATAACTTGTTAGATATATATATGTTTTCTCAATATAATCTGCACGTGATGAAGCGACATTACTTCCTAAAGAGCGATAACGAGAGCAAAGTGCTATAAAAATGACAAAGATCGTTGTAAGCCTTTGCTGTCCATCAATAATCTCATATGACTCGATTCCAAGAGAGTTATTATAATTATTTTCAGGATACTTTTTGTTCAATACTATAGCTCCAAAAAAATGGCTCCAATTCACCGCCGTATCATTTTCTCTTATTGTAAATTTAATGTCATTTAGAAGTTCACTCCAGTTAATATTTTCCCAAACATATCCTCTTTGATATCTAGGCACAGAATAAATACGTTGGCTTTCAAAGATATTTGAAATCTTTCTATTTTCTGTCTTAAATGACATTTTATATCCTTTACTGCTAGATACATAATAATATCTATATATCTTCTTTTATAAGAATTGTCAAATAACATATAAAGTTTTTTTACGTATTATTTAATATAAAACCCTCCCACGCGGAAATGCGCAGGAGGGCTTGCAAGTTGGATTAAGCCGTATGCTTAGAGCTTGATCTCGATATCGACACCAGCTGGAAGGTCGAGACGCATAAGCGAATCAACGGTAGAAGCGCTTGGGTCGAGAATATCGATGAGACGCTTGTGAGTGCGCATCTCAAACTGATCACGGGAATCCTTATCCTTGTGTGGTGAGCGGATAACCGTGTAAAGGTTGCGCTCGGTTGGCAGAGGGATAGGACCGGAAACACGCGCACCTGTCTTCTGTGCGGTGTCAACAATCAGCTTAGCGGACTGATCAATGACCTCGTGATCATAGCCCTTGAGGCGAATCCTGATCTTCTGGCTTGACACTTTGGGTACCTCCATACATGAGCTAGAGCTCGTGGTCGTTTACTTAGGATGCAGAGCCGCCGTTTTTGGCGACAATCTCTTCGCGTACAGCGTTAGGAACGGGCTCGTAAGAATCGAACTGCATGGTGTAGCTCGCACGGCCCTGGGTCTGGGAACGAAGGTCGGTTGCGTAACCGAACATCTCACCAAGAGGCACCTTAGCGCGGATGACCTTGGCGTCCATACGATCGTCCATACCCTCAATCTTGCCACGACGGGAAGAAAGGTTGCCCATAACGTCGCCCATGTACTGCTCAGGCGTCTCAACCTCAACAGACTCAACTGGCTCGAGAAGGACAGGGTTGGACTTCTTAAGAGCATCCTTAATTGCCATAGAACCAGCAATCTTAAATGCTGCCTCAGAAGAGTCGACCTCGTGGTAAGAACCGTCAACAAGGGTGACCTTGATGTCGACTACTGGGTAACCAGCAATAACACCGTTCTCAAGAGCCTCGCGGATGCCCTTATCGATAGATGGGATGTACTCCTTAGGAATAACACCACCGACGATAGCATTGACAAACTCGTAACCCTTGCCCTCTTCCTGTGGCTCAAGGTCGATGACTGCGTGGCCATACTGACCCTTACCACCGGACTGACGGACAAACTTGCCCTCAGCGTGGCTTACTGCCTTACCAGCAGTCTCGCGGTAAGCAACCTGTGGCTTACCAACGTTGCAGTCAACCTTAAACTCACGACGGAGACGGTCAACAATAATCTCAAGGTGAAGCTCGCCCATACCAGCAATGATGGTCTGGCCGGTCTCGTGATCAGTGTGAACCTGGAAGGTTGGATCCTCTTCAGCCAGCTTAGCAAGGCCGATGGACATCTTCTCCTGCTCAGCCTTGGTCTTAGGCTCAACAGCAACGTCGATAACAGGATCTGCGAAGCTGATGGATTCAAGGATGATTGGGTTCTTCTCGTCACAAAGGGTGTCACCAGTAGTGGTGTTCTTCAAACCAACGCATGCAACAATGTCGCCTGCGGAGCACTCGTCGCGGTCAACACGGTCGTTTGCGTTCATCTCAAGGATGCGGCCAAAGCGCTCACGGTTGTCCTTGACGGAGTTGTAAACGTAAGAACCTGCCTCTGCCTGACCAGAATAAACACGAATGTAGGTAAGCTTACCAACATAAGGGTCAGTCATGATCTTGAATGCAAGAGCGGAGAATGGCTCCTTAACGTCTGCGTGACGGACAGCCTCGTCACCCTTAGGAGTGACACCGTCAATCTCTGGAACATCCAGAGGGCTTGGAAGGAAGTCGATGACAGCGTCCAGAAGCTCCTGGATACCCTTGTTCTTGTAAGCAGAGCCAACAAAGACAGGGTTAATCTGACCAGCAAGAACGCCAGCACGAAGAGCACCCTTAAGGGTCTCAACGTCAACCTCTTCACCCTCGAGAACAGCCATCATAAGCTCCTCAGAGAAGTCAGAAGCTGCCTCAAGAAGCTCTTCACGCTTCTCAGCTGCAATCTCTGCAAACTCTGCAGGAATCTCGTCGAGTGGCTCAGGGTAAATCATGCCCTTAGCGTCCTCTTTGAAGTCCCATGCAGTGTTGGTGACAAGGTCAATAAGACCCCAGAAGTTGGACTCAGCGCCCATTGGAACCTGAGCTGCAATTGCGTTTGCGCCAAGGCGGTCACGCATGGTCTGGATTGCACGGAAGAAGTCAGCGCCTACGCGGTCAAACTTGTTGATGAATGCAATACGAGGTACGCCGTACTTAGTTGCCTGACGCCAAACGGTCTCGGACTGTGGCTGAACGCCTGCAACTGCGTCGAAAACTGCAACTGCGCCGTCCAGAACACGGAGAGAACGCTCAACCTCAGCGGTAAAGTCAACGTGGCCTGGGGTATCGATAATCTGGATAACATGGTCTTTCCAGAAGCAAGTAGTAGCTGCGGAAGTAATGGTTACACCGCGCTCCTGCTCCTGAACCATCCAGTCCATAGTTGCTGCACCGTCGTGAACCTCACCAATCTTGTGGGTCTTACCGGTGTAGTAAAGAATACGCTCCGTAGTGGTGGTCTTACCAGCATCGATGTGGGCCATGATGCCGATGTTACGGAGGTCTTTAAGATTGTACTTAGTCTTAGCCATTTGTTTGCTACTCCTGAATTCCGACTAGAAGCGGTAGTGGGAGAAGGCGCGGTTGGCCTCAGCCATCTTGTACAAGTCCTCGCGGCGTTTGACGGATGCACCTACGCCATTAGTTGCGTCGATAATCTCGTTTGCAAGACGCTCTGCCATGGTCTTCTCTTTACGGCTACGGCTGAAAGTGACCATCCAGCGAATAGCAAGAGTAGTTGCACGGCGGGAGTTAACCTCCATTGGAACCTGGTAAGTAGCGCCACCAACACGCTTAGGCTTAACCTCAAGTGTTGGGCGAATGTTATCCATAGCCTTCTTGAAGACAGTGAGAGCATCCTCGCCCGTCTTCTCTGCAACGATGTCAAATGCACCGTAGACAATACGCTCTGCGGTTGCTTTCTTACCGTCGAGAAGGACCTTGTTAATGAGCTGGGTTACCAGACGATTGTTGTAGACGGCGTCAGGCATAACCTCACGACGTACTGCTGCTGCGCGACGCGGCATATTAATCTCCTAAGAACTAGTTCGAGTAGTGGACGTGATTACTTAGCACGCTTAGTGCCGTAACGAGAACGGCCCTGAGCACGATTCTGAACTGCTGCGCAGTCGAATGCACCGCGAACAACCTTGTAACGAACACCAGGAAGGTCACGGACACGGCCGCCACGAACCAGAACAATGGAGTGCTCCTGGAGGTTGTGGCCCTCACCAGGAATGTAAGCGGTTACCTCAATGCCATTAACAAGACGAACACGAGCAACCTTACGGAGTGCTGAGTTAGGCTTCTTTGGCGTAGTGGTGAAAACGCGGGTGCAAACACCACGCTTCTGTGGGTTGTGCTGAAGAGCGGCGTTCTTGGACTTTGACTTGACGCTCACGCGGCCCTTACGTACGAGCTGGTTAATAGTAGGCAAGATCTTCTCCTTCTTATACCTATCTACCTGCAGTTTAACATATTCGAAAGGCGACACAGCACTGCCCCCTTGGAATTACGCAGGAAAGTACTTTACGCTGATAAAAGCCACATGTCAACAAGCCACTGTGCCGGGCGTATCTATACTTCATAAACTCCACACTATATAGAACAAAATAGCTTGTCTTACTATTGAAAACCTTTATTGAAAATACGGTATTCACAATCTTAAAATCTTATAAAAGCTTATTGCACATATCTATAACTGCGTGAAAGACAACAGGAACCAGGGCATTCTTTCGAAATATTAAAAATAAAGCTGTATACAACCAACCATTTCCAATTCCAAAGGTAATATAAGACCAGAGAGGTTCAAGATTATTAACATTATTTACAAGCGGGAAGATTATATGAGATACTCCCCACAATACGTTAGCGAATAATGAACTTATAATATATGCTGATACATTAGAAATCTTCCAATATTTTAATAAACCTTCATTAAATTGTTCGGTTAGATAAACTCGGAAAAACAATTCCTCTGGAAGTCCCACTAAAAAATAAATAGTGAAACCAAGCATAAATCCTATCAATATAATTTTCTTGAGAAAAAAGAACAGGAATAAATGAAATGAG
>ERZ772960.2877-NODE-2877-length-12073-cov-11.571393_pt1 | contig 12073 bp, 13 predicted proteins | sample MGYA00580678_ERZ772960 | MGnify/ENA primary metagenome ERZ772960 (study PRJEB29015, sample SAMEA2737930) | human oral metagenome | biome: human oral; feature: human-associated habitat; material: dental | place: China | collected 2059 ...
GCGCCAAGGAACAGGCGAGTGAGGATGCACGCGTGAAGGATGACCCGGAGCGTGAGCGTCGGCGGGGCGGCGGTCAGGGACAACAGGGGCGCAGGTCACGCGGCGAGGATCACGGTGCAGAGCTGCTTGCGCGTCTCGCTGCCGATCCGAATCGTGGTGTTCATCTCGACATCAGTCTGTAATTGGGTAAGGGAGGCGTCCTGTTATTATTTCCGTGACCGAAATTCTGGGTGCCCTTATCATTCTCGGAGCTGTTTTGCTGCTCATTGCACGCTATATCATTCAGCGGCGGCAGCGTAGCGATGAGGAGGATGAAGATCTTGCGGCCTCCATTGAGAAGTTGAAAAAGGAGCTGCAGCAGTCGGCAGATACAATCATCAAGAGGCTTGGCTCTCATGTGACAAAGCTCGAAGGGCTGCTGCGCGAGGCGGATGATCGACGCGTGCATCTTGAGTCGCGTGTCGCGGAAGCGCAGCGCCTCGAATGGGCGCTGCGTCAGCGCATTGAGGAGTTGGAGCGCCGTCTGCGTGACCTTGGACAGCCTCTGCCTGCACCCCCTGCTGCCGCGGCGCAAGTGAGCAGCGTGGAACCTGTGCCGCAAACGCCGGAAGCACGCCGCACAGATGGGGATGAATTTGCTGCCGTACTGCATCAGTCGATCTTGCGCGAACAAGCGCGTGCATCCGTAGAAAATGCTCCTGTGTATGCCGCACCACCGACTGCTCCGCAGCGGCAAATACGGCAGGATATGCCGCAGTCTGCGTCCCCACACGGTGTACCTGTTCATCCTGCCGCGGCACGGCCTGTTTCGCCTGTGCGACAGGTCGTACCTGCACAGCTCGTGATTCCACCTCAGCCACGCGTGGAAGAGGCACAGCCCGTGCGTGAGGACGAATCCATCGTCAAGGCGCGTGCGCTCCTGCGTGCGGGACGAACGATTGAGCAGGTTGCACGTGAGACGGGCGTCGAGATTGGCGCACTGCGGCTTATGAAACAGATGGTGCAGAGGGATTGACAAAACGAGAAAAGGTAGGTATAATACCTTTTGTTCGGGACGTAGCTCAGCTTGGTAGAGCGCTTCCTTGGGGTGGAAGAGGTCGTGAGTTCAAATCTCGTCGTTCCGACCATTTTCAGCATAGGAACCTCCGCGCAGCTTGCGTGGAGGTTTTTTCGCGTAAGGAGGAGGGTTCTATGAATCTGATTGTGGACAACGGCATCCTGCAAGTCCTGCTCGTTGCCGTCATGTTCCTCTCCATCATGGTGGAGATCAAGACGGGCGGGCTTGGCGTGGGCGTCCTGCTCGGCATTGTGGCGGCGGCGGTTTTCTGGGGGAGCCAGTACACGCGGGGACTCGTGGAGCTCTATCACATTGCGGTTTTCCTCGCGGGCGTGCTCATGATCATTGTAGAGATCCTGCTGCCGACCGTGGGACTGCTCGCAGGGCTCGGCGTTGCGGCAATGCTCTACAGCATTGTGCTTGCACTTGGCGGGGACATCGGCGCGCTTGCAGCGCTTGGGATTGCGCTTTTGATCTCCGTTGTGCTCTTCCTGCTCATCGTCTCGCGACTGCCGTCGAGCAAACTATGGAATAAGATTGTTCTGCAGAAGAGCTCGCGCACGGAGGAGGGCTATGTCAGTGCGGCGGAGCAATCCGAACTTGTGGGGAAAACGGGCGAGGTGCTCACGGAACTGCGTCCTTCGGGGACGGCACGCATTGACGGCCGCCCCGTGGATGTGATCTCGGAGGGCGCGTTTGTTCAAAAGGGAAAGTGTATTGTTGTCCTGTCCGTAAACGGCAGCCGCGTTGTCGTACGCGAGGCATAGCCATCCGTTTGCGGAAATACTAAGGAGGTATGTATGGGTACTCTGTTTGGGGGAGCATTCCTCATTGTCATTGTCATTCTTGCGGTATCGATCTTTCTGCACTTTGTGCCGCTCGGGCTCTGGGTGTCCGCGATCTCGGCAAATGTCTCGGTGAGCATTATGTCGCTCATCGGTATGCGTCTGCGCCGCGTACCGCCAAGCCGCATTGTACTGCCGCTGATTAAGGCAAATAAGGCGGGGCTTGACGTAAGCGTCAACCAGCTCGAGGCACACTACCTCGCGGGCGGCAATGTGGACAAGGTGGTCGATGCGCTGATCGCATCCCATCGCGCACAAATCGCACTGCCGTTCGAGCGTGCAGCGGCGATTGACCTCGCGGGACGCGATGTGCTCGATGCCGTGCAGATGAGCGTCAATCCGAAGGTCATTGAGACACCGATTGTCTCCGCTGTCGCGGCAAACGGTATTGAGCTGAAGATCAAGGCACGCGTCACCGTGCGTGCGAACATCGACCGCCTCGTCGGCGGTGCGGGTGAGCCGACGATCATCGCCCGTGTCGGTGAGGGCATTGTCACGACGGTCGGCTCCTCGCAGAGCCACACGGACGTGCTCGCAAACCCCGATGACATCTCGAAGACGGTGCTCGGCAAGGGACTTGATGCGGGTACGGCGTTCGAGATTCTCTCCATTGATATTGCGGATGTGGATGTCGGGCGCAACATCGGCGCGGAGCTCCAGACCGACCAGGCAGAGGCAGATAAGCGCATCGCACAGGCAAAGGCAGAGGAGCGCCGCGCAATGGCGGTTGCACGCGAGCAGGAGATGAAGGCGTACACGCAGGAGATGGAAGCAAAGGTTGTCGAGGCGCAGTCCGAGGTGCCACACGCGATGGCACAGGCTCTGCGCGAGGGCAAGCTTGGCGTGATGGACTACTATCAGCTGAACAATATCCAGTCCGACACCGATATGCGCCACGCGATCAGTGCCTCGGGGAAGGTGGACGAAAAGCATCCGGCATCGCCTGTAAAGTGAGGAATGTCGTATGGAATATCTCATTGTCATTGCCATCGCAGTAGCGTTTGCCGTCTTTGATGACCGTGTGCGCGGCAAGAAAAAGGTGCCGCCGCCGACGGTGCCGCAGGACATTCCACGCCCGCGAAAGAGGGCGGAGAAGCATGCGACGTTTGAGATTCCGCCGATGCGCGGCGTTCCCTCAGAGATTCAGGTCACTGTTGACGCAGAGGTGCTGCGCGCACGGGAACTGCGGGAACGCTGGGAGGAGCAGCAGCGTGAGGCGCAGCGCGTGAGGCGTGCGCGTGAGCGCAAAGAGCGCCTTTCTGCAGAGCAGATGGCGGCCGCCGCCGTGCCGTGTACGGTTATGCGGACGCCTGCGTCACTCCTGCCGGAGTTGACCCCCAACACGATGCAGCAGGCGATTGTGCTTGCCGAGGTGCTCGGAAAGCCGCGTGCGCTGCGCAGATTTCCAAGAAGATAAAACAGAATCGGGATGTACCGGAACATTTTACGTTGGGTGCATCCCGTTTTTCATTGACGAATGTCGGGCAGACCGTACAGAATTCTTGACACTATAGAAAAAAAACATTAAAATGGATAGGAGTATTTTATAGCGATTTTTCCATCATGAAAAGGAGGTGGCCGTTATTCTTACTGAATTACTAACGGTAATTATTGCTGCCCTTGTCGGCGCTGCTGCGGGCTATGTCGCACGCAGACGCACGGCGGAGGCTCAGATAGGATCAGCTGAGGACGAGGCAAAGCGCATTGTCGAAGAGGCCGAGAAGAAGGCGGAGACGAAACAGAAGGAAGCCATGCTTGAGGCAAAGGAGGAAATCCAGCGTCAGCGGCAGGAGTTCGAGCGTGACTCGAAGGAGCGGCGCAGCGAGATTCAGCGTCTTGAGCGCCGTACGATCCAGAAGGAGGAAAACCTCGACCGCAAACTTGAGTCCATCGAGAAGAAGGAGGAGGGGCTTGCGCGCAAGGAGGCGCGTATCGACAAGACGCAGGCGGAGGCGACAGCTCTCTACGAGAGTCAGAAGCAGGAGCTTGCGCGCATCTCGGGACTCTCGGCGGAGGAGGCGCGCACGATTCTCATGGCGGAGGCGGAGGAGGAGCTAAGGCATGAGAAGGCGCGTAAGATCAAGGAGTACATCCAGCAGACGAAGGATGAGGCGGACAAGGCGGCGCGTGAGATTCTGAGCGTTGCGATTCAGCGCTGTGCCGCCGATCATGTGGCGGAGACGACGGTTTCGGTCGTGGCTCTGCCGAATGATGAGATGAAGGGGCGTATCATCGGGCGCGAGGGGCGGAACATTCGCACGCTCGAAACGTTGACAGGAATTGATCTCATTATCGACGATACGCCCGAGGCGGTCATTCTCTCGGGCTTTGACCCCGTGCGTCGTGAGATCGCACGCATTGCACTCGAGAAGCTGATTCAGGACGGGCGCATCCATCCCGCGCGCATCGAAGAGATGATCGAGAAGGCGCGGCGTGAGGTCGACCAGCGCATCAAGGAGGCGGGGGAGCAGGCAACGTTTGAGACGGGCGTCCACGGCATCCATCCCGAGCTCGTACGACTCCTCGGGCGTATGCGCTATCGGACGAGCTACGGGCAGAATGTGCTCGCACATTCGATTGAGGTCGCGCATCTTGCGGGACTCATGGCGGCGGAGCTCGACTGCGATGTCATGCTCGCCAAGCGCGGCGGCCTTTTGCATGACATCGGCAAGGCGGTCAGCCACGAGGTCGAGGGTCCGCATGTGACGGTCGGCGCGGAGCTTGCGCGCAAGTACCGCGAGTCCAAGGATGTGATCAATATCATCGAATCCCATCACGGTGATGTGGAGGCGACGACGGTTGAGGCCGTCCTTGTTGCTGCGGCCGATGCGGTCTCGGCGGCACGCCCCGGTGCGCGTCGCGAGAGCCTGGAGTCCTACATCAAGCGCCTCAAGGCGCTCGAGGAGATTGCCGAGTCCTTCGAGGGCGTGGAGCGATGCTTTGCCATTCAGGCAGGGCGTGAGATCCGCGTGATGGTGAAGCCGGACAAGGTGGATGATGCGGGCGCGGCTGTGCTCGTGCATGACATTGTGAAAAAGATCGAGGGCGATCTTGAATATCCGGGGCAGATCAAGGCGACGGTCATCCGTGAAACGCGCGTTGTGGACTACGCCAAATAATGACAATGCTATTGTGATGGATCGAATATGGGGGGCGTAAGCCCCCCTTTCTAGGAATCCTGCGCTATGCAGAGATTTTGCAAGGAGGCCATATGCAGCAGTTGACGTACATCGTTTCCGGTGCTGCCGACGTCCGGCGCGAAGCGGAGCGAGTGAAGGAAAAACTGGAGCGCATTCCCCACACGGAGTCCCTGCTGATTACAGTTGCAGCACCCTGCGAGATGCCGCAGGAAAAGGTGCTCTCTGTGCAGCGTGCCGTGCGGGAGCAGTTTCCGCATGCAAGAATTCTGACGCACACCTGTGCGCTCAAAATGGTGGATATGCGCCTTGATATGGGCGGCATCATGCTGACCTTTACGGCGTTTGAGTCATCGCAGGTGGATTTTCTGGTCGTAAGTGGAAAACAGCCGGAGGCGAGGGAGCGCTTTGAACGCTTTATCGCCGCACACCCGCATACGAAGGTAGTCGAGTTTTTCGTCGTTGGGCTGGTAGAAAAAATCGACGATCTGTTTGACGGACTTTCAGGGATGGATGAGCGCGTTCAGGTGTTTGGCTCCTTTGTGGATGCGCCGTCTATGAATGCGTGCGGTTATCTCATCGCTGATGACGTGGAGATGAGGATTGGGATACTCGCCGTCATGTTCCACGGAGAGAACCTAGAGACGGTTGTCACCCGTAATTTTGGCTGGAATATGCTCGGACGCGAGATTGTTGCAACGCGCGCTGAAGGCTATACGGTCAAGGAACTCGACGGCGATGTTCCGCTCAAGATCTATGAGCGATATTTCGGCATCAAAGGCGACGGTGACTTTGGCGCGGATGCCGCGCTCTTTCCCCTCTGTTTTGAGGAGGAGGACGACTCCGTTTCGGCGCGTGTTCCCCTTCAGATCGATAAGGAGACGGGGAAACTCATCTTTGGTCTCCCCATGCAGCAGGGAACGAAGTTTCGGCTTGCTTATGCAGATCCCTACGGCATTCTCACGAAGGCGGAGGAAAACGCACGCGTGATGTCCGCATTTGCACCGCAGGCGATTTTTGGAGCTGCCTGCATTGGACACTACCTCCTGCTCGGCGATGATGTTGTGACGGAGATGTCACCCTGCGCAGGTTTTCCGGCATCGACCCTGTTTATGTTCGGTGAGGTTCGGCGCGCGGGCAGGCGTATTATCACGGCGAATTTGAACGTCCTGCTTGTGGGCATGAAGGAGCATCCGGGCAGCATCACGACCGCACAGGCTGAGACGAAGCCCGTGGCGCATCTCTCATACGATCGGAGGATGCTGGCGTTCATGTCGCACTTCATCCGCGTTTCAGAGGAGGAGCTGTTTTCGGCGAATCAGCGGCTCAAACATCTTGCCAGCCGCGATGCACTGACGAATCTCCTGAATCGCCGTGAGATGGAGCGCGTTCTGAAGGTCGCGGTAATGCACGCACAGGAGAACAGGACACCGCTCTCGGTCATTCTGATGGACATTGACCACTTCAAGGGGGTTAATGATACCTACGGGCATGATATGGGCGACAAGGTCATCCTGACGGTTGCAGATGCGATCTCTCATACGATCCGAGGCTCGGATGCGGGTTGCCGCTGGGGCGGCGATGAGTTCTTCATCATTCTCGAGGGAGCGCCGCTTCCGGTCGCGGGACGCGTCGGGGAGCGTATACGCCGTACGGTGGAGAGCGCGAAGATGCCCTTTGACCGGAGTGTTACGGTCAGCATTGGTGTCGCGGCGTTTGATCCGGAGCGGGACAATGAGCTCCAGCTCTTCAAGAATGCGGATGAGGCACTCTATCAGGCAAAGAAGGCGGGACGAAATGCAGTTTATGCACTCGGTTTCGGGCGGATCAATAGTATTGAGTAGTAATTTGGGGAGGTGCCCTTATGTTTGATTTTTTGCGTAGGCATTTCGCGGGGCGCCGCACGGGCCGTGTGCGGAGTGAGCAGGCGCGCCCCGGCGTACAGCTGCTCGCCTCTGTTCTCGTCTGTTTTCCTGAGATCGAGTCGGTTTCCTACGATCCACGGCAGGAAGTGCTGACGATGGACTTTGTTGTCCGCGCGCAGCTTTCATCTGCTGAGATCGAGGCGTTTGCCGCGCTGATTGCCGAGAGCATTGAGACCTATCAGGCGATCGAGGGCGGCGAGGCAAGTGAGGTTGATTTCGTATACGAGCAGCACGACGCGCTGACGATCCTGCACCTTGCACGGCCCATGGAAGAACTCTCGGAGCGGGAGCTCAGCCTGACGGTACAGCTTCTGACGGAACGCTTTGGTGAGGCCGTTCATGTCGATCCGCATGGGGCGGAGATGCTGGATTCAGAGTTCCGTACGCTCCAGCATGAGACGCTGGAGCGCATGCTGGTGGCGGTGCGTGAGATCCCGCTGCGCGAGCGTCTGGTCGGCATCCGTGAGCGCGATCAGGTGATTGTTTACAATCGATGAGGAAATGAGGAGGGTGTGCCGTGCGCATTATGTTGGTCGGTGACGTTGTCGGGCGTGCGGGGCGGCGTGCCTTTCGTACGATCACGCCGCGTCTCAGATCGGAGAAGAGCATCGATGTCGTCATTGTCAACGGTGAGAATTCCGCCGGCGGCAAGGGGTTTACGCGCAAGGCGCTCGATGAGCTCTACGCAGGAGGTGCCGATATTGTGACCGCGGGCAACCATGTGTGGGACAAGAAGGATGTCTTTGCCTTTGTGGATGACGAACCGTTCCTCGTGCGCCCTGCGAACTACCCTGCGGGTGCGCCGGGGCGGGGATTCTGCATCTTTCCGTTCAAAGCCGTAAACATCGCCGTGATGAATCTCTCGGGACGATCCTTCATGCAGGCACTTGACTGCCCTTTTCAGAAAGTGGATGAAATTCTCGGAGAGCTCGGCGAGCAGGCGGATGTCATCGTGCTCGACTTCCATGCGGAAACCACTTCGGAGAAACTCGCGATGGGGCACTATCTGGATGGGCGCGCGGACATTGTGGTCGGCACGCATACGCATGTGCAGACGGCGGATGAACAGATTCTGCCCGGCGGCACGGCGTACATTACGGATCTCGGCATGGTTGGTGCGCATGACTCTATTTTGGGCGTGCGCAAGGAGATTGTGATTCAGAAGTTTCGAACGGGGATGCCTGTGCGCTTCGAGATGGCGGAGGGAGCGTCGGAGTATGCTGCCGTCATTGTGGACATCGAGCCGAACGGACGGCGTGCGCCCCGGATTGAGCGCATCTTGCTCCGTGAAGCGGGCTGAGCGAGGAGAATTTTATGCCAAGCGATTTGCATATCCATTCGACCTTTTCCGATGGGAAGGATACGCCGGAGGAGATTGTGGAGGCGGCAAAGGCAGCGGGGCTGCACTATATTTCCATCACGGATCACGACAGTGTCGAGGGCATTACGGCGCTCTATGAGAGCGGACATTATGCTTCGGGCAGCCTGCGCATCATCCCGGGGGTTGGCTTCAGTACAGGCGACGGGCAGCAGGAAATCCATATTTTAGGCTATAATATCGATATTTACGACAGCGGGCTTCAGGAAAAACTCGAGGAAATCAGTGAGGCACGTTGGACGCGCTTCACGGAGATCGTAGAGCGCCTGAACGGGCTCGGCTATGAGATCGGAGAGACAGAGGTGCTGACGGACGAGGGGCTCTGCAAGGCAATCGGCCGCTCGCATGTGGCGCGTGTGCTCGTCAAGAAGGGATATTTCGATTCGATCCGCGCCTGCTTCGATCAGCTCCTAAAGCGTGGTCAGCCTGCCTATGTGCCGCACTTTCGCATCCCTTCCGAGGAGCTCATTGCCATCATCAGGGGGGCGGGCGGAATCCCTGTGCTCGGAAACCCGAAGGACCTTGCGGACGAGAGCTGTATGGAGCGCCTGATCGCACAGGGGATCGAGGGCATTGAAGTGTTCTATCCGACCCATGATCGTCAAGATACGCAGCGCTATATGGAGCTGGCACAAAAGCATGGGCTGCTCGTCTCCGGCGGTTCGGATTATCGCGGATTCGCGGGACGCAGCCCGGATGCGATTGGGCAGTTTACGATAGAGGACATCTACGCGGAGAATTTTTATCGGCCGTAATAGAGAGCGGACAGGAAAAGAGGAGAAGCACGATGGACGTTATCGCCCTTGTCGGACCGAGCGGTACCGGCAAAAGCCACCGCGCCCTGTGGGTCGCCCAAAAAAATGGTGCGGATGCCATCATTGACGACGGCATTCTGATTAAGGACGGAAAGGTGATTGGCGGCAGTTCTGCGAAGAAGGAGAAGAATCGGATCATGGCGGTGCGCCGTGCCATCTTCGTCCTTCCGGGGCATGCCTCGGATGTGCGTCGCGCAATCGCGGAATCCAAGCCGCGCCGCATCCTCCTGCTTGGCACGTCCGAGAATATGGTGCAGAAGATCGCAAAGGCACTCAAAATAGGAGCTGTCAGCAAAATCATCCGCATCGAGGACATTGCCTCGAAGAAGGATATGGCACTTGCACAGTATCATCGTCTGAAGCGTGGTGAGCACATCATCCCCGTGCCGACGATCGAACTCAAACCGCATTTCTCGGGCTATCTCATCGATCCGATCAAGAGCTTCTTCAAAACCTCCTCGTCGAAGCGCCGCCGTCTCGGTGAGCGTTCGATCGTGCACCCCGTGTTCAGCTACTACGGCAAGCTTGTGATCGACGACTCCGTCATCAAGAGCATTGTGCACATTGTCGCAGAGGCACTGGAAGAGGTGCATCGCGTCGGCTCGACCCACGTGAAGCACCTCGTGAGCGGCGATGAGGATCTCGGCATCACGGTCTCGCTCGAGGTGGTCTTTGCCTATGGTCATGCCATAGCGGATACGATGACGCTTCTGCGGCAGCGCCTGCAGACGGAGATTGAGCACATGACGGGCATGGTTGTGCATGAGGTCAACATTCTTGTAAAAAGTCTGCACATCGACAGGGCTGCTCTTGCGCACGCATAGGCTGCAGCTGTATTTTGCGGACGGGAAAAAAAGGATTCTTCACTTTTTTGGGAAAAAGTGTTAGAATGAAAAGGATTTTTTTTAGGAATGTAGAACTAAATATATATCTGTTTTATGTGCAGCTTTTTTTTCTGTGCATATGAGGAAGACGTCGATGTATTCGGTGCTTCCTGCAACATGGGGAAAGGAATGTGACGTTTCATGCTTGAGCAGCTGGTGAACACCTCGACGCTTGACGTTGGCAGCCGTGCGATGGCGGCGGCATCACTGCGCCACGAGGTACTCAGCAATAACATCGCCAACGTGAATACACCGAACTTTAAGCGGAGTCATGTCCGCTTTGAGGACTTGCTGAAACAGGAATTGGGTCTCGGCAGCGATCCTCTGATGAAGGTTGTGCGCACGCATGACCGGCATTTTCCCGTCGCGTTCCGCGGAAAGGCGCGTGCTGTGATCGAGCAGGACGAGAGTACGAGTATGCGCCTTGACCGGAACAACGTCGATATTGATGTTGAGATGGCAGAAGTCGCGAAGAATCAGCTGTACTATAGCGCGCTTGCGACAGCGCTCGGAGGACACATCAGCAGGCTGAAGAGTGTTATTACGAGCGGTCAGGGCGGCTGATAAGGAGGGAACGATATGGGAATGTTTCTGGGAATTGATGCGGCAGCTTCGGGTCTTACGGCAGAGCGGCTGCGCATGGACGTGATCTCCAACAATATTGCAAATGCAAATACGACGCGTGCACAGGGCGGCGGCGCCTATCATCGCCGCTATGTCGTCTTTCAGCCGCGTGAGAAGGGCGCGGGCATTGGCTTTGAGTCCTTCCTTGCACGTGCATCGAACCGCATGCGTCCCGGGGATGGCGTGCGCGCAGTTTCAATTGAGACGGATCGCAGTCAGGGAACGCTTGTCTATGAGCCGGGACATCCCGATGCAAATGCGGAAGGCTATGTCGAGCGCCCCAACGTCAACATTGTCTCCGAGATGGTCGATATGATCTCGGCTTCCCGTGGTTACGAAGCGAATACAACGACGATCAACGCGGCAAAATCCATGGTGACTGCGGCGCTTCGTATTGGCGGCAATGGCTGATTACCGGGCACGTTTTAAGGGAGATCAATGTATATGGAAGTACAAGCACTACAAATGACCCCCGTAGCGATGCGTGCAACCAGTCATCTGGGCGAGACCATCGAAAAAGAGCCGCCGAAGAGCTTCGGTACCTATCTGAAGGATGCCCTCTCCGAGGTCAATCAGCTCCAACTCGAATCAGACAAGCAGAACAGGCTGCTCGCGGCGGGCGAAATCTCGGATGTCTCTCAGGTCGTCGTGGCGGGGCAGAAGGCAGAGATTGCGCTGCAGCTGACATTGCAGCTGCGCAATCGTGCTGTGGCTGCCTATCAGGAAATCATGCGGATGCAGGTATAAGGCTTGCCTGCCGTTTTCGCACGCCCCACATGCGGCGGTGCATAACCGTGATGACTTGAAGGGAAAGAGATTATGGGAGAGTGGAAAGAGCGCGGCCTTGCCATGTGGGAACGCTTTGACAAGCGCCAGCGCTACATTATGCTCGGTTCGGCGCTCGCGATTCTCGTCCTCATCTTTGGTATGAGCTTTTGGTACGGCAGCAAGCCCGATATGGTGCCTCTGTTTACCGACATGGAAACCAAGGATGCCGGCGAGGTCGCCAATCAGCTGCGTGAATCGAAGATTGCCTATGAGGTACAGGAGAACAAGTCGGGGACGACGATCCTCGTGCCAACGACGAATGTTCATGAGGCACGCCTCAACCTTGCGACGCAGGGGCTGCCGCGTGGCAATAAGGGCTTTGAGATCTTTGACGACAGCAAGCTCGGCGTCACAGAGTTCCAGAACCGCGTCAACTATCTGCAGGCACTGCAGGGAGAGCTGACGCGCACGATCGAGCAGATCGAGGCGGTCGAGAAGGCACGCGTTCACATTGTGCTGCCTGAGGACAGCCTCTACAAGAAAGAGGAGAAGCCCGCAACGGCTTCTATCATGCTGCGCCTCAAGCCCCATGCGGAGCTGACGAAGAAGGAGATCAAGGGGATTGTCAACCTCGCGGCGC
>ERZ772960.2879-NODE-2879-length-12070-cov-22.521432_pt1 | contig 12070 bp, 8 predicted proteins | sample MGYA00580678_ERZ772960 | MGnify/ENA primary metagenome ERZ772960 (study PRJEB29015, sample SAMEA2737930) | human oral metagenome | biome: human oral; feature: human-associated habitat; material: dental | place: China | collected 2059 ...
GATATATTTAGTTTCGCTGCTGATGCAGCATAATATTTAACGGACTATTGAATATAAGTCTTTATGGGATTAAAAACATTTACAAAGTCTATGTTATGTTGCGCACTCTACGTTGTTGGCGCATTAACCGCACATGCTGCTGACCGCTTGGTGATCGTTGGTGACGCTACATGGGGTGGGTGGAATCTTAGTCAGTCTACCGTTATGCAGAAGTCTGACGAGAACGCTGATGTCTTTAAGGCAACCGTTCATTTAGATGCAAATAAGGAGTTTAAGTTCCTTACCGAGCTTGCTTTTGGTAAGTTGGAGTACCGTGCTGGTGCTGGTCCTGTCACCTTGCAGTCGGGTGTTGAGGCTCCGTTGGTGAGTAGTGAAGATGAGCCTACAGATGGGAAGTTTTTTGTTTCTGAGTCAGCCAACTATGATATCGTTTGTAACTTAGCCGAGAAGACGGTTGTAGTGACCAAGGCTACGTATCAAGCAACAGCCTTAAAGCACACTGTCTTATGGATGATTGGTAGTGCAACAAAGGGTGGTTGGAGTATCGGTGAAGGTACTGTGATGAAGCAAGATGCGACTAATCCTGCTAAGTTCTCAGCACGTACAGAATTGAAGCCAGGCGAGTTGAAGTTCGGTACGAATGTCTATGCTAGTTTCGATCAGATGTTCTATCTGCGCAACGTGACCGATGAGGGGAAGATAGTCTTTGGTGGTGATGATAATAAGTGGAACTTCACAGAGGAGGCTACATACGACGTTACCGTTGACGTTGCAGCGATGACTGTTTCGTTTACTAAGGTTGATCCAACTGCTATTAATGCTGTGGAGACGACAAGTGAGGCTCCTGTAACCTATTACACCTTAGGTGGCATGCAGGTAGAGAAGCCCCACGCAGGTGTGTATGTAAAGCGTCAAGGCGGTAAGACCGTAAAGGTAATGATTAAATAAACTATATATATTCGGTACTACTCCACTAATCTAACTTACAAAAGAAGGCCATATCGACATCTTTTTAGGAGATGAAGATATGGCTCTTTTGGCTTGTAGAAAAAGGTTTGTTATACCTTATGCGTTCGGTAAAGGAGGTAGTCTCCATCCGCATGGACCGTAAACTCGCTCGACAAAGCTTCGTTCAGTGTTCCTTGCCACAGCTCGCTAAAGGGGTAGATGTCCCATTTTAGTCCGCTGCTCGATAACTCCTTGCAGGTAGCATTGAAGATACTGACTTGCTGACCGGGGTAGGAAGCAAAGCGCATGGAGCCCGATGCTGCTACAAAATAGCCATAGTCGGTAATCATAACAGGGTCGATAGCTAACTGCCGATAGTAGTAGAGCATGAGAGAAATGTTCCCTAAGGTGTGGTCCTCACGCTTCCCAGTTGCTCCGAGGTAGCAGAAATGAGGACGAGTATGGGTTGATGCGTCCATCTTCAGGTGTGAACGAGCGAAGAGAGTAGCCTTGGTAAGGTCGTTAAACTCCTGCTCCGAGATAGGATGATAGATGTGTGCATAACGCTGCTTCAGCTCTTCAGAGAGTGAGTCGCCGTCACCGACCACCGCTGTTGGTGCTATCTCATAATCAAGGAGTTCCTCCAAAGCGCCGTCACAGACTATCAGGTTCTTCGCAGTACGTAGGATGCGAAGGGGCAGAACATGGTTGGGAAAGTCGCCAGCAGCCAGGATAACGGCCGAGAAGGGGCTGTGGGAAGGGACCTCCCCTAACCCCTCCGAAGGAGGGGAAAGCCTAACGGAGTGTTCGCTGGGGATATATGGATGGTCGCTGGGAGCGTGTGGATGGTCGCTGGGGACGTAGGGGTACTCGCTTGGTATGTGTGGGTTGCGCCCTTCCTTATTGTTGTCTTTGTTGTTGATATTCATCTGTTTTAGTTTTATCTACTATTATCCTTCTCTTTCAAGGTACTTTATTAGCTTTTTATGGATTGTTCTTAATCATCGATTTAATCTACTGTTACGCCACTATCGAGTGTTATAAATAGATATAATTACGTATAACAATCTTCATAAATCTATATTTTTTGCTTCAATCAATGGTTATGACACTCTTCATTAAATCTATATCTTTTGCTCCAATCAATGGTTATTATGTGGGGAGTCACAGGTGAGGTTTTGTCCCGTTAGGCTTCCCCTCCTTCGGAGGGGTTACGGGAGGTCCCCATTAGTAGACCCTCTCGAGCGGTTGAGGGAGGCCGCCTCTCTCTTCCACTTAAAGTATCCTGCCACAGCGATAACGGCATAGAGAGCATAGAGGGCAGCGGTGAAAGGGATTCCTTTATATAGGTAGAGAGCAGCCAATTCGGCATCGACAACAATCCAGATCCACCATTGTTCGATGTATTTCTTTGCCAAAGCCCATAGTCCGATGAAGCTGAGTGCATTGCCGAAGCTATCTAACACAGGGACTGTTGAGTTTGTGAAACGAATGAGGAGGAGGTAGAGTACGCCCCAGAGGAGGAAGAATACAAGCAGTGAGGGGAGTATCAACCGCCGAGGAAAGTGTGTGATAGGTATCTCCTCCGCACCCTTCTTCCGTCCAAACTTCCAATACAAGAACCCATAGATGGCTGCCAATGTATAGTAGATCTGCATCCCAAAGTCGGCATACAGTCCTGCTTCGTAATAGACAAACATATAGATGACAGGCATGATAATACCCGTCAGCCAAAGCCATATACTCGCTTTGTATTCTTGATAGATGTAAATTAGGCCGACAAGGCAGCCCAGCATGTCTAATGTCATAAGTCTATAAGATAATGTGGCACGGCCAGAAGGGGTACTAAACACCACCAAGGGTGGCCACTAAACACCCCAGAAGCGGCCCCTCCCCCAGCCCCTCCCCCGTAGGGAGGGGAGTGATCACCGAGATACCCCTACCACTTAGCGGTATGCTTCTACTATTTACTGATATACACTCAAGGCCCTATTGTAGGATGATAAGTACTTAAAGCAGACTTTGCTTGCAGCCACTTCGCATACAGAAAGTAGTGTTAAGCAGTCTGTGAGTCCTATCTCTTTGTTGTCGATAAGGGCCATCACTATTTTAATAGGATGTTTTTAGTTACCAATCCCTGCGTAAACAGTACATTACACGCCCCTCCCCTGCAGGGAAGAGAACGGGGGAGGAGCCAGTTGAGGAGGTCGGTGTCCTGATGTCTTAGAACTTCAGAGTGACACTCCCCATCATGTTAAAGCCCGCCATCGGTATGAAACCAATCTGCGTATAACGGTTCTCATTAGGGTGACCGTCGTGGTCGAGGATGGAACTATACACCCATCCGCTGGCTGCATAATGGCGATTGAAGATGTTGTTGAGGTTCAAACCGAAGACTGCCTCCCTCATTCCAGCAATCAGTCGACTTGGGTGAAGGGTATAGCTGAGGTTGACATTCGTCTGTGAATAGCAGGGCAACGAACGTGTCCTATTCTCGGTATTGTCTAAATACTGGCGACTCACGAAGTTAGTATGCCATATTGCTTCAAGTCCTTTATAGTGGAGAGTGAGCATACCATTGAGGATAGCGGAAGGAGAGAAGGCCAAAGTAGAGTGGTTGTAATGTATCTTACGGAACGAAGACTCCCAGTCTACGCTTGCCATCTCATCAAAGTCTTTGATGATGTTACGGCTCAAAGCAGCGTTACCCTCAACTGTCAACCATGACAGAGGGCTCCATCCTGCCTCCAGCTCAGCTCCCATACGATAGCTGTCCTTGATGTTTGTCGTCAGATTCTCGCCTATATCACTCTGCGCACCCGTCTGTACAAACTGGTTGTTATAGTCCATGTAATAGAGGTTAACGCCTGCTCTCCAGTTGTGACCATTGTATTGATAGCCCATCTCGATATCCATCATGCGTTCTGGCGATGGTGCAGGATAACTACCATTATTGGTGAAGTTGTTGCGTTCAGGCTCTCGGTTAGCGTATGCAATAGATGCGTAAGCCTTATGGCCAGCACGGTAGTAGCTTACACCTGCCTTCGGATTGACAAAGTCATAATGCTCGCTGATGTCTAAGAGCTGGTTCTTGTAACCATTAGCCACCTTATAGAAACGGTCGTTCTGACCATTGGTCATATACTCCACATGGCGTATCTGCAGGTCCATAAACACGTTCCAGTAGTCTGCAAAGTTATATTTTGCCTTGAAGAAGCCGCTGTAGTCATACTTATGAGCCTTGGAGTCATAGTACTTATAGTCCTTGCCACCCGCGCGATACATCGCATCTGCCTCCTCATTCTTTATATATGTAAGGTAGCCAAAGTGGCTGCCACGGAACTGCTGAAGGTTTAGTCCGCCCATTACATCCCAACTCTCGTCCTTGTAATTACTTGTGTAGACAATGCCGTAGGTGTGCTGTGACAATCCTTTCAGGCGTACGAAGTCACTCTTCTTGACGAAGTTACCATTGCTATCGGTGAACGTCAAGCCGAATTTAGCAAACTTTGTCTTAGGTTTAAGTTCGCTGTAATAACCGTAGCCGTAGGTGTAGTGCAGTGTTATGTTGTGACTCCAGTGCTCAGAAGGATGGAAAGCAAACGACAAGAGGTTATGGTTCTGATAGAAATTATCCGTCGTTTTGTTCCAGAAAGAGCCGTCGCGCATTGTGTAACGTGCCGTCTCGTAGTTGCCATTCCCATCCTTAACAAAGGCCCCGTTAGCATCGGTCTGTAGGTATTCATAGAGCTGGTTGAACTTGCCCAAACCTCTCTCATACATGTCCTTATAGGTGGTGATGCCCGTCTTAGAGCCGTAGGTGCCATCCATCAGACTAAGGTCATTGCTGCCTGTAACGACTCCGTTCCATGCTTGACCAGTCTTCTCAAAGTTACCAATGTTCTTATAACTGATGCGGAAGTTATCGCCCAACCATGTTAATCCACCATAGTAAGACCCCGAACGACCACTCGTTCCATTGACATATCCGTCTGTGGCGGTCTCGTGATAGGCCCCATCGAAGACAAGATGATTAAAGAGAAGACCCGTAGAGAACTTTACACCAGTGTTATACGTATGGTAAGAACCGTAGGAACCGCTCACCTCAACACTCGGTTTCGTGCTCGGTGCACTCGTTGCCAACGACACCGAACCACCGAAAGCACCGTCGCCATTGGTAGAAGTACCGATACCACGCTGTATCTGTACGCTACTCATTAGGGAAGCGTAGGAGTTCATATTTGCCCAGAACACCGTCTGGTCCTCTGGAGAGTTGAGTGCTACACCGTCTAAGGTGATGTTGATACGGCTACCCGCAGCACCTCGGATGCGCATTGCTGCCGTACCCGTTCCGAGTCCGTTCTCGCCCCAAGCCAATACACCCGGCGTCTGTGAGAGGAGGAAAGGTAGCTCGCGTCCACTCTTCGAGAAGGCTTCAAGCTCTGCTTTTTTGATGTTAGATACAGCGTAAGGAGCACTCTTCGGCGCACGAACACCTGCCACAACGACCTCGTCGAGATGCTGTTGTTTCAGCGTGTCTGTCACAGTCTGTGCCCTTAATGACGCTACACACGTAAGTGCAGCAGTAAACAGGATAGTTCTTTTCATATCCCAAGTTGATGATTGAAGATAATAGATAAAGGGGGAATCTCCCTACGACGGCATTATCCGTATCAGGTCAATGGGTATAATCTCAGCAAGCCCAAACAGGCAAGCACCCCTTAGTTTCCATTCTGAAAACCGATGCAAAAGTAATAATATATTATCAATCTGCCAAGAGTAAACCGTATAAATATCGTGCGAGGGCGTTTTTATCTGCCCTTTTCAGGCCGTTTCTTTCCCCAAGGATGGGTGTTGGGTGATGGGTGTTAGGTGTTGATGATTAGCCATAGGGGTATCTCGGTGATTACGCCCCTTCCCTTCGGGGGAGAGGAAGGGGGAGGGGCCGCTCTCTCCCTCATGTTCTCTTTATTCTTTCTCTCACAGAGTTACACAGAAGAACAGAACGCACAAGGGTGCACATCCCCATCAAGACACAAGCAGCGGAGGAGGGGTAACCTCGGTGATCACTCCCCTCTCCATTCGGAGAGGGGCTGGGGGTGAGGCTTCTGGTGGGTGTGGGTATTGTAAAGAAAATTCCAACCACGAAAGAAGAAAGGCCTTAGTTAGCTTGAAGAGGATGCCCTTCTCGCTCGTTGAAGAGGCCCTTCTTGCTCATAGAAGAGGCTCTTCTTAAAGATAGTAAGGCCTCCTCTGCTTTGCTATCCGTAACTCGCTGATTTCCTTGTGGATATAGATTTGCTTTGTGCGCAGGCTTTTCTTTGTTTTAGATAATTCACCTCTAAATATGTAAAGATATTTCTAAACTTGTCAGACAAGTGCTGCGAACGCCAATAACGCTATGCGAATAAATCAAAGATTATTTGTAATTCTTCGGATAAAAATACTATCTTTGCAATTGATTATTAGTGCTTTTGATTTTTAGTAAATAATTATTTAATGCTATAATAAAACTATTCATAGAATATAGACAGACATGGCTGCAATGAATGACGAGGTTAAGGAGTGGGCAGAAAAGCTCCTTATATCAACGACAACTATCCCCTAGAGACGATAAGCGCTTGCTGTAATGGTAGTTGACAGGGTGGTTGTAAGACTTTGATATGCGGTCCTTTAGGAAGGTATAGTCCGTCAGCAGTCTGTATTACCTCGCTTATGTAGAGGGATAAGTAGGTTTACCCATACAAATAAGTAAGATGAACAGAGGGATAGTCTACGACGAATAATGACAATAAAGTATTGACGATTAAAAGAAGGAAAATATGAGAACTATTACAGACGAGCATTTAGAAGCCTACCGGGAAGGAGGTTGTCTACAAAGATTATTCAATGTTATCAAGGATGACCCAGGGCTTTCCTTTGAAATCAGAGTAAAGAATGAAGTTATGATATATTATCATAAGGATAGAATCTTGACGATAAGTTACTGTAAAGGGAAGCCTTCGATAGACACCTTATCAGAGAAATATTACAAGAACGCTACGCCACCTTCTGTCTCTTTCGAGGATGGAGATTTGATACAGACACTAAGAGATAAGAGTCAGTTAAGGCAATACTTTAGAGAAGCTAAGCGGCTGGTCGGTAGTTACAAAGCGGGGGTGGAGTTTGAGGTTCAGCAGAATATTGCTTTGGGAAACCGTAGTTTTAGCAACAGATTCGTTGTTGTAGATATGGAGTGGCAGCTCCCACAGTCGGATATCAAGAAAGAGGAAAGAATAATCAAGACGAGATTTGACCTCGTCGTGGTTGATACGAAGAGAAACGAAAGGGGTGAGAATGATGTTTATCTTGGTGAATTAAAGGTGGGAATGGGTGCGACAGGAGGCAAGTCCGGAATAGAAGACCATGTTATTAAGACGAATAAAATTATTAATAACGCTAAGGCTTGTGCAGCTCTGCGGGATGATGTGGAAAGCATCATCCGTCAGAAGTCAGATTTGGGATTGTTTGAAGGGAATCATACAGGGCTTAACCTGTCTGGTAAGCCTCGTATGATGCTCATTCTTGCATATCGAGGAAATGAGGAAAAGAATGCTTTGGAAGGGCAAGAAAAGATTGCAAAAGATAAAGCAAGAGAGCTGAATATGGTAGAACCTCTGATTATTTGGCATAAAGCACTAATTACTTTAGAAGTGTGATGGAGATAAAAATACATAGAGGGCTTGACCAGATAGGAGGCTGTATAACCGAGATATGGACAGAGTCGTCCAGAGTCTTCATTGACTTTGGGCAGAATTTGCCAGGCAATGGAAAGCCAACAACTCCTGAAGAAGATGCTCTTATGGTTGCTGATATTGTCGAGAATAATGAGAAAGAACATCAAGCTGTGTTCTATACGCATGCCCACGAAGACCATGTAGGTTTGTTCCCATATATCCCATTTGACCAGTTTATTAGCGAAGGAGGTAAGGAACTCTTACTTATAAAATATAAGACTCTGCTGGAGGGATACGAGATAGAAAGAGAAAAGTGTGGTCAGCAGCGGGTGCCCGATAGGTCAAAAGAGGAACGACTTGAGGAGTGCTGTCGCAGAACAAAGACACTCATAGACAAATTAGGGACGTTCAGAACTTGGAAGCGAACAGGACGTGGGGATTATCCTAAGCCTATAATGGTGGGGAATATTAGGATAACTCCTTTCTTCTGCTGCCATAGTATATATGATGCACACATGTTTCTCATTGAAGCCGAAGGGCAACGTTTCTGGCATACAGGCGATTATCGTGGACATGGCTACATGAGTAAAGGGCAGTTTCTCATGTTGAGAAAATACGCAACAAACATTGATGTGCTGATTACTGAGGGTACGATGCTAAGCCGAGAAGACAAAGCTATTAGTGAGTATAGGGTGTCGATGGAGATGATAGATGTGATACAAGCCTTCAAGTATGTCTTTGTTTTGGCCTCAGCTACGGATATAGAACGATTAGGAAGTATAAATCATGCGACCAAGAAGACGAAGAAACCTTTGTGTATTATGTCCTCGTTTATGAAAAGAACGATGGAGCTCTTTACTGAGCGAGAGGGCAATCTGGGGAGGGGTCTGTTCTCCTTCTCACCGCTGTTTTATACTGATAGACTGTATAGCAAACTGAGAAATAGAGGCTTTACGATGGTTGTAGGACCGTCACAGGGCGACAAGGTAAAGCCTCTTCTCAACCGACTTCCACAAGAGGAGACAATCCTCATCTACTCTTCTTGGAATGGATACTACATGAGAGAGGAGCAGGTGAGGGCGAACGCAAAGTACAAGGAGTTTCGAGAGATGTTCCATAACGTTGTGGATATACATACTTCTGGACATGTGGATAGAGATGCGATAAAGAAAGTTATCGGTATGATACATCCAAAGGAGGTTATTTGTATTCACAAGGAAGCTGATGCGAGGTTGTAAGAAGAGGCTTGCGACGATGATAAACTATTATTACCTATTATATTAAACGACTATGACACGACGATGAGAATACTTCAAATCTCTGATACACACAACCGACATCAACTGCTGACTGGTATGCCTACGGCCGATGTCCTTATCCATTGCGGTGACTTCACCGATATGGGTACGGAAGAGGAAGTGCTCGACTTTCTGAATTGGTATATCTCTCTACCTTATTCGCACAAGATATTCATTGTTGGTAACCACGACCTTTGCTTATGGGAGGCAGATGGGATAGAAGACTTGCCAGCTAATGTTCACTTTCTTCAAGACCGGGGGTGTGAGATAGAGGGCATCAAGTTCTTTGGATTAGGATATAATCATTCAGAGAGCTTGATACCCAAGGGTATAGACGTTCTTGTGACCCATGAACCGCCCATCATGATATTGGACGAAAGCAACAACACACATTGGGGGAATAGTCCTCTTCGTAGTCAGGTGATGAGAATGAAACCTAAATATCATCTGTTTGGTCATGCTCATTCTGCTTACGGGATTGAGAAACAAGAGGACATAGTGTTTTCAAATGGCTCTTCCCTTGATGATTATTATGAAGTTTGCCATAGTCCTCGTTTGATTACATTGTGATCATGAGCTTTTTATAGTATGCTTAATTCGTTTATCGGTATAAAGTATTATCTTTGTGGACGGGTGTCACAAAGGTTAAAGTTACCAAAGAAAGTGTTATAGGATGAAGAAGACGGTATATTTCGCAGGTTCTATCCGCGGCGGTAGAGAGGATGCTGCAGTGTATAAGCGGATGATAGACTATATCAACAAGACCGATATAGTAATTACGGAGCACATCGGTTTAGGAAACCTAAGTGTGAAGACACGTACAAAAGAGGATGATGTGCATATATATGAGCGTGATACAGAGTGGATTAGGGCATCTGATGTGTTGATAGCAGAATGTACGAACCCCTCTCATGGCGTCGGTTATGAATTAGCATACGCTGAGGCTCGTAATATCCCAGTGCACATCTTCTATGATAAAAGCAGAGCTAATGTCTCTGCAATGTTGAATGGCAACACCCGCTTCAAGCTTTATCCATACGAGAGAGAAGCGGAGATATATCCTGTTCTGGATAATATCTTAGGAAATAAGTAGGGGTGGTTTAATAGAGAGAAATCAATATTTGGAAATGAAAGGATTGTCCCATTCTTGTCAAGAAAGGGATAGGCACGCTTGCATCTTCTATTATAATGCGAAATGAGTAGTAAGCATCACACACCTTGGACGGAGCTGGTAGAGGGTGTAGCCTTCGGTGAGGTTGCTATTAGAACGATAGACAAAGGTGTCAGTATTGAGGATGTTATCGAAATTAAGAACGAGTTGCACCTTCTTACTTGGCTTGAAGGTGATGCTAAGAGTCATAAAGGTATAGTCCTTTCTATCGGTGAAACCACTGTTATGTGTGTATTGTAAGGTCGTATTCAACAGTAGTCTATCAGGGAGGAAAGTCACGTCAAGAGACGTCTCATTACTGATGTTGCGAATAGTATTTATGTAGTTACCAGACTTTGATTGGGAGATAGTCCACCTGTAGTTATCTGTCAATCGGATATACTTGATAAGGTTAAAGGCAAGGTTAGCAGAGATAAAGAAGCTATTAAACTGATAGTTGGTGATGACAGACTGGCGTAGTATCTTACTCGTGTTAGTGGAGTATTCAGCTGTTGCGCCAATACTCGTATCATGCCAAGCGATTTCCTTTCTTGTGCTTATTGTTATTGAGTAATTGTTACTATGGTTTGGAGCATATTCAGCTTGTAGTAGTGTATGCGCATTTTGGTCTATTGTCGTACCATAAATCATGTCACTCCATGAGCGACTAACTGTCCCAGAGAGATAGGCAAAGAACTGATGAGGGATATTCTTGTAGTGTATCTTCCCATGTATAGTAGCCGATTTGTTTTCGGATAGGTTTACTTTGTAGCGGTTCAATGTCCTATAGTTGCTCATCAGATAAGCAGTCATAAGGTTTCTCCAGTTCGTAGGATACATACCATAACCCCCTCCTGCAGAAAGCGTCCAATTGTCCGTTGCTTTCCAAAGCATTGTAAAAGAAGGCGAGAAGAGCAGGGTCATGCGCTTTCCCTTCGTCGTTTCGTTAGCTATTGGTTCGTTATCCACCTTTGTATAGTTGAGCGATAAAGGTAGATTGAACGATAGGCGAAACGTGTTTTTGACATATTGTAGGTGGGCTCCCAAGTTGCTTTTCATCTGTAAGTAACCCATATCGCCGCTCGTCGCCATCGTCACAGCTGTATCGTTTAATAGACTTTTCAGTCCCACATATTCAATATTCAGTTCTGCGGAAGGCGCAATAGTCCAGTTGTGTTTTCGGATGTTTCTTATTAAAGTAAGACTGTTGTAACTTCCCATGTTTGAGAGTCTCACATCTTGTCTTACCTGCATATCCCCTTCAATGGCGAGAGCTTGTGGATTTGTCTGTACAAAGTTGGTTGTCTTTAGATAGAAACCTCCGCCATTGGTTGTACGTTGGATCCATTCTGTATGATTGTTCAGTCCTAAGTTCCTATTAAAGGCATGCTGCAGAAAACTGGCCTTGTTAGCTACAACCAGTCCGTTGTCATCGCTCCAATTCCCAGCTAAGTCAAGTGTGTTTTTAAGATAAGTCTTATTGCCATTATCCTCAAGATGCAACTGCACTGTGGTCGCATTCGTTGTGTTACGGGCTGATATATCTTCTGATATCATACGAGTACTTGCGTTGGGGAGTAGGTAAGTAGTTTGCGAATAACTACTTTGCCGTTGGATATCGTGCCTGTAAGTAATGTTATACTTTATTTCAGCTGTCTCACTCAGTTTGTTGAGATTACTGAAACAGAGGTTATGTTGATTGTTACGCAGGCTCTTACCGACAGGAGAAGAGCCTGGAAAGATAATAGAAGTAAGGTTGGAGGGTCTAATATTATGCTCTCCATAGTACGACTTAAGCCAGTCGACGCTTGAACCGATATTATCTGTTTCGTAATAGAAAACGTGCTGTTGTCTTTGTGCAAAGTACATAAGGGCAGCATTGACATCTCTCAGTAAACCGTTGGAATCGAAGCCTACCCCTAAGTCTATGGTCTTTAGCCATCTGCCCTTTGCTTTCT
>ERZ772960.2880-NODE-2880-length-12062-cov-6.011826_pt1 | contig 12062 bp, 7 predicted proteins | sample MGYA00580678_ERZ772960 | MGnify/ENA primary metagenome ERZ772960 (study PRJEB29015, sample SAMEA2737930) | human oral metagenome | biome: human oral; feature: human-associated habitat; material: dental | place: China | collected 2059 ...
ACGTCGGAATGATGACGCGGAAGGCCTGCGGCATAACGATTTTAACAAGTGTCTGCCGCCACGAAAGACCGAGCGAACGCCCCGCTTCCGTCTGCCCCGCATCGACGCCTTGAATGCCTGCGCGGAAGATCTCCGTACAGTAGGCGCCGGAATTGATGCCGAAGGCAATGATCGCGACGAGCACCGCATTGCTTATACCGATCGGAGAGAAGATTACAAAATAAAAAATCATCAGCTGCGTCGCCATCGGTATGCCGCGTATGACCGTCGTATAGATCTGCGAAATCTTTTGCAGCACTTTGTTTTTTGAAATCTTAAAAAGAGCGAAGGTACAGCCGAGCACCGAACCGATGAGGACGGCGCAGATCGCAATGAGCAGCGTCGTGCCGAGCCCGTAAAATACGAGCTTCCAGCGCATATTCGCAATCATCGTGTCATAGAACATTTGAAACACAATCCGCTCCTCGTAAAGCGCTTTGAGCCGAACGTGATATCCGGCTCAAAAACACTGCAATTAATTATTTTCGAACGATGATGACCTGATTCGACGAATAATACGGCTCGGAAAAATCGACGTTTTTTCTGCGCTCGTCGGTTGCAGTCATACCTGCAGCAATAAAATCGATCGCGTCCGATTGAAGAGCCGCAATCAGTCCGTCGAAAGCCATATCGACGACTTGCAGCTTTTTCCCCAAGTCGCGCGCGATCATCTGACTCATCGCGACGTCAAAACCGACGGGTTCCGTGCCCTCGATGTATTCAAACGGGGGGAAGGCCGCATTGGTTCCCATTTTAATAATTTCGCTTCCGTTCGACGGGACTGCTTCGGGAACGACGATGGCGCCGTCTACAGGCATAAACGCCTTTATGAGTTTTTCATAAGTTCCGTCAGCTTTCATCGCGGAAATCGTTTTATTGATCGAATCGAGCAAAGCCGCATTTCCTTTTTTTACGGCAATCGCATATTCTTCCGTCGCAAAGCGGACGTCGAGCACTTTTAAATCGTTGTTTCGCTTTACGATCTCTTTTGCAGGCAGCTCGTCGAGCACGATTGCATCGATCGCGCCGTTTTTCAAATCGAGAGCCGCATCCATACCCGTCTTAAACGATTTCAACGTCGCGTCTTTTACGTTGTCCCGAACATAAATTTCACCCGTCGTTCCCGCCTGACATCCGATTTTTTTGCCGTTCAAATCTTCCGCCGAAGCGATGTTCACCTGCGCTTTTTTCGAACACGAAACTGTGCCGAATAAAGCCAATGCGGCAAAAACCGCAAACACGATTCTTTTCATATTGTTATTCCTCCAATAAAAACTTTTGCAGGTATTTGCAGCAAAGCTTCAAGCAAGCTGCAAAACAAAAAGGGACAAAAGACTGCACACGCAGCTTTGTCCGCATACAAAAGTATAAAATTTGGCATATAAAATGTCAACGTTTAAAAGCGGCGCTGAAATGGCGCGGCGCTTTTAACTTCGAGTTTTCTTTTGAAAACTCGCGAATATACGGGTGCGCGTTCGCGCACTAATTATACAGCTCCTAAATCCGAAGATTTACTCGCTGTATAATTTTAAGGGAGGTTTAAACGAGACGCCTACGCCCGACCGGAGCGGTGCCGCAGGCAGACACCGGAGCGAGCGTAAGCGAGCGAGGAGGCCGAGCGCGAGTGAGCCGCGGAGGGCGGGATCGCAGATAAGTGTCGTCCGTATCCCCCTGAGATCCTGTTTTATCGCGCTGTTTTCGATCCGAAATCGAATTTCGTTTCGGCAAGGACGACGGCAAAAAAGATGAGAGCGCAGCCTGCGATCATGCGCGAAGTCAAGCGCTCGTGCAAAATGAGAGCGCTGAACAGCACGCCGAACACCGACTCGAACGAAAGGAGGAGAGCTGCAAAAGAAGAGCGCACGTATTTTAAGCCGACGTTCTGCAGCGCAAAGGAAATCATCGTGCTGAAAAGACCGAGGTAGAGCATAGAAACGATAACGCGCGTATTTTTTACGGCCGCGACAGGAAAGGCGCCGTCAAAGAAAAAGGCTCCGATCCACGAAAAAACGGCGGCAAAAAAGAACTGTAACACCGTGAGCACAATCGGATCGTAACGGATATTGCATTTGGCCGTGTAGAGAATGTGCAGCGCGTAAAAAACGCCGCAGCCGAGCGTAAGGGCGTCGCCGAAATTGATCGAAAGGAGCGATGATTCGCTTTTTGAAAGCGCGAGCAAACCGATGCCGAAAAGCGAAATCGCGGCGGCGGCGAAGACGTGGACGCCCGGGAATTTTTTATAAAGCGGCCAGCCGAAAAGCGGCACGAGCATTACGTACACCGTCGTGAGAAATGCGTTTTTTCCGGCGGTCGTATAATCGCAGCCGACAGTCTGCAGCGCGTATGCGAAAAACAACAGAGCGCCGAGTATCGCCCCGCGCTTCCAATACGAAGCATTGAGCAATTTGAGAGAGCGCACAAAGATAAGGGCGAGAGCCGCCGCCGCAATCGAAAAACGGAAAGCGAGCATATAGATCGCGCCGATATAGTCGAGGCTGTCTTTTACGACGACGAACGCGAATCCCCAAATGCACGCGGCGGCAAGCAGCCCCGCTCCCGCAAAAAACGGCGCGTGCTTTCCGTTCATGCGTCGACAAGCGGCGTCACTTTTTTGAGATGCCAAATATCGCGCACGTATTCTTCGATCGTGCGGTCGGAAGAAAATTTGCCGCTGTTCGCGATATTGATAAGCGCTTTCCGCGCCCAGTCTTTCGTATTTTTATACGCCGCTTCGACTTCTTCGTGCGCCTTGCAATACGCGTCGAAATCCGCAAGCACGTAGAACACGTCGGGCCTCTGCCCTTCGACGCCGTAAACGAGCGAATCGTAGAGCTCTTTGAATTCCTGATGCGTCGGATCGTAGGTACCGTCGACGAGCTGCTGTACGACGCGGGAAAGCTCGGTGTTTCGCCTCAAGTATTCCTGGGGGTTGTAGCTGTGCTCGTTTTCCATTTTAATAATTTCATCGGCGGAAAGTCCGAACACGAACGCGTTTTCTTTTCCGGCCTCATTGACAATTTCAATATTCGCGCCGTCCATCGTACCGAGCGTAAGCGCGCCGTTTACCATAAACTTCATATTGCTCGTACCGGACGCTTCAAAGCCCGCAGTCGATATCTGCTCGGAAACGTCGGCTGCCGGAAAGATTTTTTCCGCAACGCTGACGCGGTAGTTTTCGACGAACACGACGCGGATTTTTCCGTGCACGCGCCGGTCGTTATTGACGCGGTCGGCGACGGTGTTGATCAGTTTGATGATCGTTTTCGCCCTGCGGTAGCCCGACGCGGCTTTTGCACCGAAGATAAAGGTCTGCGGCGGCGGGTTGAAATCGGGATCGTCGATGATGCGGTTGTACAGATACATGATGTGCAAAACATTCAAAAGCTGGCGTTTGTATTCGTGCAGGCGTTTTACCTGTACGTCGAAAATGCTGTCGGGGTCGAGGAATTCGTTTTGCGTATGCTTGAGATATTCGGCCAAGCGCTGTTTGTTCGATCTTTTGATCGCCGTAAGCTCCGCAAGAGAATCTTCATCGCTTGAAAAACGCTCGAGTGCTTTGAGCTTCGTCAAATCTTTTTCCCAGCCTCCTCCGATGCGCGCCGTGATAAATTCCGCAAGAGAGGGATTCGCATTTAAAAGCCAGCGCCGCTGCGTGATGCCGTTCGTTTTATTGTTGAATTTTTCGGGATAAAGTTCGTACCACTCTTTCAGTTCCCGCGTTTTTAACAATTCCGTGTGGAGTTCGGCAACGCCGTTTACGCTGAAACACGAATGTATCGCGAGCCACGCCATAAAGACGTGTCCGTTGTTGATGATCGACAGTTTTTGATGACGTTCGAAATCGTTCGGATATTTTTCGCGCAGCGAAATGAGCAGCCGCCGGTTGATTTCTTCGACGATTTGATACACGCGCGGAAGCAGACCTTGAAAGATTTCGATCGGCCACTTTTCGAGCGCTTCGGCGAGGATCGTGTGATTCGTATACGCAAACGTGTGCGTTACGATGTTCCATGCGTCGTCCCAGCCGACGTTGTATTCGTCCATGAGGATGCGCATCAGTTCGGGAATCGCTACGACCGGATGCGTGTCGTTCAGCTGGATGACGTGCAGTTCGGCGAATTTGCCGAAATCGGTTCCGAAGCGCGAAACGTAGGCGCGAACCAGATCCTGCAGACTCGCCGACGAAAAAAAGTACTGCTGTTTGAGCCGGAGCGCTTTTCCGCTCGGACCGCTGTCGTTCGGATAGAGCACGCGGCTGATGTTTTCGGCGCTGTTTTGTTTTTCGACCGCGCGGTTGTACTGCATATCGTTGAACAGCTGGAGGTCGAAACCGTTCGGAGAAGTCGCTTCCCATAATCTCAGCGTGTTCACCGTGTTCGTATCGTAACCGACGATCGGCGTGTCGTAGGGAGTGGCGGTCACTTCTTCCGCATTTTGCAAAGAAAAGTGCATGCGACCGTCGGGCGTTCTGTCGTACACGATCGTACCGCCGAAACGGACGGTTACCGCCAAATCGCTTCGCTTTACTTCCCACGGATCGCGGTGCTTGAGCCAGCGGTCGGGGTATTCGACTTGCCAGCCGTTTTCGATCCTCTGTTCGAACATACCGTATTCGTAGCGGATGCCGTAGCCGTGACCGGGATAATCGAGGGTTGCGAGGCTGTCGAGAAAACACGCGGCAAGCCGGCCGAGTCCTCCGTTTCCGAGTCCCGCGTCGGGCTCTTTGTCTTCTATCATATCGTAATCGATGCTCATGTCTTTGAGCACTTCCTTTACCTGCTTTTCGATTCCCGCGTTGATGAGGTTGTTGCCGAGGGCTCGCCCCATCAAAAACTCTGCGGAAAAATAATAAAGCTGCCGTACCGGCTGTGCATCGTAGGCTTCTCTCGTCGCCATCCAATTTTTGACGATCGGATCGAGCACGGAGGCCGCGACCGCATCGAACAGATCGTATTTCGTCGCCTGTGCGATGTTTTTCCCGTAGCGGTCGTGAAGCCGTTTTTCAAGATTCCGTTTGAACTCTTCAGCGCTGAATTGCATACGCCTGTCTCCTTACACTTAATAAAAAAATTGACGACACATCTGAAAATCGCTTCGATTTTCAGAGACTCCGCTTACTTATCAACAGTACGAGGCTGTCGGAAGGCAAAACGTAGCGGTACTGTTCCTTTAACAATTCTTCGTCTCCCCGCTTTCGAACGGCATCTTCTCCGTCGATCGACGTGTCGGCGATGCGGTACCACGCGTTCCCTCCAGCGGGAGAAGGCAGCGTAACCGTCAAATCGTAGATGTCGGTATTTATCGCAAAGTAGATTTCGTTGACGCCGATGCCGTCGGCCGATTCGTCGACTTTAAATGCGAGGAAGCGGTCGAGCTTCGCCCAATCGGGATTTTTTCCGCTCGCATCGTACCACGTGATTTCCGACGAATCCATAAAAAACGTATTGCGCCGAAACAGCGTATACGCTTTGCGGAGTTCGATCAGCATTTTCGTATACAGCAATATGTCCCTGTTTTTATCGCAGCAGTGCCAATCGATCCACGACGTTTCGTTGTCCTGACAATACGCGTTGTTGTTGCCCCGCTGCGTTCTCATCATCTCATCGCCCGCAAGGAGCATCGGCGTTCCCTGCGAAAGAAACAGACAGGTAAGGAAATTTTTTATTTTTCTGCGGCGAACCGACACGATTTTCGGATTCGTCGAATCGCCTTCGAAGCCGTTATTATAGCTGAAATTGTCGTCGCTGCCGTCGCGGTTTCCTTCTCCGTTTTCTTCGTTATGCTTTACGTTATAGCTCACCAAATCGTTCATCGTAAAACCGTCGTGCGAAGTGATGTAATTGATGGAATTGACCGGAGAACGTCCGTTCGCTTTATACAAATCCGAACTGCCGGTCATCCTCGTCGCGGCTTCCGTCGCGGAGCGGTCATCGCCTCTGATAAAGCGGCGCATATCGTCCCGGAATTTTCCGTTCCACTCGCACCACCTGCCGCCTGCAAAAGAGCCGAGCTGGTAGCCTCCGCGTGCATCCCACGGTTCGGCGATGATCTTCGTTTCGGCAAGCAGCGGATCTTGTGCTATCACATAGGGCAGCTGTCCCGAAGAGATGAGATGTCCGAGCTCGGAACGGTTCAATATCGTCGCAAGGTCGAAACGGAATCCGTCGACGTGCATATCGACGACCCAGTGCCTCAAACTCGCAAGGATGAATTCGATCACCGTCGGATGGTTCGCGTTCACCGTATTACCACAGCCCGAATAATCGACATAGTATTGCTTTTGATCCTGCGGCAGCATATAGTATATGTTGTTTTCGATCCCGCGAAACGAAAAGGTCGGCCCGTTTTCGTTCCCCTCCGCCGTGTGATTGTATACGACGTCGAGGATCACTTCGATCCCTGCGCGGTGCAATTCCCGCACGAGTTCTTTGAACTCCCGCACCGCCCCTCCCGGAGACCTGTCCGCAGCATAGGACGTTTTCGGCGCAAAAAAACCGACGGTATCGTAGCCCCAGTAATTTGTCAATAATTGCCCCGTACGCGGGTTTATGCGTTCGTTTTCCGCTTCGTCGAATTCGAACATCGGCATGAGCTCAACGGCCGTAACGCCGAGATACGTGAGATACGGAATCTTTTCGATAAAGCCGCGGTACGTACCGGGATTTTGCACGCCGGACGTCGGAGAACGGGTAAAGCCCTTGACGTGCACTTCGTAGATGATCGTATCGGAGAGCGAGCGCGCAAGCGGTTTATCGCCCTGCCAATCGAAATCGGCATCGTCGATAACGACGCATTTCGGAAAATCGGATAAATCTGAAAGGAGTCCGTTTTCGATACCCGCCTGTCCTTGTTCGCGCTGCGCACGATAGGAGCGGAATACGGAACCGTTCGTAAATGCTTTTGCGCACGGATCGAAAAGGTATTTATTGAAATTGAACCGATCGCCGGAAGGAGGATTGTACGGTCCGTCGATGCGATACAGATAGAGCGCTCCCGCTTTCAAACCCTTGATAAAGACGTGCCACACGTCGCCGGTTTTATTGATTTTCGGGTCGAATTCGATTGTATCGCAAAACGTTTTTGCATCGGGCGAGTCGAAAAAATAAAGCACGACGCGAGAGGCATTTTTGCTGAACAGCGAAAAGTTCACGCCGCCGTCCGCAATGACGGCGCCGCATTGCATCGGTCTGCCTGCAAGCACACGAGAAGCATTCATAAGCGCATTTTATCATAAGATAATAATAAAAAGCAACATTGCGCATTATGCGTTCGTGTATCGGCACCGCGCGTACATTGCGCATTGCCTGTTGTACGTGCATGCATCGGCAGCGTACATTGCCGGCGTACAAGCACCGAGTAGCCGCGCATACGCCATATCGCTATACTGTGATGCATACATGAACACGGAACACACGACACAAAGCGGCGGGCGGAAAGCGGGCATCGTCGCGATCATCGGACGGCCTTCCGCCGGAAAATCGACCTTTCTCAATACGGCGTGCGGAGAGCTCGTGTCGATCGTATCGGAAATACCGCAGACGACGCGCGATGCGATCCGCGGTATCATCAATACGTCGCTCGGTCAGCTCGTATGCATAGACACGCCGGGCTATCACGCAAGCGAAAAAAAACTCAACCTGAAATTGAAATCTCTTGCGGCCGAACAGCTGAAAACGGCCGACGCCCTGCTCTACATCATCGACAGTACGAGAGCTGCGGGAGAAGAAGAAGCGCTCGTCGCCGAACTCGTCAAACCCTTTTCCGACCGTACCGTCGTCGCAGTCAACAAACGCGATGCGCCGAACGCGAAAACCGCCGATGCGATCGAATTTATTAAAAACGTACTGCCTGAAATTCCTGAAAATCGCGTCATCGCCGTATCGGCAAAAAACGACGAAAACATCGACGACGTATTGAAAGCGCTGTACGAACTCGTGCCCGTCGCCCCCGAATTATACCCGAGAGAATATTACACCGATCAGGACGTCGGCTTTCGCATTGCGGAAATCATACGGGGAGAAGCGATCAACCGTCTCGAAGAAGAAATACCGCACTGCCTCTATGTCGACATCATGGATATGGAAATGAAAGACGGCGGCAAACGCCTCTGGGTGAGAGCGAGCATCTGCGTCGAACGCGAAAGCCAAAAAGGCATCGTCATCGGTAAGGGAGGAGCGATGATAAAAGCGATCCGTACGGCATCGATCAACAGATTCCGCAGCATCTTCGATTACGCGGTCGACCTCGACCTGCAGGTGAAAGTCGATAAAAACTGGCGGCAAAAAGACGCCGTGCTGAAAAAATTAATAAAATAATCGTACGGCGGAATTATCGCGGTATTGGGATCAATTTCGAGTTTCCTAAAACTTGAAATTTTCCAACCGTTTCGCTCACCAATTGAGTGTCAAGTTTCGAAAGACAGCTGCTTGTCCAAAACCGGTATGCATGTGTGCGGTGTGCGTGTTCCCCGCTTTCCGCTTTTATGCTATACTCGAGTTATGGCAGGCAATACGTTCGGGACAATTTTCCGCATTACTACATTCGGTGAAAGTCACGGAAGCGCAATCGGAGTCGTCATAGACGGCTGTCCCGCAGGCATACGCATCGACATAAACGATATACAGCGCGCGCTCGACAGGCGAAAACCGGGAGCGGCAGACGGAAAACAAAATCCAGCCGTCACATCGCGAAGCGAAAGCGATAAAGCGGAAATCCTTTCGGGCGTCTTCGAAGGCGTATCGGAAGGAACGCCTATCGCGATCGCAATACAAAACCGCTGTCAAAAATCGGAAGACTATTCCGACCTCGCGCACATGTTCCGCCCCGGACACGCCGATTATACGTATTTCAAAAAATACGGCGTACGCGACTGGCGGGGCGGCGGACGCTCGTCCGGACGCGAAACGGCTTCGCGCGTCGCAGCGGGTGCCGTCGCAAACGCGGTGCTGCAAACGGCGGGCATAAGCGTTAAAGCATACACGATTTCCGCAGCCGGCATTTCATGTAAAGCGCGCGATATGGACGCGGTCGAACGCACTTCCTTCCGTGCATGCGATGAGAAAGCCGCAAAAGAGATGGAGGCGCGAGTCGCCCGCCTCCGCGCCGAAGGTGAAAGCGCGGGCGGCATCGTCGAATGTACGGCGCACGGCGTTCCCGCAGGACTCGGCGAAACCGTCTTCGACAAACTCGATGCGGAACTCGCGAAAGCCGTTCTGTCGATCGGCGGGGTAAAGGGCATCGAATTCGGTGCGGGATTCGGAGCGGCACTCCTCACGGGAAGCGAAAACAACGATGCGATGCGCACCGTTGACGGCGAAGCCGCATTTCTTTCGAACAACTCAGGCGGCATACTCGGCGGCATATCGAACGGCAACGATATCGTCTTCCGCGCGGCGATAAAACCCGTGCCGAGCATTTCACTTACACAGGAAACGGTGCGCGAAGAAGGCGGCGCCTATTTCGACAGCGACATATCCGTCGAAGGGCGGCACGACGCGTGCCTGTGTCCGAGGATAGTACCCGTCATCGAAGCGATGACCGAAATCGTCCTCGCCGATATGCTCCTTCGAAATCGGAGTGCGCGGATATACGGGTGCGCGACCGCGCACTAACGCGGCATTTTCGAAAATCGACATTTTCTGCAATGCCGCATTTATCAAGGAACGAAACGGCAAAAAGATGAGCGAACGAGACGACGACACGATAACAAAAAAACGGCAACAGTGCCGTACACGGAACGCCGACCGGAACGTCCCGCGCGCGACGCGCACGCAGACCGGCGATATCGACCGGCGCGCGCCGTCTGCAAAGGCCGAAAGCATCCCGCAGCAAAAGCTCTCCGTCGGTACCCGAAGCATCGGCCGGCGCATACGATTAATAATTATTATTTTTATTGCGGTGTTCTGCGCTTCATTTATCGGAACTGCGGGGATCCGTCTTTATCGATTCAAACAGGCGACACCGCCGAGAGAGCTCACCGAAGACGAACGAAAGCTGCTCGACGATGCGCTCGATAAAGCTTATCCCTCTCGAAACGATATTTTAAAACCGCTCCCCTACCCCGTCGTTCCGGCAAAACTTTCCGTCGAAGCGGGATCGGCCATCCTCATCGACGTTGCAAGCGGCAGCGTTCTCTACGAAAAAAAAGCTGACAGGATCATCCCGCCTGCATCAATGACGAAGATCGCCGTCATGTACGTCGTCATGCAGGAAATCGAACGCGGAAATATTTCCTACGGCGATATCGTACCGCTGCCGCCGGAAACGTGGGCGTGCAATATGCTGCCGCATTCGTCGCTCATGTTTTTAGGCAAAGGGCAAATCGTCACCGTCGAAGAATTATTAACAGGCCTCGACGTGTGCTCGGGAAACGACGCGGCCTTCGCGCTCGCTTATTATATCGCGGGGAGTATGGAAGCGTTTGTCGAACGCATGAACCGCGAAATGCGGCTTTTGGGATTGACGAAAACTCATTTCGCCGAAGCATCCGGCTACAGCGCCGACAACGAAACGACCGCACGGGAAATGGCGATGCTCGCGCGCGTGTATATTACGCGTTTTCCGGACACACTCGTCAAATTTCACTCGCGGCTTTCGTTTACCTATCCCCAAATTCACAATCTCGCAGTCGAAGACCGAAGCAAACCGACCGCACAGGATTTTTCAAAGGGTTTGCCCGAAAAGATTACGATGGGTATTACGCAGGAAAACACGAACGCGCTGCTCGGAAAACTCGCAGGCTGCGACGGCTTAAAGACCGGCTACATCGATGAAAGCGGTTACAACCTCGCGCTCACCGCGCACCGCGGCGTGACGCGTTTTTTATCGGTAACGATGAACGGGCCGGGACGAAACAGAAGCGAGGGAGATGAGTATCGCGTGCAGGACGGAACGACGCTCATGGAATGGGCGTTCGCGCGATTTGCCGATTGCAAAAAAACCGACGCCGTGCACCGCTATTTTATCCCCGTCACGGGCGCAAAAGCGCAGTGGACATATCTCACGCCCGCCTACGATTTTACCGCGCTCACCGTACCGTTTATACTGGGCACCTCGCCCGAAGACGCCGCCCGATCAGTGCGCGTCCTCGTAAACCTGCCGCGCTCGATAGACGGCGGAGTCTGTGCCGGAAGCGAATACGGCAGCATCGAATACGTACTCGACGGCAAAACGCTCGAAGCGATCCCCCTCGTCGCAGACCGCTCGATCGGAAAAGCCAACCCCTTCGTTTCGGCAAGCGACGTCATCGCACGAATACTGCTCGCGCACAGACAATAGCATCGAAACGGATGCCGTGTACGGTATGACTGCAATTCCTCGGAAAGTACGGCATCGTACATTATCACGAAAAAGACCATACCGCATAAAGTACGGCGCTCGTATCACTCGCAAATCCTGAACAAGAAACGCCGATGTAATTGCACGATCATTCAGGTTCGGTTTTTTCAAAGGGGGAAGTCTCCCCCTCGCTCCCGACCTTTTCACTCCGCAAGCGCCTCCGCTTGCTCCGTTCATACGGTCGTCCGCTGCCCCTTCCAGCGGGGACACCCCGCAACGCCCCGTTTGTGTCGATTTCAAAGCGAGGAACTTCGTGCTTCGCACTCGTTGCAACGCACGGCACGGATGTCGTGTCGCACCTTCGCAAAACAGCCGCGCATTTTGCAACGCAAAATGCGGTAGTTCGCGGTACACGGATGTACCGCGAACGAACACTGCTCGGAATCTGTAAATAAGTCGGGAGGTGAAAAACGGCAGAGCCGTTTTTCTTTTATCCGCGCGGAGGCTTTCATACCGCATCCTTTCGGATGCTATAAAAGGTATGAAAGCCGACTGCAATTCCTTATGAGGACACAAAGCGCGGCGTTTACGTGCGCTTTGTGATAGGAGACGCACATAAATCCTGCGCGGGGAACTTCGTGCTCGTTGCAAAAGTGCGGCACGGATGCCGTGTCGCACTTTTGCAAAACAATTGCGCATTTTTGCAAAGCAAAAATGCGGTAGTGAGCGGTACACGGATGTACCGC
>ERZ772960.2881-NODE-2881-length-12061-cov-5.599117_pt1 | contig 12061 bp, 9 predicted proteins | sample MGYA00580678_ERZ772960 | MGnify/ENA primary metagenome ERZ772960 (study PRJEB29015, sample SAMEA2737930) | human oral metagenome | biome: human oral; feature: human-associated habitat; material: dental | place: China | collected 2059 ...
TGCTAACCCCTTTTTGCATCAAAACAAACCTTCGCGAGAATCGATTTTTTGCGGCCAAGTGAGCGATTGGTGGATAAAAAGGGCACTCTTAATGTTAAATTTATTACTAAAAACTGTACAAAACGAATTATGCTGCATGCACGCGCGAGTGGGCAACGACACCGAAAGGACGTACGTTTACAACAGCCAACACGAGCGGCTGTGGGGCATGTTGCTCACGACCAACCAAGACGACATCATGGGAATGTATAAGCGAATATTGCCCGCTAAGGAATAACATACCAGCACACATACAGCACAAAAATACGGCCGAGAACCACATTCGCAGTTCTCGACCGAAACTTTTAACCATGTTAAAGCACACCCGTGTTACTTCATCAAGTCTTTCAACGGAATGCGTTGGAAGGTCATTTGGGCAACGCTACTTTCGTAGAGAATGCCAATGGTCTCACGATCTATCATCGTAAGGCACGAGTAACCCCAACCAAAACCCTCATCAAGCAACACCTGATGTTCGGGCAACCACGTTTTTCCGCCATCAAGACTCATCTTAATGGTAATGTTGTTGCGGTGTTTGGTAGAGTTGGGATTGGAGAAAAGCAGGATGTCGCGTTTCAAAACATTGTCCTTAGCCTTAACGCTGATAAGACTACCCATGCAAACAGGCTCGATAAGGGCACTGCGCGAAGAGGGATGTCCGGTCCAAGTGGCGCCAAGGTCGCGCGTTGTACACACGGCACGACTTCCTCCGCGGTTGTCGCGCATGTTCAACATCAGCACACCTTTCTCCACTTCGGCCACTTGCGCCTCTGTGGTGTTGTCGCGTGCAGGTTTGTTGATGTGCCATGTTTTTCCGCGGTCTTTGCTGTACATAATACCTGCCGAAGGTTCGCGATTAGCCTTAATAAACTGTATGGGGAACACCAATGTGCCGTCGGTCATGGTGATGCCACGGCCAGGTCCTTGCAAAAGGAAATACCATTCGGGCTGTTTAACCTGAGAAGTAATGTTTATCGGCTCCGACCATGTTTTGCCATCATCGTCACTTCGCACCAGAACCAATTGCGCAGTGTGGTTGTAATCCATGCCCGGTTGCGAACTCCACCACGCCCTTTCGTTGCCCATGCCGTGCGCCCAAGCCGCTACAATCCATACGGTGTTGGTCTTTGTGTCTACAAGTATGCTGGGGTCGCCCACGCCGTTTTGTGCTTTGGGCAGTCCGCCAGTCTCGCCAAAGGACATGGGAAGGCGCATTGGTTCCCACGAACGACCGCCATCCGTGCTGCGGCTAAGCCCTACATCTACATATTCTTGCAAGTCCACGCTGTTGTTATGGCGTACATCGTACACGCCGAGCAATGTTCCGCGATTGGTAGTAACCAGTCCGGGGATGCGATAGGCGGCCACACCATCGTCGCCAGCATGCCTAACGCCGATACCCATACGGCGAAGTGGTGCAGGTTGGCCCACGTTTTCAACCGTCAGTGGGCTGTTGTCGCCCAGAGCCTCGCGCAAAGCGATGTTGAAAGTGGTGTGCAAAGCAGCGGTGGGTTGCATTTCGATGCTCACCCAAAAGAAGTTGTAGCCTGGGAAAAGCTTTTGCTTGCTACGAAGGGTAACAGTGGATTGCGTGGGTTGCACCTCGTCTTGCTTCACCGAGTACGAAGGAATGGCCTCCATTGTTCGTCCTGGGGTGAAGTTGGTGATGTACTCCACAGGTTTCATACGGCGTTTGCCATATTCTTGCCGAGCATCGGTGCCGCCATAATATAACTTTAAAGCTTTTATCTGCTCGCGCGGTGCGTTACCCAAGTCTAATGTTAGGGCGTTCAGCGTGCCCGTTTCTTTGGCATCGATACGCATCAACATCAGGATGTTGTCGTGGCGTTCGATAAGTATGGGGTATTGCGGCTGCTGCACAAAAAGCGTATCGCTAGCTTTCGCGGCAATAGTAATGGCCGATAAAACGGCAATGAGAAATAGTCGCATAATTTGTTATTTGAGTTTATTATATGGAGATATTTAAGGAGTTAAGGAGTTAGGGAGTTAAGGAGTTAGGGAGTTAAGGAGTTAAGCCAAATGCAGAGGTGGCGTTAGGCTAATTGGACAGGTCTGACTTGTCCGACTTGTCCGACTTGTCTGACTTGTCTGACTTGTCTGACTTGTCCGACTTGTCCGAAGGCTAGACTGAACTAGAAATCTAGGAACCGATAGACAGCTTTAAGGGCGTCAGCCATTTTTTCACCTTTTCACCTTTTCACTTTTTCACCTTTAATAGGCGTCAGCCATTTTTTCACCTTTTCACCTTTTCACCTTTAAAAGCCTTTTCACCCTTAAAAACGTCCTCTACCACACCTTTATCTCATCGCAAAACACCCATCCGCCTTCGGCACCTTGCTTAGCCCGCAGGCGCACGTAGCGCGCTTTGGCCGTGCCTTTCCACGTAAAGGGTTCGATGAAATATTCGCGTTTGTCGTGTCGTTCCACATCGCGGCGTTGCAACGAGGTATAGGTCTGCCCATCAGCAGACACCAATAGCTCTACGCTGTCGGGGAAAGCGATGTCTACGCCCATAGATTGTAGGAAGTCGGCCGATACTTCGTGCAGTTCGGTTTCTGTTCCAAGGTCTATCACGGCGTCCATACATTCGCCGCCAATAAAGCCTTGCCAGCGGTCGCCCTTAAACACCCAGTCGCCCCGACGTCCGTCGGTAAGTGTATTGTCGCCCGTTCCGCGATACTTCTCCGTGTAACGCGAGAGATAAGTTACGGGTTTTCCAAGAGCCAAATGCGTTACGGGCGTAAGCGATTCTTCGCGCCGTCCGCGTTCAGTGCGTAGGTCAAAGTGGTTATATCCCATAGCCTTCATGCGGTCGAGTGCCTGTATGGCACGATTGCGGAAGTTGTCGTACGAGGGACGGTTGCGCGTCCATCCCACTTCGGCAATGGCCAACAGTCGCGGATAAAGCATATACTCGGCATGTTCGGGCGTAGGCACTTCCTCGGTCCAAAGGTTTCCTTGCACGCCGTCGATGAATTTTTCCAGCGTGTCAGCCGACTCTTTGTGGGCTATTAGCTCGTAAGAATAAGCCTTTTCTAGCGGAACATAGCCGCCCATAGCCTTGGGTTGGGTGAACGGAACGTCTTGATACATGTCGAGATAACAGTATGCGCCAGGGGTCATCACCACGTGATGACCAGCCTTTGCAGCCTTCAAGCCCGCCTCTTCGCCCGTCCACGACATCACCGCGGCATTCGGTGCCAATCGTCCTTGCATGATTTCGTCCCATCCCAGCAGCTTTCGGCCGTGGGCATTAAGGAACTTTTCGATGCGCATGATGAAGTAAGCTTGCAGCTCGTGGGTATCTTTCAGCCCCTCGTCTTTCATTCGCTGCTGGCACTTGGGGCATGTTTTCCACTTCTCTTGCCAAGCCTCGTCGCCCCCGATGTGGATATATTCGGAGGGGAAAAGCTGCATCACCTCGGTGAGAACGCCTTCGAGGAAGGTGAAAACACTATCGTTTCCGGGGCAGAAGTCGGGACTGGTATAGGCCTTTCCCTCGCAAGTGAGGTTTGGATAGGCCGCAAACACCTCGTTGCTATGGCCTGGCATCTCTATTTCGGGTATCACGGTGATGTGCCTTTTGGCCGCGTATGCCACGAGATCGCGCACTTCGTCTTGCGTATAATATCCGCCATAAGCCCCCGAATCGTTGGCGTGGCAGTAGCGCCGGTCGTGTTCGCGCCACCATTTAGTCCAGTCGTTTTGGGTTCGGTAGGCCGTTTCTTCAATCAGTTTAGGGTATTTCTTCACCTCCAAACGCCATCCTCCGCCATCGGTTAGGTGCCAATGAAAGCGGTTAAGCTTAAAGTAAGCCATGGCATCGAGCTGCTTTTTGATGAACTGGGGCGTGAAGAAATGGCGCGAACAGTCGAGCATCATACCGCGATAAGGAAAGCGTGGCTGGTCATTCACCTTGGCACAAGCCACCTTGTTGCCGTCTACCATCAGCTGCCGAAGGGTTTGCAAGGCATAAAACAGACCTGTTGTGGTATGCGATATGATGGTTATTCGCTTGGGCGTTACGTCTAGGGTATAATATTCGGGGAACGTTCTCCCGTAGCAAGACGGCTCTTTTATCCGCAACAAGTTAAGTCTTATGGCCGGAACTTTACTGATTACCTTTCCTTTAAACACCTTCAAGCCCAAAGTTTGGCGTATGTAGGCCTTAAACTGGCGTGCCTCTTCGCCCTCGAAATCCAGCTCAACGGGTGTGTTGGGCTTGATGGTAAAGAACCCTTTGCCCATGGTTATCTCCTTGGGTTGTGGGATAACGGATTGAGCCTGAACCCGTTTGGGACAGAGCGAAACCACAAAAAGCAGTAAGACGAGGAATGTTCTGTGCATGTGTTGGATGTTATTAAGCGAGTGTGTGATATGCCTTTATATACAAAACGCCGTGTTAGCAATAACGAAAAGCGGCAGCCATCTCGCCACAACCCACAAGTTAGGGCTTACGGCGAAACGGCTGCCAGCGGTATGTTATTTACCACACAGCAGAGGTGGGTATGGCCTTGTCTTTCCACAAATGGCGTGCATACTGATAGCCATAGCGGTCGTAAAGGTCGCTAAGACGGTGTGCGCGCTTGCTGAAATCATCGAAATTCTTCTTCGCAGCGGGCGTCCATTGCACCTCGGCCAAGGCTGCCATACGCGGCATAATCATGTATTCGGCCTGTGTGGTGTAAGGAATGTACTCGGTCCAGAGGTTAGCCTGCACACCAAAGATACGCTTTTTGGCATCGGCAGGAAGGCTTTCGGGTATTGGTTCGTAAGAATAAACCTTCTCAACAGGCGAGAAACCGCCGATGGCATCAGGCTCGTGCTTGGTTTCCTTGGCCTGATAATGGTCGAAATAAACGTGCGAGCTGGGTGTCATCACAACGTCGTGACCCTTTATGGCACCATCAAACCCGTTCTTTTCGCCGCGCCAAGCCATGATGGTGGCGCTTTGGTTGATTTTGCCTTCTAGGATTTCGTCCCATCCGATGATGCTCTTTCCCTTGCTGTTAAGGTACTTTTCAACCCTATTGGTGAAGTACTGTTGCAGGTGTTTGATGTCGGTGTTCTCTTCTTTTGCCTTTTGTATGCACCTGGGACACTTCTCCCACATGATGGTTGGCGTTTCGTCGCCACCGATATGGAAGTATTTTGCAGGGAAGATGTCCACCACTTCGTCGATAACATCTTGCACAAACTTGTACGTACTTTCCTTTCCAAGGCACAACACATCTTTATATACGCCCCAGCGATGCCCCACTTCGTAGGGTCCGCCCGAACATCCCAGTTCGGGATAAGCAGCCAAAGCGGCCAACATGTGGCCCGGCATGTCTATCTCGGGGATAACGGTGATGTGGCGTTGGCGTGCATATTCCACTATCTCGCGCGCCTCTTGTTGCGTGTAGAAACCGCCGTGAGGGATGCTATCGTCTACCATTGCGTTGTGACCGATAACCGTTCCCGAACGCATTGACGACTTAGCGGTGAGTTCGGGATGGCTCTTTATCTCCAAACGCCAGCCTTGGTCTTCGGTTAGGTGCCAGTGAAAGACGTTCATGTTGTGCAAAGCCAAGATGTCGATAAACTTCTTAACAAAGCTTAGGGGGAAGAAATGGCGTGCACAATCGAGCATCATACCACGATAACCAAAGCGTGGTTCGTCGGCAACTGTCACGGCAGGCAGGGTTACGTCGGCCCCATTGGTTTGCACGGGCAACGCCTTACGCAGAGTCTGAATGCCATAGAATACCCCTGCTGGCGTGCTTGCGGCGATTGTTACCTGCTTGTTGTTCACGCTAAGACGATAGGCCTCGGCACCTGTTACCTTGGGATCGATGGTTAGAACGATGGCAGCAGCGTTCTTATCGCGCTTGTCTAGCAAGCTGGTACGTATGCCCGAAACTTGCTGGATGTACTCGGAGAGGAACCGCGCGTTGCGTTTCATATCGGGATTAGTACCTTCGTACACAATGGTTGTTGCACTTGTGAGGTTAAAGGGCTTGCCTTTGGCCATCACAACACTCTTTGGCAGCGGCACAACATTGTAGTTGGCGTCGGCTGCATGGGCACTTAGCATAGAAAAGCTTAATGCTGCGGCTAATAGAAGATGTTTCATTTCTATTTTAGTTTATGAGTTTCTTAGTTATTGAGTTGATGGGTTTCTCAGTTGATGAGCTGATGAGTTGATGAGTTTATAAGTTGAAGAGTTAATGAGTTAGTGAGTTGAAACTTTGATGAGTTAACGAGAAAGTTCGCCACTCTGCAACAAGGCATACGGCTTAACTCCATAACTCCTTAACTCCTTAACTCCTCAAAAACAACTCCTTACTACTTTACTACTTACTCCTTTACTCCTTACACTATTGAGTTATTCTTCACAAAGTCGACAATCTCTTTTACATATCCGAAGGCCATTCCCACCACGGTGTCAGCGGCTCCGTAGTACACGGCTACGCGTTCGCCGTCGCTAAGTGCAGCACAGGGGAACACAACGTTGGGCACATCGCCTTGCAGTTCGTAGGGTGCGGCAGGCGCAAGCAGATAAGGACGAGTGCGATAAAGCACACGTTCGGGATTGTCTTTATCGAGTAATACTGCGCCCATCGAGTAACGGAAACCGTTGCATGTGGTGATAACGCCGTGGTAGAACATCAGCCAACCCTCATCAGTAAGGAACGGAACAGAGCCTGCGCCAATCTTTGTGCACTGCCATGCGCTCTCGGGGAAAGGCGTTACCTTCATCACGCAGCGATGTTCGCCCCAGTATTTCATATCGGGGCTATAGCTTAGATATATGTCACCAAAGGGCGTATGACCGTTATCGCTGGGGCGCGAAAGCATGGCGAACTTGCCGTTTATCTTCTGTGGGAAGAGCACACCGTTGCGGTTGAAGGGCAAGAAAGCGTTTTCGCATTGGTAGAAACGCTTGAAGTCGAAGGTGTATGCGATGCCGATAGTGGGACCATGATAGCCATTGCACCATGTAATCCAATAGCGGTCGTCTATCCAAGTTACGCGCGGGTCGTACTTATACTCCGATTCTATCATCTGGGTATTGCCAGCCTCGAACACGATTGGCTCGTGATTGATGTCCCAGTTGATGCCATCCTTACTGAATCCGGCAAAGATATTCATCTGCACGGCCTTGTTGTCGCAACGGAAAACGCCAGCGAAACCATCTTCAAAGGGTACTACGGCACTGTTGAAAATGCTGTTTGATGTGGGGATGTGGTAACGTCCGATAACGGGATTCTTTGAATAACGCCACATTACATCGGCGCAACCGGCGGGACGTTCCTCCCAGGGCATGATGTCTTTTAGTTCTTTCATATCTTTATGATGCCTCTCTTCGCGCCTTGGCTTGCGGCTGTGGCGCGGCAAGAGGACTTGGGAATTATGGGTAATTTATTTTACGGCCTCACCCCCAGCCCCTCTCCAAGAGGAGAGGGGAGTGGTATGCCTTGTTGTTGCTTTGTTTATGGTTGCTGTTTGGCTTTGCAAATGTTATTATATTGTTTTGTTGTAACCCTGCATATTACTCCCCTCTCCCCTTGGAGAGGGGCTGGGGGTGAGGCTTTTTTATTTCTTATCCTCGTACGTAAACGGCACGAAATAGGTAATGAGGAATGCAGGAATGGTGGCCACGAGGGTGAAAATGAAGAAATGTTTGTAGCCCAACCAATCGCTGAAGAACCCACTAGCCATGCCAGGCAACATCACACCGAGGTTCATAATGCCCGATGCAAAGGCGTAATGTGCCATTTGGTGTTTGCCGGGTGCTATCTGTTGCATCATGAAAAGGGTTAGTCCCACGAACCCAAAGCCATAGCCGAAGTATTCAAGCGTTATCGCTCCACCAATGAGTAAGCCGTTTTCGGGTTGATACCACGATAGCAACGTGTAGGCCACGAAGGGTAAGTTGAACACGCAACACAGTGAGAACAACGTGCGTTTAAGTCCGAAGTGCGAGATGTAATAGCCTGCCAATATCGAGCCTAGCACGAAGGCGGCCGCGCCAAACGTGCCGTAATACAGTCCTATTTCTTCTTCGCTAAGTCCTAACCCGCCCACTTCGCGCCCTGCTTTGAGGAAGAGCGGCACCACCTTCATCACAAATCCCTCGGCAAAACGATAGAGAATAATGAAAAAGATGTAGTACACGATGTGGCGTTTGGTGAAGAAGTTGCTCAGCACGCGCACCAGTTCTTCAAAGGTTTCGGTCGCCGTCATCCGTTTCTCCGTGCGTGTTCCGCCTTGGGGCAGCATGCGCGTATGGTACAATCCCAACAGAAACATCAGCACGCCCAAAGCAACCATCACCACCATCCATGCCTGTACGGCAGCCGAATGCATCACGGCCTCTGGTGCGCCTTTAACGCCGCCATAGTGTTTCAGCAGCCAACCGGCCAGCCAAACCAGTCCGCCCGAGGCCACAATCTTGGCTATATTGTAGAAAGCACCTTGCCAACCGATAAAGCGGGCTTGGTCTTCCTTACTCAATTCGGCCATGTAAACACCGTCCGTTGCGATGTCGTGAGTGGCTCCGCTAAACGCGATGACGGCCATCAAGGCGATACACACGGTGAAATAGTGGGGCAATTGTAGTGCCAACCCCACGAGGGCAAAGCCCGCACCCGTAACCAACTGGGTGGTTACGACGAAGAATTTCTTGGTGCGATAAAGCTCCAAGAACGGACTCCACAAGAATTTGAAGGTCCACGGCAGCATGATGAGCGAGGTCCAAAAGGTTATTGTGCTGTCGCTCACGCCCAAACCTTTGAACATTAACACCGCCACCATGTTGAGAACCACGAAGGGAAGTCCCATGGCGAAGTAGACGGAAGGCACCCATGCGATGGGGTTTGTTCTTGTAGCGTTTGGTTTTGAATTTGTTTGTTGCATGTTCTTATTTAATTAAGGAGCCTCACTCCATTGCCCTAAACTGGGCACAACACCAACCCACAACTGGCCTCACCCCCAACCCCTCTCCAAGGGGAGAGGGGAGTGGTATGCCTTATTGGATTGAGCTGTTACCTTTATTTGCTTTATTGAGGCATTGGTTGTTGCTTTAATTGCCTTGTTGAAACCTTGGCTATTGCCTTTATTTGCATTGTCAAGACATTCGTTGTTGCCTTTGTTTGCCTTGTTGCAGCATTGCATATTACGCCCCTCTCCCCTTGGAGAGGGGTTGGGGGTGAGGCCGATTAGTGGTTGTTGTTTAGGCCATATCTACCTCACAATTAAATCTCTCCTTGCCATATTCTCACCTTGTGCCAACCTTGTGGCCACCAGTTTAAGGTAACGTGTGGGTATTGCAGGCAACTTCACGGTCTGGGGTACGGGGTTATTCTCGATGTTCGAGAACTCTCCGCCCAGCCAACGTTTCCATGTTACGAGGTCGTCCGATGCATATATCTCATAGTTAAGCACCAATCCGTCTTTCGTATCCTGCCTTGGAACATAGGTAAGACTATGGCATACGCGCTTTTCTTGCACGTCAATGAGCAGCTCTCGCGGGTTATCATAGCCCACAGAAATAAGGAGGCGTTCGGGTTCTTCCTGCTTTTCGTTAGCCTTTGCAAGCACCGCGGCAGGCAATTGCACGGCATCTTCGGGCAATGCGGGTGCACAATACACGCCAATGTTGCTTATCAGCGGACAAGCCTTTGCGCTATTGATGGTGAAACGCAAGCGCGTTGCCTTCACCGTGGGGAAACAAACAATGCGCTTATAGCCAATGGTGGTTAGGCCCGTTGTGCCTTCGGGAGCGCGTTCGTCGCGCAGTTGCACCCATTTGCCGTTCACCAACGCTTCGAGCGAGAAACGCTTCACGCGCTGCCCCAGTGCGATATACTCTTGCGCCATAAAGCGATTGATGTTGGTTGGGCGTTTAAAGCTAAGCGTTAACGATGCTCGTGTAACGCCATCGTTGGTGGCCCAATAGGTTTCGGTGCTGGCGTCGATGGCCTTTTGTGCGGCATATTTAGCACTGCCTCCGCGCACTTGCGATGCCGTTACGCTGGCTTGGTGCGCCACGTTGTTGGCCAATTCGGCCTTGATAACGCGCGCCATAGCCACGGCATGAGCCGAATCGATGGGATGGATGCGCCCTTCGCGTGTGATGGGGAAGTTCAGCAACAGCGAGGCATTACGGCCAACCGACTCGTAATAGGTGTCTACCAACTTGCGAAGGCTCTTTACCTTCGTGTCTTCATTCTCATGATAAAACCACCCTGGACGTATAGACGTGTCGCACTCGCCTGGCGACCAGTGCTTACCATTCTCCTGTCCGTGCATCAAAGTGTCTTGCGGCATATTAAACGCATAGTCTATCGTACACCAGTTTGTCAATCCGGCGTAACCCTTCTCCGTACCAATCCATCGCAGTTCGGCACGGTCGCCCCAGATGGCCAGTTTGGGTTGCCACTTGTGTATCATCTCAAACGTTTTGGGCCAATCATAATATGTGGCGCCGTCTATCTTGCGTTCCTCGTTTGCTCCGCCGTAATATCCCGTGCCGCCATTTGCTCCGTCGAACCACACTTCGAACATTTCGCCATACTGGGTGAGTAGTTCTTCAAGCTGATTGCGGAAATAAGTAACGTACTCGGGGCGTGCATACTCGGCGTGGTTACGGTCCCAAGGCGACAGATATACGGCAAACTTCAGCCCATACTCCTTACAAGCGTCGGCCAGTTCGCGCACCACGTCGCCCTTTCCGTTTTTCCACGGCGCGTTTTTCACCGAGAACTCGGTGTATTTCGATGGCCATAGGCAAAAGCCGCAATGGTGTTTGGCCGTAAGTATGATGCCTTTCATGCCTGCCTCTTTGCATGTTCGCGCCCATTGACGTGCATCTAGGTTGGTGGGATTGAACAACATAGGGTCCTCATCGCCAAAGCCCCACTCTTGATCGGTGTAGGTATTGAGCGAATAGTGCAAGAAAGCATAAGTCTCTAATTGATGCCAACGCAGCTGGTTGGCGTTAGGCAGTGGACCACACGGAGCGGGCGCAGTTACCTTGCGTTGTGCGTTAGCTCCCACGGTCATCGCCAGAACCACGGCTAAGGCGGTAAATTTGTTTATTCTCATCGCATTAATAAGAAGTTTAGGAAAATACAGGGTTAAAGGTACAACGTTTTTTCGTAATACGCCATATATTTTTGCATTGTTTAATAAAAATGTGGCAATTCTGTGCCTTTTAGTACTTCTAGATGTTAACGGCGACCTACATCAAGCTACATATACGCCATAAACAGAAAGCCAATAAAACGCTGTCGGCTCTACCAACCGACCAATCTGCGCAACATGCCCCCCTCTCCCCCATCGCATAGGTTAACCATCTCACTTTATGAACGCCACACTTTACCCCCTCCTCCTCGTTAATGCCCCCTATTTTAAAGCCTTTTAAGCCACGATAGGGCAAGAAACACAAAGCAGAAGTAAGCTTTACTTTTAATCTTTCTCAACCTGAGAGGCGTTTATGTCTTTGTGCCGTAAAACCAAGACAAACGCCCCGCTCATGTACGAAGTGCCGAACAAGGATATGATGAAATCAGAAATTATGCCCCATTCGTCTGTGGTAAAACATGGCTATGCCTCAAAAAGTGAATGGGCGGAAGCTATTCAATGCAGTCTCCACAAGCAGAAAACCGCTTGTTGATGGCCTATTACTTCTGCGTTTCCACGATGCTGTTGCCGTTGTATGTGAGCAGCATGCCCTGCAACCGCTCGCGCTGGCTGTTGTAAACGTACGTCCTTTCGGTGTCGTTGCGCACTTGCGCGTGCATGCAGCATAATCATTTTTGTCATGTTTTCAGTGGAAAATTTAACATTATGGGCGCCTTTTTTCTCACCAATCGTTCACTTGGCCGCAAAAAATCGATTCTCGCGAGGGTTTGTTTTGATGCAAAACGGGGTTAACATGTGAATGCAGAGAAATGAATATTTATTTAAAGAAGTCGCCATTTGCACCAACTTTTGGGCTGTTTATAGCAAAATA
>ERZ772960.2882-NODE-2882-length-12060-cov-2.724948_pt1 | contig 12060 bp, 10 predicted proteins | sample MGYA00580678_ERZ772960 | MGnify/ENA primary metagenome ERZ772960 (study PRJEB29015, sample SAMEA2737930) | human oral metagenome | biome: human oral; feature: human-associated habitat; material: dental | place: China | collected 2059 ...
GTTTCGTGGCCGCTTCGTTCTGCTGTGGCGCCGATACCGTAAGCGAATATTGATGCCATCTCACCAGCCATCGCAAGTTTGCCTGATGTTGTCGGGCGGATTGATTTGCCGGGACATTTCAGCATGGTCGTGGCGGTTGCAAGCGCATTGGCGGTTTGTAAGCCGGCGAGCGTGGCTGCGATTTCCTTTGGTATGATGCCCCTCTTCGTGAATTCGTATATAATTTTTGCGGTTGCGATTTTGTCGAGACTGGCGTCTGTCAATGCGCCGAAATTGCTCGTTTGTCCTGTGGCGCGCGCCACCTTGCCGTCAAGCGCGTCAAGCCCCCGCCCGGCGATAAGCATAGCAGTTCCTTTGGGTGTTTCCGCGGTTTCGGCGCCTTTCCAGGCGAGCGCTGCGCCGCATAGGCTTATTGCGTTCGGTATCGTAAAAATGTCGCGTGTGGCGACGAGCGGTTTGTCTTCTGGCGAGCGGTCGTGTTTCATTGCAAAACTGTAACGCAAACAGAGGCAGTTTTGCAAGCGTGAGCGATATCTAGCGCAGCGTCCACTGATTTGCGCCGAGCGAGCGGATGACGCCGTTGATTTCAAGGAGCGTGAGCGTGGTGCTGAATTCGACAGCGTTTAAGCTGGTTGCGCGCTGGATTTCGTCGCCGTCGCGTATGCCGGCGGCGAGTTGTTTGATGATGGCGGTTTCGGCGGGTGTAGCGCCGCGCGGCAGCGTGGACTGCCGGGCTTTTTCGTGCGGCAGCAAAACGGCGATAATATCGTCGGGACTAGTAACGGGCGTAGCGCCCTGGCGAATCAGCGCGTTACAGCCGGCGCTCATCGGGCTGGTGATGTTGCCAGGGACAACGAAAACCTCCCTACCCTGCGCGAGCGCGTGTGCGGCGGTATTGAGCGTGCCGCTGCGGGCGGCCGCTTCGGTGATGAGGATTGCGTCGGCGAGCCCGCTGACTAGACGGTTGCGCGTGAGAAAGCTCCATTTGCCGACGACGTACGGTTTAGGCTCGTCGATGCAGTGCTCGGACAAGATCGCGCCGCCTTGCGCGATGATTCTTTCGCCAAGCGCGCGGTTGGCGGCGGGGTAAATATCCGGCAGCTGATTTGCAATAACCGCGATTGTCGTGCCTTCAGCCTCCAGGCAAGCGCGGTGCGCGAGCGCATCGACGCCGAGTGCGAGTCCGCTCACAATAATAATTCCTTGCCGCGCTAAATCGCCGGCAAATTTCGTCGTTACTTCAATGCCGTAGCGCGTTGGCTTGCGCGTACCAACGATTGCGAGGGTCGGCACGCGCTTCGTTGGCAATATTCCCATGCAATATAATACGTGCGGCGCGTCGTCAATATGACATAATCTCTGGAGATAGATATTATCATCTGGAGCAATTTTATTGATTTTCATACAAATTTCTTGTAAAAAGTATTGACACTTTGTCAACTGTGTGCTAATATTGGAGATGATTGATTGACTCGGAAGAGGAAAATCAAGCACCTTATACCCCCTATTCTATAACAGAATTCGCCGACATGGCGAATCTCAAGTTAGGTAGCGCATAAAGTGCGGTCATTAGTAACCTACCCTCCACTATGATCGCCGCTACAGACAGCTTTGTGCGTTTACTAACCCCTTTGTCCAGCGGATCACCAGTATGTGTGAGGTGGATCACGTATACCCAAGACGGGTGGGACGAAGGGCAGTATGGCGCCAGGTGATGCCCACCCTTACCTGGCGCTTTTTTGTTGGTTTAATTTTTTGGTAATTGCAACGTAAATTGCAACAAATTTGCAGTATATGTACACACCGTTTTACAATACGAGGCTATGAGAATTGCATTTTTAGGAAAAGGCGGTAGCGGCAAAACGACGACATCATCGTTCGTGGCGCGCGTGGCTGCCAAAATGTATCGCGAATTATACGTGATTGACGCTGATATTAACGTACATATGCGTGAGGCGCTAGGATTGTCAAGTGGCGAAGCGCATGAATTTCGGCAAGTGTTTGAGCATGTTGAGATGAAAATTCGTCACGATCGTCCTGACGTCGCGGCACTTAAAGCCTTGCCACGAACGCTGCCGCCGTGGCGGCTAGAAGATCAGTATACGCTGAGTTTTGACGCTGCGCCATGCAAAGATTTGCGCCGCCATGACAATATGTTGTTATTCGAGCTAGGCAGTTATACTGAAGATACGATGGGTTGGTCGTGTCATCACGGTGCGCTCGGGACGTTACAATTGGTGCTAGCACATGTGAATGATGGCGAAGATCAACTGATTATCGCCGATTTGACGGCGGGTGCGGACGTATTTGGCGTCGGTATGCTCGGATTATTTGATATAGTGTTCGTAGCGGTTGAGCCGACGATGAAAAGTACGAACATTTATAATCAGCTGACGGACTTGGCGGCAGCGGACGATGTTGCATTGTGCCCGATTGCGAATAAAATTATCGACGAAAGTGACGTTCAGTTTATTGAAACGCGAATTGGGCAGTCGGTGAAGTTTATAATCGGCATGTCGAATTTTGTCCGGCGGCTGGAACGCGGCGAGACGGTAGAAACGGCAGACATTGAGTCGCCAACACGCCGGGTACTTGGCGAAATCGTTACGTATATGCAGAGTGTGAAGCGTGATGAACAGAGAATGTTTCAATCGACGCTGGCGGCGCATCGGCGGGCGGCGAAAAAATGGCCGAAACAGAAATTCCCGATTGACCTTATGACATTAATTAATCCGGAGTATGAACGATGAAACCAGGTGGAATATTATTTCTGACGCGCGACGACGTGATAGCACTTGGTGGACGCGATATGGCGTTTGCGACTAACGTGATTGAAGCGATGTTTGCGGCATGGGCGCAGGGCGATGTATTGCAGCCGGTGAAAACATCGTTGAAGTTTACCGACCGCGCGGCGAATGAGTCAGTAGGCGGTGTGGTAAATGTGCTGCCAGCGGCGATTCGCGTTGGCGATGATGCGACGTATGGCGCGAAATTACTTGGTGCGATGCCGGCGAACGTGTCGCAGGGCATGCCACGTGCTACGGGTGTGACGGTGCTGTTTGACGAGGCGCACAAAGTGCCCATTGCGATTATGGACGCGCAAGTTTTGAGCGCGATGCGGACGGGTGCGGTGAGCGCGCTGGCGGCGCGAAAACTGTGTCGGCAAAATACGGCAGAGATAGGCTGTATCGGTGCGGGTGTTAACATGTATACGCAGTTACTCGGTGTACTGAGCGTACTGCCGCAGGTAATGCGTGTTAAGATATATAGCCGCGGTGAAAGCAAACAGCGCTTAGTGGCGAAATTACAGCGCAAATTTCCACAGATTGAGTTTATGCCGGTTGAATCGGCGCGCGGTGCGGCGCAAACTGCTGATCTTATTGTCACTTGTGTGGCAAATACGAGCGAGCCAGTTGTGCAAATACGCGACGTACTACGACCAGGTGTGACAGTGTTCAATATCGGTTGTTTAGAGAACGATCCGGAGCTGTTAGCACATATGGATATAATCGTGTCGGATTTTTGGGAACATACGAAACACCGTGGCGTGCAAACGCATGCAGTTGCGTATGCACGCGGGCTGATTGCTGATGAAGATGTCGTGAACCTTGGCGCGATTTTATGCGGTGAACAGCGCGGACGCGTGAATGACGAACAGAAAATATTTTTTGGACCGACGGGTTTAGGTGCGGAGGATATTGCGCTTGGTCGAGCGATATACCAGCGAGCATTGAAACGCGGCGCCGGTACGAAGTTAACACTTTGGAGTGGTGAATCGTGGATCTAGCCAGACAGCGCGCCTGGCGTGAGCGTTTAGAGCAGCTGACATCGTCGGAGCGATTGGATGCACGGCATGCTATCCAGCCGATTGTAATGAATGGGATTGAAGCGCCGCTGTTGGCAGCACCAATTTTTTTGAAACCTGATGTAAAACGGACACTGTGCGAGAATGCGTCGGCGTTAGTCGACGCAGCGGTTGCGCTTGAGTTCTCTCCCGATTTCCACCGCGGTATGGCACTGTACGATCGGTTGTATGAGTCGCTGAGCGAACGCGGACGGCAGCTGATCAGCCAAAATGTGCGCCCTGTTTCGCGGGTCGAGGCGCACCGGCGATTTCGCCGGCTTGATGGGTTTATCGGAACGGACGGCACGGTGCAATTTATCGAAATTAATCAATCGGCACCGTTGGCAATTAGTTTTTACGAACGGGCGCGGGCGTATTACAATCACTTGACAGGCAGCGATGCGGAGGCGAACCAGACGTCGTTATACCGGCAGTTGGCAGTGTGGTTACTTGATGCGTCGCCCGTGCCGAATCCGACAATCGCTGTCAGTGTGGAGCGTGGTTATCCGGCAAAGTTCGTTGATTTGCCGGCAGCTGCGCGCGGGATTGAGGCGGCCGCACGTGCGATGGGTCGTACGCTCACGTGTATCGTTGCGGAGCCGACTGAGTTTCGCTATGGCAATAACAACTGGACGGCGCACGGTCATCATATTGATATGCTGTGGCGTAATACAGTGTATCTTGATAACTATGACACACCAGATATCATTGACTATGCGGCGTTGCGTCGTTCTACGAATGTGCCGATGGTGAATGATTTACAGACGTGGCTGCTGCGTTCGAAGGAATTTTTGGCGATGATTTGGGATGATTCACTAATCGATGACTTTCGTCGCCTAGGCGTGAATACTATGAAGTTGCGAGTATGTGTACCATTTTCGTGTTCGCTTAGCAATATACCGCCAGCGTGCGACAAAAACCAGTATATTTTGAAGCGCTGCGACGACGGATTCGGCAAAGGTATCGTGTTTGGCGCTGACATTACTGACGCTGAATGGCGGCGCCGGTTGAGGGGTAGCTGCGGTTCGGATTGGATCGTGCAGAAATTGGTGCAGCCGATGAGTATGAAGCTGCCAGTCATTGACGACGCGGGCGCAATTATTGATACCGAAATGACCGTTGACATTAACCCGTATATGGTGTGCGGTGAAACGGGCGCGTTGCTCGTGCGGGCGCAGCCGACGACGAATAGCGGCACAATGAACATCGTGAATGGTGCATCAATTGGATTTGCGATGTAGGCGTGGCCCTCGTGGATGTGAATAATCTTAAACGGAAAGGAATTTCTTTAGAGCGTATAATAAACTTATGGCAAAACGCGACAACGACTTGGAATTTAGTATCAACGCGGCGTTTGATGACGAGCGTGCGGTTAACGATACATTGCCGCTCTATCTAGTGAATGGTTCGCTGGGCGCGGGCAAGACGAGCGTCTTAGAGTTTTTGCTGCGATTGGATGAGTTTGCAGGTTCGCGCGTAATTGAAAATGAGTTTGCAAACGAAAATGTTGATGGCTACCGGCTAGAAGGCTTAGCGGATATTGTCACGACACTGGCGGGCGATTGTGTCTGCTGCTCGTCGGCGCATGCGCTCACACGGATGCTGTATGATTTTAGCCGCTCCTCGCCTACTCCGGTATTTATTGAGGCGACAGGCGTAGCGCGGACGATGAATCTAGTTGAGCGATTAGTAAGCGCTGGCGTGTTTAAGCGGTACGAGCTGGCGCATAGTTTTTATATTATTGACGCGCATGAGATTTTGCGTGGCGTTAGCGCGGCGCAGGCGCTTGAGATGCAGGCTGCCGATACCGTGCTAGTGACAAAGGAAGATCTGCTGACAGAAGCGGAGGGGCGAGATTATTGCAAAGAGCGCGCTGCCCTGCCCTACGCGCGCGTCCTCAGCGCGCCGCACGGACGATTTGACGCGAAGGATTTACCGACGCCATCCGGTTTACTGAATTTTTTCGATGAGTATGATGGCGAGCTGGCAATCCCAGACAACCCAACCTATAGCGTTATTGGTACGTCATGCTTGCAAGCGGACGGCAAGGCATACGAAGCGCTGTGGCCTGAACTGGTCCAGGCGTATGGACTGCGCCGGCTTAAAGGCGCGTTTGCCGATTATAGCGGCGCGCATCGGCATATTGAGGCGACCCCGACGCATATAGAATTGTGCACAGCGCATGCCGACGAGCCGTTAAAAATCGTGCTGATTGGCGATCGCGCCGAAGAGATTACGCACGATGTGCTTGCGTCGCAGTTGATGATGTTTGGCGAGTAATGGTAGATTTCTTCTTGTATTGTTTACGGTAGCCGGTAGCTTGTTGCGCTGATTGCGCCTGCGATAAACTGGTCAATGGCACGAGCGACAGTTGGCGCGGTCCACTCTGCTAGTATCTGCCCTTCGTCGCGGTTAAATTCACTCAAAACAAAATCGACGTCGCCGATTTGCCGCCGGCGCAGATTGTCGGCGCCGATACGAACGTGCCAAAACGTTTGCCCGATATGCCGATAGAGCGACTTTAATCCGTTATTGCCAGCGTCTTGCCCGCCCCGCCGAATGCGCACCTTGCCAAAATCAAGCACGATGTCATCGTGAATAACCAGCAAATCATCGCGCGATAGCTTGTAGAAATCTATCAGCGCGCGTGCGGCAATACCGCAGTCGTTGTAGTATGTTGTCGGTTTGGCAAAGATGATTGTCTCGCCGGCAGTTGTTGTACGGGCGGTGACGGCGTGAAATTTTGCTTGTTCGCGCCATGTAATTTTTTGTGCTGCCGCGTACCAATCAAGCATCGTGAAACCAACATTATGGCGCGTATTGTCATAGCGCGATTCGGGGTTGCCTAAACCGACAATTAGCTTCATAAGCCCTACTATAGCAGAATTGTGTAATTAACGTAAGGTATATGGCTATAATATTGACTTTTAGTCACTAAAATAGTATAGTGTAAGCATGATGCAGCACGAAGATGAGTACGACCAATTCCGCCGCCAAGAATGCAAAGAGATTACGACAGAAATGTTTCATGTTGATTTGCCGGTTGATGAGTTTTTGTGCGACGATGTCGAGACGGGCACTGGCTCGTATGCGACGCTTTTTCGCAGTAGCAAAGAGGTGTATGCGTTGCTCGTGGCGCAGCCGAGCGCGATGCAAACAATGGCTGACGTGCAGCGTATTCTGAAAGGTATGGGCTTGACAGTTGATAAATATATGCCACCGTATGCTGATCCGACGTACTTTTACCGCCAGGCGGCAGCACTGATTAAGCGGCGTTATCCGGCTAGGCGGTGTTGGACGGTTGAAGATTTGCGGTATTATAGCCGCCAGACGGCATACAGCCCGGCGCTCGTCCGCGTGGCTGCAATTGATGGCGCCGTTCGCCGTTATAACGCGGCTGGTAAATCATGGCAGGATGTGATGGAATGCTCATTCCGAAAGGTGCGGGTCGCGTATGCCTGAGTTTTGCGACGTGCACGCGGTACAACTGCGCGAGCTTGATAAGCGCGCCGAAACGCGTCCGCTTTTGTTTCGGGCTGAGGCGCGACGTGCGTATGCGAATTATGCGCGGCAGCAGCGTCGAATTGCCAAGCGGCTTAAGACGCCCGAAGTAACGGCGTTTGATTTTTACATGGCATGGCGTGACCGATATATGGCGCGTATGCAGCGCATAACGGCAGCAGTTCAGACGGGTAAGCTTGACAAGATGCTAACGCGCGTGTTGCTTTTGCCGGATGACGCAAGCGTAAAGCAGCTGACGCAGGCATTGATCGAAATCCGCACGGTGTGCGAGCGCCAAGCGCTGGTCGACGCGGTATATAATATCCACCGCAAGCGAGCGCGCCGCACAGCGCAAGCGTTGGTTGATATGGGCGATCAGGCGGTGGCGCATGATGTTGAGAGGTTTGTGAATTATCATTTGTACCGCACGGTGGCGCGGCAGCGGAATGTTGTCGTGGTAGATCGGCACGCGAATTTGCTTGTCCGTATGATTCAGCACGTGCGTGCGCGCCGGCAAACGCGTAAATTGGTGCGCGCGGCGCGGCGGCGGCTCGCAGGCATTGATACTGAATTGTTTGCAACCGAGCAGCTGCATAATGGCTTGGTGGCGCGCCTGTTTAGCCTCGGGATTGATTTGATTGAAGTGCTGGCGGCGCGGCACGAATATGAAAAAGCGCTCGAAAAAATGAGTGCAGCGGCGCGTAAGAGCCCGACAAAGAAACTAGAATTGTATGAGAAGAAAACGGCCAGCATTCGCAGCGCCTATCTTGATTCTGTGCCAGGATTGGCGGGGCTAAAAGATGTGCAGAAAGCGGCGAAAGAGATTGACGACGCGCTTCTGAAAGTATTTGACTTTGATATGCAGCAATGCAATGATTTGATGCGCGCCCTGAAGCGCTACCGCACGCTGACGCGCGAGCGCAAAGAGCTAGAGCTGCGGTTGTCGCGCGATTAGGATTATCCGCCAGTTTCTGCGGGCGAATACTGCCGAGTTTAACGATTGCGTTTTTTACTCTTCACGCCAGGCTCTTCCGTTTCTTTCGCCTGCTTGTATGCCTTCGTGACCGGCTCTAAGCCTTTGGCGGCGCGTTCACGGTTGGATTTGATTTGTTTTTCGTCGCGGAAGCTGAGTTTAATCGGTGTACCAGTATAGTTGTATGTGTCGCGCAGCTGCCGCTCTAAGTAGCGTTTGTAACTCCAATGGACGAACTTCAGGTTGCTGCCGTAGATAACAAACCACGGCGGATTGGTATCAGTATGGACGATGTAGCGCAGCTTCGGATGTGAATTTTTAAGTCCGGCGGGCGGGTGCGCTTGAATGGCGCGCTGCAGCATATCGTTGAGAACGCGCGTTTTGGTGGGCTGCTGGCGGCGCGCGTGAATGTCAAGCGCGAGGTCGAATAATTTTGTGACATTCTGCCCTGTCGTGCTGCTTGTGAAAATCAATGGCGCCCATGGTATGAAGTCGAAAGTGTTGGCAATCTGCGGCGCAAGCGCGTCGCGCGTGTAAGCGTCCTTGCCGATAGCGGCGTCCCACTTGCTTACGACGAGCACTAAACCTTTGCCGGCGTCGTTAATAAGTCCGGCAAGGCGTTGGTCAAGCTGGGTATTGAGTTCGTTAACGTCCATTAATAGGAAGCAGATGTCGGCTTCTTCAATGGCTTGTAAACTGCGTAAAACGCTGAACTTTTCGATGCCGACCGCTTGTTTACCCTGGCGGCGGATGCCTGCCGTATCAATCAGCTCAATTTTATGCCCGTGATAACCGAGCGTAACACGCCCAAGGTCGCGCGTTGTACCAGCGACATTAGCAACGATAGCCTGCTGTTTGCCGGCGAGCGTGTTAAATAAACTGGACTTGCCGACGTTCGGGCGGCCAATGAGCGCAACTTTTATGCTATCGCCTGCGGACTTGTCATGAACGATTGGGATTTCAGTACAAACGGCGTCAAGTAACTCATGGATACCGGTGTTATGTTCTGCGCTGGTGCGGATGATTGTTTTGATACCGAGACGGCGGAATTCGTTGTCCGGCAGGCTGCCGCGCAGGTCGGTTTTATTTAGTAATAATATGACGGGTTTGCGGCTTTTCAGGGCAGTTTTGGCGACGCGGCGGTCTTCGTCGTTCGGATATTCAGTACTATCGGCGGCGACAAGGATGACGTCGGCAGCATCGGCGGCTTCGGCGATTTGTTCTTGGATTGTGGCTTCAAACTCGTCTTCAGCAGGCTTAAGCCCGGCGGTGTCAACTAGCCAGAACGTGTGCTGTCCGTGGCGCGCTTTACCAATGACGTTATCGCGCGTTGTTCCTGCTTCGCGTGCAACAATTGCCTGCTGCGCGCGCATAATGCGGTTAAATAGCGAGCTTTTACCAGCATTCGCCCGTCCGATGATTGCAACTGTTGGAAGTTTCGTTGCCATAGTACGGTATATTATAACAGAGGCAACAAGAACGTGCGAATATAAGTATGGAGGTTATAGCAGTTAGTCTCTTGGGGAGATCAGTGAATTGTAGAAATTTTATGGTGAGCAATGTTGGAGCTAGACTGTTATAAACAAAGTGCAAGCTGATCGTTATCAGGATGTCTATTTTCCCTTACCGTCTACGGATTATATGAGATAAGTTAATACCAGTTTTTTCGTAGAATATTTCGATAGAACCTTAGCAGTAATCGTTCGGCAAGCGATCGCCATACGCTATATTTTCGTGCATTAATAACGAGATCAAACGCTCCAACGTAATCAGTGACCTTTTTTGAAAAGCTCGTTTTGAATTGACCAACGCCATGCAGGAAGTGTGTTTTGTCGTGGATACGGTCGCTTGGCGGCGCTCCGCACAAGTCATGTGTTGTGACCCCTCGCTTACGCGCCCACTGAATAACACGCCACTGTAAAAGGTGCGATGCGCCATAAGCTTTGCGGACACGGACGCTAGCGCCGTCTTTGTAAGTTGATTTTTTTTCAAGACAGAGTGCAAACGCGCCCGCGACAATCTGACCTTGAAACTTGGCGAAGAATAGCTGTCCCATATTGTTTTCGCAAAAAGTCTTCCAGAATTCATAGTGATACGTAAAATCATGGATATAAAAGCCGGCGCTCTGTGCCGTTTCGACCCATAAGTCGTAAAAGGCATGCGCATTTTGGCTGGTGCAAGGGACTTCTTCTACGATGACGCCATCGCGGAGGGCGCGGTTGATAGCGTATTTTGCTCCCTTCTTTGGCATGGCGCGTAAGAGCTCTTCTTCGCTTTTTGTTGGTGAAATATCGAGCACAATCGTTGAATAATTCGGCTGAATTGGTCGAACAATTTCAAGCCCAAGCTGCTTCATTTCTGCGATAGTCTCCGGCGATTTAAGGATTTCACTTTCCATCTTAACAGCAAAGACGCCATAACGGTTTGCGAAGGTCTGTAAGGGTTTGATGATCTTCTCTAACTGCGCTACGTTAGTAATCCCGGGGCCTTTACACGCATACCAAAGCGTGCCGAGGCCAAAAATTCATTTCTCCTGGATTGCGATTGCGAGTGATTTATTTTTATCAAAATTCTCAATGATAAGGAAACGCGGCGTCCAGCCGGATCGCTGTTTAAATTCTGTTAGCTCTTTGGACTGAAATATATTTCCACCATCTGGATTTCTGCTGAGTAACGCGTCCCAATTATTTCGCTCTTTATCGGTTGCAAATCTTACGTTCATAGCTATAGTTTATCATTTTTTAGCGGAAGGACGTAGAATTGACTCTTCGTGGTATAGTATTAAGAAATAGGTAAAGTGGCGAGTAAGGAGTCAGCTATGAGTGGACGATTAAATATAACGAGAAGAGTTGCTTGTAGTGTTGTGCATGCGGTTATAGCGGCGGTTGCAGGCGCGGTGTTTACATCAACAATATCGCATGCATACGGACCTGAGCGTGCAACGTTTACTCGCCAGAATGCTGCACCGTATGTTACGCTGAATGCTATTACAGACAGCGATCCTTATGGATATGAGCCGCGCTTCGTACAGGTGCGAGATGTATCGGATAATGCGCCATTTAGTGCAGATTCAGTGAAAATTACAAGTGGTCATACGTATGAAGTATTTCTCTACTACCATAACAACGCAAAATCCAGTCTTAATCTAACTGCTGAAAATACCTATGCGCGCGTCAATATACCTGCCGAAATTCGCAAAGGCGAAAAAGCGCACGTTATTGGGTATGTCGGTGCTTCAAACGCAAACCCAAAAGAGGTTTGGGATGAAGTTGAAATTATTGGTGAAGAAGATGTAACGATCAGGACGATAGGCGGTAGTGGAAAAATCGTCGGTTCTAAAGATAACCCAATCAATGGTAGGACAGTAGACGTTAGCAAGCTTTTATCAAAAGAGGGTCATCCGCTTGGGTATTATGCGCTTGACGGCAAGTTGCCTGGCTGTTCTCAGTATTCGGGTCATCTGTTGATGCGATTTACAGCTGTCCGTGCGGACTTTGATCTAAAGAATAGGGTTTCTGAAGCCGGTAAAAATAATTGGCAAAAGTCAATAAACGTTAAACATGGCGATACTGTTGACATTACTCTGTCTTATAAGAATACAGGTTCGGTTATCCAGCAAAATGTTAGTTTCCATGACATTTTGCCAAAAGGACTCTCAATCGTTCCCGGGTCTGTAGAGTGGTATAGCGGCCACACGGATTTTCACCGACGGACAGCAGAAAGCAGGGCGCATTCATGTGCT
>ERZ772960.2884-NODE-2884-length-12051-cov-6.410387_pt1 | contig 12051 bp, 8 predicted proteins | sample MGYA00580678_ERZ772960 | MGnify/ENA primary metagenome ERZ772960 (study PRJEB29015, sample SAMEA2737930) | human oral metagenome | biome: human oral; feature: human-associated habitat; material: dental | place: China | collected 2059 ...
TTATAGTTTTGATTGAACTTTCTGCCGTCGGTACTGTACAGCTTTATTGAAGCACCGATATTTGCATCGCTCCACTCGTTTGCTTTTAAAAAGGCGGCCGTATATGTCAATTTGAGTGCTTTACCATCTGAAATCGGCACAAGCGTATAATCGGTGCCGTAGGCGGGCTTAGCGCCGCCCGAACCTTTTACCTTGCCGTCCCCGAAGCTTACGATATCCGTCGGCGCTCCGGGAGAATTCGGCATTATAAACGAAAAGTTTTTGGGATTGTGCACTTCCATCGTAACCGTTACGGGGCCTGCAGACGGTACGCAGAGAACACGGTTATTATTTTGTTGCGTTTTTACCGACGGATCTATTTTAAAACCGGTGATGACGGGTTCCGCCGCCCAATACGAAAAATCTTCTTCTATATCCGCTAAAAACTGTTTGCAGGCGGTTATCGCGAGCAGTGCCGCAACCGAAGCGGCGCCGATAAGCAGCGTGACGGTCTTACGCATAACAACTCCCCTTAAAACATCCAGCCGACCGAAACTTCCGGCTGAACAATATACTTCGGCATGCCTTTTCTGAACACGATAAAGTGTTCGACGCCGGCTTCGACATACATCTTTTTGAATACATTTAAAAGCTGCAGCGATGTTCCCGCGCCGATGCCCGGCCCCCAATACCAGTACGCGGGACTTTTTACATCGCCCGAACCCTCAAACACGAAGCGGCTGTTTACCAAAAAGGCGGCGCCGAAGCCCGCGTGTACGTCGAGGTTTAAGCGGTGTTTTATAAGCGGATATATGTACACCGCATTCAGCTGTGCGGTCATGAGCGTGCCGTTCAGCGTGTAATAATCGCGTTTTGCGTTCATCATTGCGGCCGAATAGGTCAGGTTAAAGCCGAAGTGGCCGTAGGTTCTTTTTATCGGCAGAAGCGAAAAGCGGAACATACCGCCCAAGGGGGCGACGTTCCTGTTATAGAACGTTTGAAAGACGCTTTGTCCGGCAAAGCCGGTAAACGCATAGCCTGCCGACACATAGGCGTCCACGGGCTTTTGGAATTTGAAAGTTACGGTTTTGCTTTTGTCGGTTAAGCCGCTTATGTCGCGCACGGTAAAGGTATAGACGCCCGGATTGAATTTGTTTAAGTTCAATTCAAAGCGGACTTTTTTTCCGTCTTTGGAAAGCTCGGTCGGCACAAGCGGAATCGGAGCGCCCCCTTGTTTGCTCAGAGAAAATACGGTGTGGCGCAAAAAGTACGCACCGGATGCGGCAAAGATGCCGTCGAAAAATTCATCCAAATAGATGAGGTGCGGCGACACGGAGTCGACTTCCGGCTGGTGCGCGATCAAAATTTCAAAATTGCGGTAAGCGCTGGACGCTTCGGCCTGTCCGAGCAGATTGATAACGGTTATTTTATAGCGGTAAGTTCCCGGCGGAAGCGACACATCGGTAAAGTTGTCTTTTACCGGTTTTTTATCGATTCTGCGCCAGTTGCCGTTATCGTCTTCTTTTTCGAGTTCGAACTCGTAGCCAAAAATATCTTCAACCGCCTGCCATGAAAGCCGCTGATATAAAATCGCACCTCGGTCGCTTTCCTCGATAAAATAGTGCGTCGTCTCCCCTGTCTTTTCGTCGGCCATTCCTTCCGTAGCGGGATTTTTGCCCGTTTGCTCTTGGGCGGGATTGCTCGTACCGGCAGGCGTCTGCGCCTGTGCGAACGGCGGACATACAAAAAAGACGAGCGCACACAAAGCTGCAAAAAACCGTTTATCGCCCATACAAAACCCCCGTATCGTCGGTTTCGATCTTTTGCGTTTGCGGCAAATCGATGACAAAGTGCCGCACCGAAGCGTTCCCGTCTTGGAATAATAAGCCGTTTTTTAGGCGCCGTTGGGCGCGTATGTCGGCATAAAACGTTCCGCGCGATAATTTGGCAAGATCGGTAAATGTAAAGGCGCATTCGTCCGCCTTGCTCGGCACGGAAGCTTCGTTTGCGTCTATGTTGCGCTCGAAAATCTTTTGATTTTTAGCGTTGTATAATTTGATTGAATAATGCGTAGCTTCCGCGTTCTTTTTCCAGCGGAACACGATGCTGCGGTTCGTTTTGAAAAAGTTTGCACCGAAGGTTTCGTTTTCCGCCGGAGAAAAAACGGCCGGTTTTGCAAGCGGCGGTATGGGTAAAACGGTAAATATCCCGTCCCGTACCGACGAAATGTCCAAGCCGTCTTCGGTTGTCGCGCTGACCCGCCAGCGGTAGGTTCCGGCTTCAAGCGGCGGAAGGGCTACCGTATAATCGGGATTCGAAGCCGAAATGATGCTGCCCGCTTTGCCGACTTTTTCGAGCACGAGGCGGCTTTTTACGGGTTTTTCGACCGAACTCCATTGCAAACTGCCCGGTTTGAGCGCCGCATCGACGCCGCTTATTCTTGCACCGCGCACGGGCGACACGAGTTCGACGGGGCGAAGATGCTTTAAGTCGAAGGTTTTATCGGCGGCATAGCTGTAACGCCTGCTCGACGTTACAGTCGCCGCGGCAAAACCCTGCACGTGTATAACGTACCGCCCTTCGCGTATCGACTGTAAAGCCATTTTTACTTCGGTGTCGGTAATGTACAGATTTTCGTATAAGGGCTGCGAATCCAAGCCCGGCTCGGTGATTTTTACCTGATAATAATCGGCAAGCGGAACGGCCGTCCACGCAAAGGTCGTTTTGGCATCGGGGCGGACAACGACCGAATCACCTACTCCGATAAGTTCCGGCCGAGGAAGCGCGGGAGCGATGTTCAGCTTTTTAGCCGGCGTATGAAAGGTTTCGTCTTCGCTTTTTACCGCCACGCGCCAATAACAGTCGCCCCGCTCGAGCATGAGACCTTCGATGCCGGAGCCCTGCGCTTTTACGTCGAGGACGGGAGATGCAAAATCGGGCGACAAAGACACTTGAAAGCGCTGCTCGCCTTCCAAATTCGTTTTCCACGTAAAGCGCGTATCGAGGCACAGCGTATCCGCCAACACGTAATTGTCCGGCGGAAAAAGCGAACGAAGGATAACTTCGCTGTCGCGCGTTTTAAAAGAGGAAGCCGCACTCGAAGTCAATCGCTCGCCGTTTTTATCGAGCCCTTCGACCGTCCAATAATAGCTGCCGTTCGGGAGCGCTTTTGCAGCGTTTTTCAGTTCGTAATAATTGATGTCGGAAGAACGCTCCAAAACGGGATTGTTCATCGCTTCGGTTTTCGCAACGCGCACAAGGTATTTTTTTACTTCCCTTACGTTCTTCCAAGAGAAAGTTACGCTTTTGCCTTCGGCCGTATCCGCTATTTTTCCGGGCGCAAGCTGTTCTATGGGTGCAAAGGTTTTTTGTTTTTCGATATGAAAAACCGATGCGGGAGTCGGTTTGCGGCTCGCTTCGTCTTCCGCCGCATAAATCGGCGTCAGGCGCCAGTACCATGTTCCGTCGCCGGGAAGCACGAACGAAACCGATTCGCCGTTCACCTGTTTTGTAACGGCGGGATTTTTCATGTCGGGATCGGAAGCCGCTTCAAGCACGTAGGACGAACAGGCTTCGTTACCCTTCCACAAAAAACGCACGGCCGGAAGCGCTTCTTTATACGCATAGCGCCTGTCGCTCGCAGGTTCGAGAATTACGGGCGGGGGCGCGGCCAAGACGGTAAATTTTCCCGAATCGGAAGAAGCATCCTCCGGGCCCTTTTCGGCGGCGTACAGTCTCCAATAAACGGTACCGGTGCCCTCGTCGATCGTCAGCTCTTTTAAGCCGGTAACCGACACGCGGCGCACATTTTGCGTAAAATCGCGGCTGCGCGACGTTTCCAAAATCAATTCGCTGTTATCGGCAAAAGAGCTGTACCATTTAAACGGAACCGCAGCCGCTTTGCCGTCTGTATTTTTGTTCAGTATTCTCATTTCGGGTGCGGGACTTATAACCGAAACGAAGGGGCGATTTTCGGTGCCTGCGGTATCGGACGTTCCCGCCACAGAACCGAAAGCGGCATTCACAACCGTCCCTTCGGTTAAGATTTCGCCTTGCGCCTGTGCCGCGGGATCCGCTTCGGCAAAACCGCCGTCCGTTTTGACGAGCGCAGCCCGCCCTTTTTCGACGCTCAAACGCAATACGCCGCCTGAAGAATCGGCTTCCCGGTCGGCCTCAAGCTTTTGCATGTGCAAAACCGAATCTTTTTCCACATTGACCGATGCCTTGTCCGAGCGCACGGCCATCGCCGAACCCGCCGTCTGCACCGAAATTTTTCCTTCGTCAACCTGTACGGCCGTTTCGTCTTTTTGCGCCTGTTTGAAAATCTGGATCATCGTGTTCGCGCCGACGTTTATGACGTTTTGATCGGGAAAATAAATCGTCGCTTCCGATGAAGGCGCGGTTCGGATAATGTCGCCGTTATATACGGGAGAATACTGCACCGGCCTGTCCCACACGGAGCGGTCGAGGAATTTGCGCTGCACGCTTTTGTATTTATACGAAACGGTTGCGACCGGCACCTTATCGTTCCGCTCGATCGTTTTATTTACATTATTAAAAAGTAAAAACGCGGTACAGCCGATGACGGCCAAAGAAAAGAGTACAACGAAGATATCCTGCAATACGCCCGATACGAAGTCAGGACTGTATTTTGTACTTTTTTTCGTCTTCATTGAGATTTACCTTTGCGAAATCGGGAGTCGGGATTCCGAGCACTTGCCTGATCTGCGCAAGCGACTTCGGACCCTTCGCACCTGCGCCGGGGATGTCGTTTTCGGCGGGCATATTGACGACGGCGAACATACGAAGCGGCTTTTCTTTGCCTTTGACGGTAACGGACGGCATCTCTTCGACGAGTACGTGGTCGCGTACAAGCGCATACGTGTACTCGGTAATGAGGATATCCGTTCCCATAGGCTTGTTCAAAGCTTCCGTACGCGATGCGAGGTTTACGGCATCTCCGATAACCGTGTACTCCATTCGTTTTACCGAACCGATTTGACCTGCTACGACGGGACCGGAATTGATACCGCAGCCTATGCGGATAACGGGCTTTTTATCGCCGCCGCGGCCGCGGTTAAAGATTATGAGCGCAGCCCTCATGCGGAGCGCCGCGCGGATGCAGTTGAGCGCATCTTCTTTCGGACTTCCCGCCGAAGTCGGTGCGCCCCACACGCTCATAACCGCATCTCCGATAAATTTATCGACGACGCCGTGCGTCGCGTTCACGCATTCGACCATCGCCGTCATATATTCGTTCAAAAACTCAACGACTTCCGTCGGCGTAAGTTTTTCGGAAATCGCCGTAAACGAGCGGATGTCGGAAAAGAAAACCGTTACGTCTTTCGTTTCCCCTCCGAGCGCAAGCTCGCCGCGCGCGGCAAGCTCGGCGATTTCTTTATTGATAAAACGGCCGAACGAATCCTTAAGCCGCTCGCGCTCGGCAAGCCCCTTACCCATCTTTACGAAGCTCGACGTCAAAAGACCGATTTCATCTCTCGTTTTCGGCTTCAAATCGAGTTCGTATTCGCCCTGCTCTATTTGCCCGGCGGCGCGCGCAAGGGTTTTAACGGGGCGGCTTATCGACTTGGAAAAAAACCATATAAACACAATCGAAAGAAACAATACGATAACACTCAAATAAATATTGCGCCGCGTCGTATCGGCAACCGGTTCCAAAAGAACGTCGGCGTCCGCGGTCGTTAAAACGGCAAGTTCGCCGAAAGAAAGGCGGCGGTACGAGCCGAAATATTTTTTGCCGGTATCGTCGGTAACGAGGAGCTGACGGTTCGTATCGCCGTTTTCCCTCATCCGTGTAAACAGCGAAAAATTGCTCACGTTGGCGCCGTTTTTTACCAAGTTGAAGTCGGGGTGAATGAGGATGTCGCCGTCGTCGTTGACCAAATACGTCGTTTGCAGCGTTCCGGCTCCGAAACTGTCGGAAAGTTTTTCGGCGGAAAAGAAAACGGCCAAACCCTGATTTAAGCCCCGCTCCGTGTAGGGGTAGCACAGCACCAAAAGGGGGCTTTCGAACACGGGAGAAGCGTTCAGCACATTCGTAATGCCGCGTTCGGTTTCACGGATTCTATCCCGTTCACGGGATAAAAAAGTATCGATAAGAGCAGGATCCAATTCGTTCGACAAAAAGAACGCCGAACTTAACAGTTTGCGCTCCAAACCGTCGGGCCGGTTCGAATCGGTTACCAAAACCGCGGCAACCGAAGGGTTGCGCTCAAAGTAAAAATCGGCCGCCTGCTTTGCAAACGAACTTGCGCTTTCCGTTCTATTTAAAATATCCAAAAGCAAAAACGCGTTCGCACGCAAAGACGACAGATCTTTTTCAGCCAAACTTGCCGCCTGCGCGTTTACCGTGCGGTTGTTTTCTTCGGCGCTGATTCTGACATCCTGCCCGCCGAAGTACGTAACCAAAAGCGTAATAATTCCGAGCGCTAAAATCGTCAGCACCGAAATAATGAGAACAAGCTTTGCTCCGATTGAAAATTTGACATATTTTCCAATATCATCTTTCTCCGTTTCCATCATAAGATTTATTATATAGTAAATTGAGAAAAAATACAATTATTAAACGGTGAAATTATTAAACGAACGCTTGCGTAACGGCGCACTTGAAACCGACTGCAGCACACGAAGTGCGGCATCGTACCGGCACGCATGCATCGGCAATCGAAAAAACACAATGATTAAAACGTACTCGGCGCGAAATACCGCATCGCCGCGCGTGCACTTCGACGGCCGAATCTCGGTTCACTTTAATGAAATTTATCGAATCGCATCGCCGCGCGTACGTTGCAGCTTTCGGTTAACGGTTTACGGTAAAGGTGTTGATTTCTTCGGAAAGTTTTTGGACGTTGTCGCGGTTCGTCACCGTTGCGGAATCGACGTCCTGCACGGAATGGATGATCGACTGCGCTCCGTTTGCCATCTCGCTCATCGCACCGTTGATCTCTTCCGTTAAGCCGGCAAGGGATGTCATCTCCGCCGCAATCTGCTTACCGCCGTTCGTCAATTCGGTAGAGCCCTTTACGACAAGTTCGATCATAGATTTGATTTCGGACATCGATTCGAGCACTTGAGAGCTGCCGGCGGACTGTTCCTGCATAGCCGTCATAACGGTACGATTCTGTTCCGTGACGTCGTCGGCAAGAGAAAAGATCGTATCGAATTGAGTCTTTACCTGCATCGTACCGTTCGATACCTGCTGAATCGACTCCTGCAGTTCCTGCAGCTGTTCGCTGATCGTTTTACCCTGCTCGTTCGACTGTTCGGCAAGTTTTCTGATTTCGTCGGAAACGACGGAAAAGCCCTTGCCCGCCTCTCCCGCGTGCGCCGCTTCGATTGCGGCGTTCATAGCGAGAAGGTTCGTCTGATCGGCTATATTCTGGATGATATTACTCGCTTCGAGCAAACCTTCGGAGCGTTCGAGAACGTCGCGCGCACGATCGACCGCCTGTTCCATCGCAGCTCGACCGTCATCGGACGCACTGCTGAGCTTTTGCGCGGCAGCCCCGCTCGCTTTCAGCGTACCCGTCACCGAGCGGATATTCGCGACCATCTCTTCAACCGCAGTCGAAGACGAATCGATACTCGCTCTTTCGCGGTCGATATTTTTGTCGAGTTCGTTGATATACGAAACCATGCTTTTAACGGTCGCCTGCGCCTCTTCGACGCCCGCCGCCTGATTGACGATTTTGCTTTTTACCGATTCGATGTTTGCGACGATCTGCGTAATACTCGAAGACGTTTCACTCATACCGTCGGCAAGGCTTCCTGCAGAATCGGTAGAAATCGTAACCGTACTCATAATGGCGCGGAGCAGTCGGCGCATGACGTTGTAGAATTGATTTAAGTCCGACATAAGGGCGCCGAAATCGTCGCGGCTCGTTACGATGAGGCTCCTTTGCGTATAATCGTTTTTGGAAAGATACGCCGAAAATTTCGTCATCGATACAATACGCTTTTGCATATTGCTCATAAAAAGATAGGAATCGAAAATAGCGGCGGCGCTTCCTATGATAAGCACGGGCAAAACGCGCGTTAAGAACAACGGAAGCGCGTCCATCGTTGCGTTCGCCGTACAAAACATCGGTGCGAGCACATAGAAAATAACGCCTAAAAAACTGAAACCGGTGATATCCGCGTTTCTTACGGACACCGAAAGCGTTATATATTCGCTTTTCATCGGAAGATTGTGAATATGTTTTTCAAAATATTCAAGAAACGGAATATACGAAATCAGCGCGAACAGCCATACGCTGCCCGGCGCCACCAACAACAAGACAAGCGGCTGATGCTCGATACCGTGCAAACGGCATGCTATAAGCGTAAACGCAAACAAGGCAAAACCGTTGATATTCGCGCCGATTATGGAGAGATTTTCAAAATGCTTTGCGCGACGATTTGTGATCTGCACCGATGCTTGCGAACCGTCGTATTTGCAAATGGTAGTTTCATAATACACATAGACACAAGCCGGAAGCACGACGTTGAAGATGACTAAGCCTATCAAAGAGCTCGGTGTAAAGATTATGCGCAGAAGATCCGCCATAGAAAGCGCATGGATAAAGACGAGAAAGGGACCGAACGCAAGCGTCGGCAAAGTATACGTTCCCATAAACAGCACTTTCATAGTAAACGGAAATTTCTCGATCAATCTGATGGAATTTGTATCGCTCATGCAAAACCTCTTAAACCGTACAGCTTTATTTTCAGCTCATCAATTTACCAATTATAATACATAACCGTATAATTTTCAATCGATTTATCGGAGTATTTTTTACCGTCGTCTCCCGCCCCGACGTTTCGCCCCTGCCGTTACGAAAGCAAAAGGCGGTCGTTCGCTTCTCCGCCTGTGGCATCGAAACGCTTGAGTAAATCTTCGACGCGAAGATTTTTCTTTTCGTCGCCTTTCACGTCGTAAATGATGCGCCCTTCACTCATCATGATGAGGCGGTTGCCGCAGCGTATCGCGTCTTTCATATTGTGCGTCACCATAAAGGTCGTCAGTCCCCCGTCGGTGACAAAGGTTTCCGTCAAATCGAGCACTTTTTTTGCGGTTTTCGGATCGAGGGCGGCCGTGTGTTCGTCGAGCAAAAGCAGTTTCGGTTTTTGCAGCGTCGCCATGAGCAGCGTAAGCGCCTGACGCTGACCTCCTGAAAGAAGACCGACTTTGCTCGTCATGCGGTTTTCGAGCCCCAAGCCGAGGAGCGCCAGCTTTTCACGGTAGAGCGCGCGTTCGGCAGGCTGCACGCCCCATGAAAGCGTTCTCCGTTTGCCTCTCCTCATCGCAAGCGCGAGGTTTTCTTCGATCTGCATATTCGCCGCCGTCCCCATCATCGGATCCTGAAACACACGTCCCAAGTATTTCGCACGCACGTATTCGGGCATACCGGTCAAATCCATGCCGTCGAGAAAAAGCGAGCCCGTATCGGTAAAGTGAATGCCCGCGATGAGATTGAGCAGCGTCGATTTTCCCGCGCCGTTCCCGCCGATAACCGTGATAAAATCCCCGTCGTCGATTTCGAGATTGATGTTTTTGAGCGCGACCTTTTCGGTGATCGTTCCGCGATTGAATGTTTTCGATACGTTGAATAATTTTAACATCGCTTATTTTCCTGCCGTGTCGGTCACGTCCCGATCTTGCGGGATCTCCGCATCCGAAGCCTTCGTACCGGGGATAGCCGAACGGCGGCGGTGCGCCATGCTTCCTTTGACGACGGGAACGGAAAGGGAAGCTGCGACGATGATCGCCGTAAACAATTTCAAATCGGTCGATTTCAATCCGAGCTGCAGTACGATCGCGATGACGATTCGGTAGATGATCGAACCGAAAACGACGGCCGAAAGCCTATACCAAAACGCGAAGCGCTTTCCGAACACGACTTCCCCGATGATGATCGACGCAAGTCCGATAACGATGACGCCCGTTCCCATGCCGACGTCCGCGTATCCCTGACTCTGCGCGACGAGCCCGCCCGACAGCGCGACGAAACCGTTTGCGAGCATGAGACCGAGTATCTTCATCGTGTCCGTGTTGACGCCGAGCGCCCTCACCATCCGCTCGTTGTTTCCCGTCGCACGCATGGCGCTGCCGATTTCCGTTCCGAAAAACCAATACATAAGTGCGACGATACACACGACAAAGACGGCGCCGACGGCAAGCGAAGCGTTCGCCGCGGTAAAGCCGCACCTGTCGGTAAAAAAGGTCATCATCGTATTGACGCCGAGCAGCGGCGTGTTCGCTTTTCCCATAATGCGGATATTGACGGAATACAGCGCGATCATCGTGAGGATGCTCGCGAGCAGCACGTGTATTTTTATTTTCGTGTGCAAGAGACCGGTCGCAAGACCCGCAAGCATACCCGCCGCAAAAGCCGCCGAAAGCGAAAGGAGCGGATGCACGCCGTGCGCGATGAGCACGCCTGAAACCGCGCCTCCCGTCGCAAAACTTCCGTCAACGGTGAGATCGGCTATATCGAGAATCCGAAACGTAATGTATACGCCGAGCGTCATCACGCTCCACAGAATGCCCACGGCAAAGGCGCCGTGCACTGCAAACAACAATCCCATCTTTACGCACACTCCGTCGGCGGCAAACGGCACTGCCGATTATCGATCGTATCCGAAGCCGAAATTTTTCAAGCGCTCCCGCTAGTTCAAATAGTCGCGAATAGTCATGCCGATTTTCGCCGCCGTATCGCGGTTGATACCGAGCGTGCAATGTTCGAGATATTGAATCGGCATATCCTCAGGCTTTTTCCCGTTTTTAATAATATCGACCGCCATAGAAGCCGTCTGCTTTCCGAGCGCATAATAATCGATGCCGTAGGTCGCAAGCGCACCCCGCTCTACCATGCCTTCTTCCCCGACGATCGTCGGAATCCTGTTTTCGTTCGCAACCTGCGCAACCGTCACGATACTCGATGAAACCATATTGTCCGTCGGCACGTAGATCGCGTCCACTTTACCGACGAGGCTCTGCGTCACCTGCTGCACTTCGTTCGTGCTCGACACCGTCGCATCGATGTATGCCAGCCCGAGTTTATCGCACTGCGCTTTTGCAAGACCGATTTGAAAGACGCTGTTCTGTTCGCTTGAACAATACAGCATGCCGACGGTTTTCGCGTTCGGCACGAGACGCTTCAATAAATCGATCTGCGCGGCGCACGGCGTCAAGTCCGACGTACCCGTAACATTCGTACCCGGCGCATCGTTCGATTTGACAAGCTTTGCGCTTTCGGGATCGGTGACGGCCGTGACGAGAATCGGAATGTCTTTTGTGAGATTCGCGACAGCCTGCGCCGCGGGCGTTGCAATCGCGAGGATCAAATCGCTTCGATCGTTTACGAGCTTTTGCGCGATCGTAACACAATTCGCCTGTTCGCCCTGCGCGTTTTCGTAATCGATTGAAATATTCGTTCCGTCGGTATAACCCGCTTCGGAAAGCCCGTCGACGAACCCTTTATACGCGTCATCGAGCGCCGGATGTTCGACAAGCTGCACGATGCCGATTTTAATCGTCTTCGACTTATTCGTTCCCTTGCAGCCGGCCAAAACGCACAGCACTGCAAACACGCCGATCAATCGTTTCATAATCGCCCCCTGCGGAAACACAGCGCACTCGATGTGCGGCGCTCCGCTTTTCTTTAATAATTATCGTAGAAAACGTTTCTGATTTTAAATCGATATAAAATCGTACCCGCGTACCGGCATTTAGTCAATACATTTTTCAAATCTCTTTTTGCAAACATCCTTACACAAGGGGGGAAGTCTCCCCCTCGCTCCCGTCCTTTTCACTCCGCAAGTGTAAAACCGTCGTTTTCCCCTTGCTCCGTTCATACGGCCGTCCGCTGCCCCCTCTGCGGGGACACCCCGCAACGCCCCGACTGCAGCATGAAAGCGGAAGCGGAAAAAATCCGTGCGTCATGCGGCACGGATGCCGTGTCGTATCTTGGCAAAACGGCTGCGTATTTTTGCCAGGCAAAAATACGGTAGTGAGCGGGCTGTCTCAAAAGTCGGTTACTTTTTCGACAGCCTGTCGAGTTTAAAATTAAG
>ERZ772960.2886-NODE-2886-length-12049-cov-5.676588_pt1 | contig 12049 bp, 13 predicted proteins | sample MGYA00580678_ERZ772960 | MGnify/ENA primary metagenome ERZ772960 (study PRJEB29015, sample SAMEA2737930) | human oral metagenome | biome: human oral; feature: human-associated habitat; material: dental | place: China | collected 2059 ...
GTAAGCGGGGTACCCGCTGTGAGAGCCACGATTGTACATGACTACGAATAATCGAGCAGCAGTCGTTTTCGTTGAAAGCATACCCTATTTAGAAATACTTTCGAAACCCGACATTCAGGTTAAAAAAAATAAGGTCACTGTTAAAAGGAGGAAAAACAGTGACCTTTGCGTTTGCATATAATGCTTACACTCTATAAACGACGGATGCGGAAAATGGTTACAACCGAAAGAAATTTTATGAAAATTGCAAAACATAAAGCGATAAATCTGCGGCACGCAGGCTCGCAATACAATCGTGTGATTTACCTGCGGCTTTTTTTTCTGTATACTTTTTAACTATGGAAATGAAATGGGTCGTGCTTGCACTCGCCGCCTCGATGTATGCGCTCGTCATCGTCGTGCAGCATAAAAAAATCGTATTTACATCCGCTGCGGCGCTCATTATCCTGTTGTTGGGCGCGATATTTCCGGGCCGCATTTTTTCCTCCGGCGGCGGCGTTCCGCTTCATGTATATCCTTTCGTGCACGCGTTCACATCCCTTGTCAACTGGAACGTGCTCATGATTTACGTCGGAAGCATGATAATAGCCGCGCTCTTTATCTATTCGCAGATGCCCGCGTTCATTGCGGATAAAATCGTCGAAAAAGCTCCGAATACGGGAATCGCAATCGTACTCATCCTCGCGATGACGGGGATTATTTCGATCTTCGTTGAAAACGTCGCGACCGTGCTCGTCATGGCGCCGATAGCGCTTGCGCTGTGCAAAAAGCTTAAAATCGATCCGACGTATTTTATGATAGGACTTGCCGTCATGTCGAATCTCGAAGGAACCGCGACGCTCGTCGGAGATCCGCCGTCGATGATTTTTGCAAGCTTCGCGGGCTATACGTTCAACGATTTTTTCGTACATACCGCCAAACCGTCGATTTTTTTCTTTATTCAAACGGGTATGCTTGCGGGCTGCCTGTATTTTTATTTGTTTTTTGCAAAGCAAAAAGAAAAACCCGATTTCGATAAAACCGAAGTGATTTCTTCGGTACCGCTTCTGCTCCTGCTCGCGATGATTTTCGGGCTTGCGGCGATTTCGTTTTTTCATTTCGATTGCGAATTTTTATCGGGACTGTACGTGCTTTTTCTCGGTATTGCGGGCGTGCTGTGGTTCCGATTTGTACGGCGCCGATCGCTGCGAGAAACGCAGCTGCTTATCAAAGGGCTCGATTGGGAAACGATTGCGTTTTTGATCGGCATATTTATCGTCGTCGGCGCGATTTCTGAAACGGGACTGCTCTCCGATTTTGCTCATATCCTTGCGCGCATTACCGGCGGCAATGTGTTCGCGGGTTTTATGCTGATCCTTGTCGTCTCCGTCGTCATTTCGGGCTTTGTCGACAACGTGCCGTATATCATCGTCATGCTGCCGATTGCGAAAACGCTCGCCGTTCAGATGAATCTCGCCGCCGAACTCTACATGTTCGCGCTTCTTATCGGTTCCTGTCTCGGCGGAAATTTGACGCCTTTCGGAGCGAGTGCAAACGTCGTCGCGATGGGTATACTCAAAAAAGAAGGCCGCCCCGTCAATTTTGCGGGCTGGCTGAAAATCGGCGCACCGTTTACGATTTTAACGACAGCCGCCGCAGCTCTGGCTCTGTGGTTCGTGTGGGCGTAGTTTTGCTTGGGAAAAAGCGTACCCTTCGGCTGCTGTCTGTGCGCGGTTCGAAGTTATGCACACGGGACGGAAAATTTGCGTTCGGTGCGGTTTTAAAAATTTTCGACGGCGTATGTCTAGCGTTTTCCGCCCATCGCGACCGATACGTTCGCATCGAGCGGATTGTTATAATCGATATATGCCATGACTTCTTCGGCAAAGCGTTTATCGATCATCTGCTTGTGCGTCATGATATTGCCGATATAGTTCAGCGTCGACTGCGGCGTGCTGTTTGAGCGCACTCGGTTGGCGCCCGCGTTGTACATTGCGAGCGCGGGGATGATGTTTCCGGCGATATTGAGGCAAAAGCGCAAGTGCGCCATTCCGTAGCGCGCACTGACTGCGGGGTTAAAAAAATCTTTTTCGTCGAGCTGCGGGAACGAGCGGTCATTGAGCTGGAAGAGACCGCGGTCGATCGAACTGTTCGTATTGTAGTTGACTGCGCGTATATTGTAGCGGCTTTCCGTATACGCAAGCGAAAACGCGAGTGACAGCGGAATGTCGTTTTTGTCGGCGAATTCGAGGATCGCCAGCGTAATGCTGCGGTTGTTCGTTTCACTGATATAAAAATCTTCGACGGCGAGCCGGTAATACGGCTGACGGTAGAGCGTGAGTCCTTCGTCTCCGTGCCGCACGGCAGCGGGCTTGTCGGACAACGGTGTATTGAATTCCGCCTGTATTTTCGGCCTTTCGTTTTTCGCAACGGGAATGTCAAACGGGGTAACTTTTTGTTCGGGAAATATAAAAAAGATCGACAGCGACAATGCGCCCAATACGCTTATAAAGATGAGTGCGCTTCGCTGTGTCTTTGCAAAATTTTTTCCGTCGGGTTTATATTTCATTTTTGTTATACCGATAATTGTTGTGCATACGCTTGCGTCATTTTCGCCTGCGACGAAAGCTTACGATTGTCCGCGTCCGCTTTCGACGGCGTACGTGACAAAGGATGAACCCGCATACCGATTCGAAAAATAGACGTAATGCGCGTGCTTTGCGCTCATCACGTCCGTAAACGTTGTCGCTTCGCTTTCCGTCAGTGCATCGGGAAGAGCAAAACCGATGACGGATGCACAGTCTTTAATCCGCCGCGCCGTATGGCACATCGCCTGTGTTAACCGTTCAGCACCGCAGTCCGAAATCGGTACGACGATCGCATACGCGCCGTATGCTTCGATGCTCTTTAAAAACACGCGGAGAGCTGCAAGATACATTTCATCGTACATATTTTCCGAAATTTCTACGGCACGGTGTGGAACGTATACGGCAAGTATTTTGCCGCTGCTATCCGAAAACCTTTGCGCTTCCGTTTCTGCAATTTCGGACGAAGCGCCTGAAAGGACGCCCGAGTCGAACGGAATCAAAGCGCCGGTATCGGCTTCCGCGCCCGTTTTGAGCGCATAGAGTTTTCCGTTTTTCGATTCGAAGCGCGCATCGAGTTTCATAGTATGAGTTTAAAATAAAAACGGTCTTCATGCAATACATAAAGACCGCTTTTGAGCGTTTTCAAAAACTATAAAAAACGAAAATACTATTCGGTGAGGATTCTGATAACTTCCGCTTTATCCTGCGTTTCGAGGATGAGCTGCCGTTTTTCGGGGCTCTTAAACAGGAGACTTACTTCCGCGAGGAACTGAAGATGCGGACCGGTTTTGTTTACCGGAGAGAGCGTCATGATAAAGATACGGCACGGCTCCTGATCGAGAGAATCGAAATCGACGGGGTTGTCGGAAATGCCGATGCACGCGACGAGATCGCTCACCGTGTCCGTTTTGCCGTGAGGAATCGCGATACCGTGCTTCATGCCGGTAGACATCTTGCGCTCGCGGTCGAGCACGCATTCGCGGGCGGCCGCTTTATCCGTAACTTTACCGGCCTTTACGAGCAAGTCGAGCATTTCGTCGATGATCGCTTCCTTTGTCGTTCCCTTGAGATGGAGATCTACGGTATCGGTCGTTAATACTGTTCTTAAGTCCATACTGACAGTGTATGACGAGATTGGTTTCTTGTCAAGGAGAAAATCCACGGTGAAAATCCGCGGTATTACACGGAGGGCGGGATTGCACATAGGTGCCGTTCGAAAATAAATCGACGTATTCGGGCTCGGAGAGGGGATAGTAAAACCTCCGCCGCTTGCCTTGCATAATTTTGTACGGTAAATTAAAATAAAAGCGGTATGAGTATTCAAAGGATAAGCGTCGCAGGCGTAAATGTCGATATTTGCCGTGCGGAAGACATGGAATCCGCAGTGCTTGAGCTCCTTGCAAAGCCCGGAACGAAACAGATCGTATTTTTGTCGGTGTGGGATCTGCTTCGTGCGCGTGGAAAGAGCGAATACGCCGAATGCGTGCGCAGCGCCGATTTGATTTTGCCCGTTTCAAAGAGCATTATCCGGGGCGCAAAATTTCTCAAAAAATCGATACCGGTACGCTACAATCCTTTCGATGCGGTAATCGAAGTGTTGTCGGTGCTTGAGCGTCATTACAAATCGATTTTTCTGCTCGGTTCCCGGAGGGCGACGCTGCAAAAAGCCGAATCGAACGTGCGCGATACCTTTCCGAATTTACAGATCGTCGGACGCTATATCGGCCATTATTCGAAAAACGCGGAAGCGGCCGTCATCGAAGCGATTTACAAATCCTCTCCCTCGCTCGTGCTCGTAAGCGACGGCATCAAAGAAAAAGACGTATGGGTGTACCGCAGACGGAACCGCTTTGCGTCGAGTATTTTTATTTATTATAAAGACGTATTCGATATCTTTGCCGAACGCATTAAGCGCGTCGATGAAAAAACATTTGCGCGCGGTCACGAAATCTATGCGGAAATTCTTCATAACCCTTTGAAAATATTTTTGCTTTTTCCCTACTTATGGTATATACTGTTGTTGATAGGGTATCGTCTTTTCAAAAATACATAAAAGACGAGTGGCGGTTTTTGACAAAATAAGAGGCGGGGCATCGTGTGTGCGGCGGAAACGTGAATGTTCATGCCGCTTAAAAACGGGGAAACGAAATGGAGGTATTCCCGAATTTAAACACCGTTGTTTTAATATCCTCGGATATAAAAGTGATCGATTGGTGCCGTCACGCGCTGGAGCCTGTTTTTTCCGTCAAAGTCGTCGATTCCCTGCAATCCTATTCGTGTGCGCTTGCCGCGTTTCAAAAGCTCGTACTCATCGATGCGTCGCTGTTCAACGGGCAAACCGAAAAAATGTTTACGAATATCGCCCGCCGCGGATATGCGTTGTTTCTTGTTAAATCGGACGATACGCTTCCGCTTTCTTACGTACGGCGTCATTATAAAACGTGTATTCCGTTCCCGTGCGATTCCGATTTGCTGCGCACCGTCGTCAAACGGCATTTACCCAAAACAAACGATATCGATCGGATATTTAAAAAACCGGTGCGCTCTTTTTCCCGTACGGTCGACATAAGCGGTTTTCGAAAATTCGCGGGGTCTTCAAAAATTGTCACGGATTTGAAACGGCGTCTTGCCGAAGTCGCGCCGAAAGACTTGTCCGTACTCTTTCTCGGCGAAAGCGGAACGGGAAAAACTTTTGCGGCGAAATTGCTGCACGATAATTCATCCCGAAAAGATAAATCTTTCGTTTCCGTAGAGATGTCGTCCGTCAGCGAAAGTCTTGCCGAAAGCGAACTGTTCGGTACGGTTCCGGGCGCGTATACCGGTGCGGTCAAGCGATCGGGGCGTTTTGCGAAAGCGAACGGCGGAACTCTTTTTCTCGATGAAATCGGCGATGTTCCGCTTTTTTTGCAGGCAAAGCTCTTGCGCGTATTGGACACGGGAACTTACCGCAGCGTCGGATCCGATGTCGAACGCCGTATCGATATCCGTCTGATATGCGCGACAAACGCCGATTTGCAAAAGATGATGCAGAAAGGAAGATTCCGAAGCGATTTGTACTATCGGATTGCCGGCTGCACGATAACCTTTCCGCCCCTTCGCCGGCACCTCGAAGATATCGACGAAATCGCTTCTTCTTTTTTGGAAGAGCGTAACATCGCGCTGTCCGACAGGGCGCGTGAAAAACTCATGAGTTACGATTGGCCGGGCAATGTGCGTCAGCTTATCAACTGTTTGAAGAGGGCGTGTATGTTTTCAAAAGGTGAAATGATTTATCCGGAGGATATCAATTTTTAATTATTAATTTTATTTCGTGAAGCCAGTCCCGCCGCTTTGGTAAATATTTTTTCCAAGTATTGCGCTTCGCCTTCGGAAAGAGAGGCGCGCGAAAGGATTGCCCGCCAAAAATTTTCCATATCGCGCCGTCCCGTCACGCTGAAAAATCCGATTTTTTGCAGATTGTCCGCGATGATCGAAACGGTTTCATCGATGCGCGAAAGCGGAAGCGGCGTGTACCCCGTGATGCCGCAGTGTTTTTTTCGAAAGAGCGCATAGCAGATTATCTGCACGGCGTGCGAAAGGTTGAGCGAGGCGAAGCGTTCGCTCGACGGTATCGTAACGCCGAGCGTGCATTCGGCAAGTTCTTCATCGGTGAGACCCGTGCGCTCGTTGCCGAACACGGCCGCGACGGTGCCCTGTGCATTGCAGATATCGGCAGCTTTTGCGGCGAATTCTTCGGGCAATAAAAGTTTGCCTTTTCTGTTTTTACCGCGTCGTCTCGTCGTACCGGCCGAAAGCGTACAGTCCGCCGTCGCATCGGTTATCGAACGGAAAAAACGTGCGCTCTCCCAAATGTCCGCCGCGTGGAGTGCGAGCGTCCGTACCGCGCCGTCTTCATAATCGCTTTTTTCCCCGACGATGCGCAGATCGGCGATATCGTTGTTCGCCAAAGCCCTGCACGCCGCTCCTATGTTCCGGCTTTCTTCGGGGCGCACGAGGACGATACATATCTTCCCTAAATCCATAAAATATACTATACTTATTTTTATTATTGTACGCCAGATGTGCCGATAGTTTTATAGGCGTCGGGTTTTCGCCGGAGCGATATTTGTAAAAACGTTTATGTCAACCGGGGGCGTTGACGGCAGTGTTCTTTAATGAAAGTAAGGAAAATATCGCGATGAAAAAACGTAAATTTGATTTATTTTCAATAGTTAATATATTTGACATTATGGTGATTTTAGTGTATTGTTATATATAGAGTATAAAGTTGAACGGTGTATTTTGGAGATAATGAAAAGGTTATGATAAATAATAATAATTTGGTTTCGGGTTTTAACGATGAAAAAGACGACAGTTTGAAGATTTCGCTTGAAAGAATCGACACGGTAAAAGGCGGTTTGTGCATATATTTGAACGGTTATATCGATACGTACAATTCAAACTTTTTTCAGAAAAAAATTCAAAAAATTGTCGATTCCGGTTATATCAATTTGATTTTTAATTGTTCTTCGCTTAATTATGTTTCATCGACCGGTATCGGATCCTTTACCGCATTTTTGAAAATGGTAAAACCGAAAGGCGGCGATATCGTCCTGCTTGACATTCAGCCGAGAGTATCCGAAGTGTTTCAGCTGCTCGGATTTTCACAGTTTTTCAATATCAAAGATACGATCGAAAATGCGGTTGCGTTTTTCAAAAACGGCGCACCCGTTGCAAGCAGCGTTTTCCCGAAAGTTTTCGCGTGTCCCGTGTGTACGAAACGCCTCAGAGCGACGCGTGCAGGGCGTTTCCGCTGTTCGGAATGCAAATCCATTCTCGCAATCGACGGAGAGGGAGCGATTTCGCTCGGATAAGCGTACGGAACCGGCATCGTCTGCCGGGTTTTTTGTTTGTGGATAAGTTGTGGAAAAATGTGGAGAAAATGCAGAATACCGCAGCGGATTGCGGAAAAATCTCCCCTAAACTGAAAAACTTCGGCACTGCTGTCAAAATATTTTGTAAATCTTTGTAATACAACAAATTATATACTATCGTGTACAAAGGGCTATTTATCGGTATTATAGAAAAATAGCGTTACCGAAGTTTTCCGTTTTTTCCCTGTGGATAAATTGTGGAAAGCCTGTGTACGATCGGGTGGAAAACCCGAACGGAAGAAAGTCGGCGAAATTTCCGCGTACGCTTCCGTTTGTTCTTTTTCGTACCTTATAAAATCGGAGATATATCGAAATAATCGGTTTTTGCCGATAATCATAAAAGGTCGAATGTCGAGTTTAGAAAGTATAATCCGATAAAGTTGTGCTTTCGGCAAGAATCCGTCCGCTTAGCCGCGGTCGAGCTTTTTAAGGCAGGCTTCCGCAAGCCTAACGCTCGAAACGGCACGCAGCCGGAACCTTGCCTTTCGCGCAATTTTATTTGCTTTCGAAACTTACCATTCGGTTGGAGAGCGAAACGGTTGGAAAATTTCGAGTTTTATTAAACTCGAAATTGAACCGTAAAAGCCGGAGCAGTGCGTTCGAGAGTTTCCATTTCGGAATCGGATGCCTCTTTCGGAGCAGGCGGAAGCAGTATGGCCGAATCGGTAAAAAAATCCATTTTGCTCATTCCCGCGTATATCGGGATTACGGCGTGCTGTATCGTCGTCGGCGAACTCGCATATATGATGTATTGCAATACGGTGCATCTCGTCGCCGGCCGTCCGCTTGAATTGTTCAGCGCATATGTGTTTGTCCGCGGTTTTTTTATCGTCGTGCCCGCTTTTATCGTTTTGTCGCCGCTTTTTTTCAGTCTGTATCGTATTCGCCACTCCGGCGGCGGATTTTTACCCGTTATCGTCTATATCCTTTTATGTGCGGTGATGTGGGTTGTGCTTTTTCCGCGCTTTATCGAATTCAAATGGAAAACCGAGCAATCCTTACCTCCCACTCCGAAAAGCGCGCTCACGGCGGGATATTTCCGCCCGTATGCCGGAAAAGCCGCTTATCTGTTACGCGATGCTTCCGCACCCGAAACCCCGGCCGTCGTGCTCAAAAGTGCGGGCGATGAAAACGCGGTGAGTCTCGCGCAGGTCGATACAAACATTATGGAAGCGGAAAGTTCGCCTTTTGCCGACATCCTCATCCGTGAAACGGTTCCCTCTTTTCCCGCGTGGATTAAAAGCGGCATCGACACGATCGAAATGCATGCCGAGCAGGCGTGGAAAAGCGGGCGTTTTGCATGGCTCGGTTTTTTGTCGTTTGCGCTTGCGCTCTGCGCGACATACGCCGTTTCGTTTTGCAGCGATTGGCGCCTTGTCGGAACTCTGTACCTTCTCATAATGGACGCAGGCGTGCTGTCGTTCAATCTTTTGTATTATTCGGAATATTTTAAGCGATTGCGTGAAGCGGGCGCGCCGCTCGCAAATGCGTTTCCGTTTTTTGCCCGCTCGGGCGATCCGCTCCTTATCTGCATCAACACAGGTATTGCCGTTCTGTGCGTTGCGGTCGGATGTCTCGCCGCAGTCGTCCGCGCAAAGCGGCTTAAGAGGACGAGATAAGCGCTTATGAAACGCGTCCTTCAGATTTTAATAAGCTACCTTCTCTTCGCTTTTTGCGCGTGCATGGCGTTTCGTTTGTTTGCAGGTACTTTGCCGCCGCTTATTGCGAAAACCGAAACGCTCTATCGGATTTACAGCGGACTTGAACTGTTTTGCCGCATCCTTCCCGCTCTGTCCGTGACGGGCTTCGTCATCGGCTATGCCCTTTCGTTCGGACGAAATCCCGACGGCAGCGCTCGGCGATTTTCCCAAGCGATGTTCCGCCGCTACCGCAGCGTCGTCGTCACATCCCTCGTTCTGTCTTTCGTTTTGACTGCGGCGGCGGAAATCGGAACGCCGATCTTATCCGCCAGGCAAAAGCAATTGGAACGGATGCCGCTTCTCGTACAGGAGTACGTCCGTGTCGGACGACAGGTTGAGCGGTCGGGCAGGGGAGCTCTCGCGTACCGCTACGCTCAGCTTGCGCTGAAAATCGATCCTTCTTCTCCCGATGCGCTCTCCCTTTTCCGCGATACCGAAATCGCTTCGCGCGAAGCGCACAATGCCGTACGTAAAACGGTTTCGAAGGCGGCGAGCGAACCCGTGAGTGAAGAAGGCTATACGGTGCGGGAACTCCGCGCGCGTGCCGAAAAAGCGTACGCCGAAAAAAAATACTTCGATGCGCATTACTGGGCGCAAAGTGCCGTGTCGATTACGACGAGGCGCGATACGAATTACGCGGAAGTGCAGCGCATAGCCGCGGATGCGTGGAACGCGCTTTCCGCCGCGGATTTACCCGCCGTAACCGACGCACAAAAAAATTATGCGCGAAAACTTTCCGGCTATACCGCGCTCATCGAAGGCGACAATCTCAAAGCGTATTATATTTTCCGCACGCTTTCGCTTGCATCGCGCGAAAACGCGAACGATCCCGATATCGTGCGCTATCTTGCGATCGCACATGCGCGGCTCGACACCGAGTATTTTTTTATCGACGAGATAATCGACGCGAAGGAATTCGAAACCGCAAGCGATGTGTATTTTTCGCTTAAAAAAGATGACGGTGCGACATCGATCGTCTATATCAAAGGCATCACTCCGGTAAAAGGATCCGGAGGCATCGTGCAATACCTCCGCGCTCTTTCGATTTTTTCGATCGATGCAAACGGAGCGTACACCGACAGCGTCTACGTGCCCTATGCGAAAATGCGCCAAGTTTCTGCCGCAGATTTCGACGCGGATACAAAGCGCTCTCTCGGCGTACCCGACGGCGCGCACTTCGTTCCGTACGTTCTGCTCCGCTCGATCGACAGAGATACCGAAGGAGTTACGGAGGGGCCGCTCTACCGCTATGCCGCTTCCGATAAAAAAGGCGGGAGCGATCGGATCGTGCTGCCGCTGTCATACGAAGATCTTTTGCTGCTCACCGAAGTTTCCCGCGGCGCCGAATACATGAATATGATTTCGCTTTTCCGCTTTGTCGGAAAAGGTGCGCGTTTCGGTTATGCCGACGAAGTGTTCGCCCAAGTGCTTTTGAACCGCATCCTGTATCCGCTGTTTATGCTGATCCTCTTTATCTGGTTTGCGGCATTCGCGTGGAATTACCGGATCGGTGAAACGAGTTTGTTTAAAATGTCGTGGATTTTCGCCTTTCCGTTTTTTTCCGTGCTCGCACATATTTTGTACCGCGCGCTCATGTGGCTCTTTAAAATTATTAATTACGTATTCATCGGTATTGCAGGTACGTACTGTCTCCCGCTCGGAGCACTTGTGTATGCCGTCATATTGATGATCGTGTCTCTCGTGTTTTTGGCGCGCAGCGAAGGATAGCGCGCGGCGAAAATCGTTGCGGGAGTGGTACCCGCACTGGAGCGACAGGAGAAAAAAATGAAGAAAAGATTTTATTTTGTAATTGTAGTGTTTTTATTTTTTTCAAAAATATTTGCATATGAAATTGAAGATTTTTCAAATTGTGAATGGCTCGATAATATATCTGTAGAATATATTATTAATTATCAGAAGCCTATTTTAGATAAATATGATATTGTAAGTTTTAGTTTTCCTAAAAAAAATAATTCGGTTAATTATAAAGATTGGGGATATTACAGAATATCGGGAATAGGTGGCGTTGGAGCTATTTATTCCGTATCAAAAAAAGAAGATAATATGTTTGTTTTCGAATATGGCTATTATCCTTCTTCCTCCGATTCAAATGAAAAACCTGTAAAACTGAGTGAACCGAATATATGTACGGTTTATATTCAAAATGAAAATACCCTGATTTTAGTAAATCCTCCACTTGGTATATACAGAAAGACTTTGTATAGAAAGAATTATGCAAAAAATTCAAATATTAAAATGGAAGATGGAGTAGTAAACAATTTAAATGTCAAAATAAGACTTGAACCAAATACAAAAGGAATCATTCTGGGAAAACTTCAAACCGGAGATAATGTAAAAATATTGAAACAATCAGAGCATTATGAAGCTGATGGTAAACATAATTACTGGTATCAAATACAACTGGAAGGATATCCTATATGCTGGATATTCGGAGAGTATGTATCAAAACGAGATGATTATTGTAAGGATTTTGGAGTAATAAAATAAAATCACATCACAAACATTATTCCGGAACGGATATTTTTGCATACGCATTATTAATTCTGAAACGGGTGATAAACGAAAACTTTCGGGAACCGTAATCAAAAATACCGAAACGGGGGTAGGCCTGCATATTTCGGCGAAGAATTACGAAGAGATTTCAGACTGTCTTGTAAATCGTGAAAAGTGAAAATTCGATAATCATGTATTTTAACAACGCTTTGGGGAGAGTTTTATTTATTCTGTAAAGAATAAGCCGTCCGCATATTCGCATAAAAAATCGCCGACTCTCTCGCACGAAGGGACTTCCGCTGCCGCAAGCCCCTCGTTTTTACTCGACGTCGACCGTCGTGATGTGCGCTCCGAC
>ERZ772960.2890-NODE-2890-length-12029-cov-22.332220_pt1 | contig 12029 bp, 9 predicted proteins | sample MGYA00580678_ERZ772960 | MGnify/ENA primary metagenome ERZ772960 (study PRJEB29015, sample SAMEA2737930) | human oral metagenome | biome: human oral; feature: human-associated habitat; material: dental | place: China | collected 2059 ...
CTTGGCTTTGGATTCCCACCGGGATATCGACGGGCGTGACGAGCGCATCACCCTCGGCAAGTGCCCACGTACGCCCGCCGCTCTCATAGGACTCCGCTTCTCCAGCTACGACCAGAAGGAGCTTGGGGTAGGCGTAGCTCTCGGCGCTGATGTCGGTGTGTGCTGCGAGCGAGAAGACAGATACGGAAAGGTCAGCCGTACGACTGACCGCCTCCGACGTCGTGCAGCCCGCCTCGGGGGTGCAATCCCTCTTGATGGAGAAAACCGTGCCTGACGTGAATTTCATCTCTGCCTCCCTTGTCCAAGCGCTGAGTTTCGTGCACCATCAGGATATACGCACTGCGGGACACACAGTGTTGATTATCCAACAACAAGAGAAAATGACGCACATGAGAAGACGCGACCGTGAGGTCAGGGATCCGCACATTATCAACGACATTATTGGCCGCGCACGAATCGTCCACCTAGGGTTGGTGGATGGCGTACGTCCCTACGTAGTCCCACTGCACTACGGGTTTGAGTTTTCCGAGGCGGATTCGCCGCATGCGGATGCACGGTGCCTCACGCTCTGGTGTCACAGCGCGCGAGAGGGGCGCAAGATAGACGTTATCCGCGCAAACCCGACAGCGTTCGTCCAGATCGACTGCGACGAGACCCTCTCCTCCGGAGGCGAGCGCGCCTGCAGCTACGGAGCATCCTACGCCAGCGTCATGGGCGACGCTCAGGCGCGAGTGATCGAGGAGCCCAAGGAGAAGGTCAGAGGACTCACACTCCTCATGCGCACGCAGACAGGACGTGACTTCACCATCACGGAGGCGATGGCCGCCTCTGTGGCCGTCATTCGCATAGACGTACCCCACCTAAGCTGTAAGCTCTGTCCCACACGACAGCGCTAGCGCAGAGTCCTCACGCTGACCAGTCGCAGCGCACCACCCCACACCGACGCGTAGGAAAGCCTTTTCAATTATTTTCAATAAAACAGATAAATTCCCCCCGTATGCACCGGTAAAATGAGGTAGCATAAGCCTAAATTATGAATCGGAAGCTTGCTCGCCCATGATGCCTCTCCCACGGCAGCGGCAAAACGGCAGTCCAATCGAAGCTGTCTCGTACCATGGATGCCGTCATGTGGGACAATGGCCACGCGGGAGGAGCGTCGCGGTATGTTGGCACACCAAAGCCACATCCGCTAGGTTGCACCCGAGGATTGGAGGCCCATGAACTGCCCAGAATGCGGAGAGCCGCTGCCAGATAAGGCGTTCATCTGTCCGCACTGCGGAACGCCACTGTTGGACAGGATTATCTGCAGTGACGACATGGACGAGGATAGCGAGGCATCAGCTCCCGATGTCGACGATGCAGACGTGGACGTCGACGAGCTGGACGATATTGGCATGGATGTCGACGAGGCGGTGAGCTCTGGTGACGACGCTGATAACGACGACACGACAAACGACCTTGGCGATGACGGTGCTCGCAATGAGGTGACCGCAGACAGCCTCATCTTTGACAGGCTCTCCGACCTGTCGAGCACGTCTCCTGAGGAGACGGTGATCTCGTGGCGTACCTCAGGCGGGCCTCGTTCAAACGAGAGCTGGACGAACGACCTCAAGATCGATGACTTCACAATCGACGATGGTGGCAACGGTGGCGAGGGCACGTCCTTTACAAGCGAAGACTTACGCGGCAGAGCCGCAGATGACGAGATCACGACCGATGGCATCACAACCGATGGCAACCAGCGTGTCAACGCATACGCACCCGACGAGAAAGACGTGGACGGCGGGATGGACGTTCAGCCTAGGATCCCATCGTTGCCTGACGACTCTGTCTTGAGCGAGTCCGAAGCGACGGTCGTACGCCCAGCGACTGGGCAGAGGGACAAGGCCGACGAGTACGAGGGCAACTCGTATGTCGAGGAGGACGTTGGCACGCAACCAGCCGCAGACGACGCTGCCCCAGAGCCTCGGGAGGACAAACCTGCAGAGGATGGCTCGTCGGACGACACCAGAGTAGTAGGCGGGCCTGCGGACCGCGAGACGGAGAGCGGCGACAACGACGAGCTTGATAACCTCGATGATCTCGACGAGCTTGATAACCTCGACGATCTCGACGAGCTCGATGACGCCGAGGATGGCAACTTCGACTACCACGACGACTTTGATTTTGAGGGTGACTATGCCGATGAGACTGATGGCGAGGAACCCGACGGCGAGGATGACTATGAGGACGACGAGTACGACGAGGAGTACGAGCGCGAGAAGCAGTACTTTGCCGACCAGACAGCCATAGCGAGCGGAGGCAGCGGGGTTGCCGCGCCCCTTCCCATCCCCATCATGCAGCGCAGCGAGGGCAGGGAGGTCCCACGCGAGTACATCGAGGCAGCCAATGCCAAGAGGGAAGAGGTCGGCGCGGGTGCCGACAGCGAGTGGTATGCCCCCGGCAACGTGAGCGCCACCATGCAGGCGGCCAACTCACACGACCGCAACATGCACCGAACGCTCGTCGTCGCCATTGTCATCATCTTCATAGTCATCGTCAGTGTCGTTGCGCTGTGGATCACATACGACCAGGAGATGTGGGGCGGAAAGCGCGTACCCGATGTCCTGACCGAAAGTGTCGATACGGCGAGAAACGCACTCGAGGCGGATGGCTTCAAGGTCGAGATCCTCCAAGAGGGGACGGATGACGGCGTGGGCACGATACTTTCGATGTCACCTGACCCTGGCACGCGACTCGATCCGGGCAAAACCGTACGAATAACCGAGGGGGTCCTGAGAACCTTGCCTAACGAGAAGGGCAAGTCTTTGGATGAAGCGACAAGCGAGCTCCAGGGTCTGGGCCTCAACGTAACGACAAGCGAGCAGCTCTCAGACGAGACACCGGGTACCGTGCTCGAGACCGACCCGCGGATGGGACAGACGTATCGCACGGGTGACACGGTCGAGCTCAAGATCGCCAAGAACTACACGGTACCGGAGGTCATGGGCAGAACCGAAGATAGCGCAAAGAGCATCATCGAGGATGCGGGTTTCGTACCAAACGTCACCTACGAGGAGTCGAGCGCGAAGGTGGGTACGGTCATCTCGACTGATCCCATCGCGGGCTCCGTCGCCAAGAGCGGTTCGACCGTCAACATCACCGTGGCAAAGGCAACGGCAAAGACCTACAATGCCACATACTTCGATCTGGTCGTACCCAGCGACTACGTTGACTCTGTGACCATACAGACCTCAACCGTCAACAACGGCTCCCAAGCGACGCCGGGCACAACACCCAGCGCTACGAGTGGTACGACAGAGGTGATGCAGGTCTACTACAAGAACGAGCTGGCGGCAGTCATCTACTCGTCCTCGACGAACATTGGAGTGACGCCAAGCGGAAGCGAGCGCCTCGTGCAGAGTATCAATGACTCGAGCGGACACCCCATCAAGGTCTACGAGATGCGCACCAGTACCTCCACGACCACGATCTCGCAAAACGTGACGTCATTCCTCAATGCGGCAAACGTCTCTGGCTGGGTAAAGGCGCACTAGGAAAGGGGGCAGGGGCGAAGCGTGGACACAACTCGCACGTCTCTGAGTGTGCCCACGCCTGCCGAGCGCCCACGTTAGCTTTAGCGACCGCCAAAGAACAGGAGCGCTCCCGCACGGGGGCGCTCCTGCATCAATACGCTGTGAAAACATTTGCTGTGAAGAGACCTGATGGCACCGCGCCAGACACGAGGCCACGAGGCGCCGGTCCGTCCATGAGCCTTGCTCGCCTCTGTCTGCCTACAGCGACTCCTCGGTACAACGCTTCATGTCGGCACGAATGAGTTCGCGAATGTATGCTTGTCTGTTCTTGCGCCCGCAGAGCCATTCCCAGAGATCCATGTCAACCGGATAGAAGCGCAGCGCCATCTGCTTTACGCTCTTCTTGCGGTACCTTGCGTTTGCTCTCTTCTGAGCCTCGCTCGTTGCCATGAGTACGCGCTTCCTTCTATCGACGTGCCAGCACTCCGCCTCGGTTCTTAAGAAACACGACCATAGCAGCCCGTATACCCCATCATCGAACCGAAGGGAATACACATCTGCCTGCTCCACGAAGTCAACAACTCAATGCCAAGAGGGTCTCGTACCCCACGACGCCACCCACACCCTTACGTTCACGTGCCTCCTGCCAGCTAACGTGGCATCTCGTGTCGTGACTGCCTCCGTCTTGCGACAACACCAGCGACGAGCACGACCGCGCCCACGAACGCAAGGACGGGCACGAGGGCAGCCAGCCCATCATCTCCCGTCTGGGGTAAGGCACTGTCTTGTGCCCTGTCCCTGGAAGAGGCTGGTTGAATGTCTCCGCCCCTGATCCGAGAGGACTCCTCGACAGCCGTCACAGGAGTGACAGGATTGTTGGGTATCGTGGTGTTAGGACCATAGCTGGGCGTCTCGGTCGCATCGGCCCACACGGCATAGAAGTCGGTGTCTCGCGTAATTGTAATGTACTCCCCGGGCCCATAGTTCGTTCCGCTGCCGTCAGGCCTGGTGTTCCACCCCACGATCTTGTGCCCTGGCCACGTGAATATGTCATAGGTGATGAATTTCGTGTCTTTACCATACGTGACCGTGACTCGCTTCGTCTCGTCCTCCCCATGGTTTGCGTGAAGGGTCACGGTATAGGATATGGGAGTCCACTGCGCATAGAGCGTCAGATCCGACGTCACTGCGATCGTGTCTCCGTCGCCGTAGGCCGTACCGGTGCCGTCCGCACTCGTGTTCCAGTCCCTGAAGCTGTGGCCCATGCGGACAAACGAATTGAGCACGAGTGCCTGTGGCCTGCCCTCCTCGTACGTCTGGGGGGCCATGGATCCCTCGCCCCCGTTGGCGTCAAAGCTGATCGTATGGGTTGTTGCCTCGGGAGACAATGTCCCCCAGATGGCATAGTAGCTCTGTGTAGATGAGTCGGGAAACTTCAGTACCTCTCCAGGCCCTGCCACAACCGGCCCAAGGCGAGACGTCGCCCAGCCCTTGAACACGTAGCCCTCGCGCACAGGGACTGTCACGGCGATCGGGTCGCCGCTATAGCCCTCCATTGTCTGATGCACTGAACTGTCAGATGCACTGTAGTTGGTATAGAACGTAACCGTGCTCCTGTGGCGGTAGACCGCGGTGACCGTGACGTCCGCGCCAAAGGTCATACCAAAGTCGATGTCAGTGTTACCGTTGTTCTCGTTGTGGCCCGAAAGCTTGATACCAAGTGGATTATTGCCACTCTTAAACTCATCTGTAAACTTGAACCTGTTGTCGGTTGTCACGTCCGTAAAGCCAAGCTGCACCACGTTCTGGCCCTGCGCATCAGCCGCCTTCAGGGACTGAAGATACCCGTAGGAGTCTGCCGGACGCAGGATCACGGCAGCGGCCCCGTCGAGTGAGGCGGAGTCGCTTGCCGGCCACGTGGGCTTGTCGTTCTCGGGAGGACGGTTCGCCTCATAGTCGGACCACGAGCTCATGATCTTGACATGACCGGTGTCCTGGGTCGTAACCGCCAAGGTGCTTGCCGCGACGGCCCTGACGGGCAGTGCCACGAGGCTCAGGACAAAGGCGATGACGGCGCCCAGGATGGCCCTCGCGTGATTACGGGCGTATGCATGCATTGCAAGACCTCCGCATCAGACCATGAAACCGTTTGTTTACAGTTGAGTCTAGGGCTTATTGCCCCGGAAGGCAACTCATGTGGTAGTCCCCGCTCGCAGGACGCTGCATTACGCCATCCTCTGCGTAGCGTGACGCGTGTCCCTTTATGTCCGTCGTCTGGGTCATCGGTTATCATAGGCATATCAAGGGACGGGAGCTCACCATGAAGGTTGACGAGGCGGGACGGACCATTCGTGCACTGGAGAGATTAGCGCACCGGATGCTCGAGCGCTTTCCGGTCGTTATCGCGCTCGCGGCAGCAGGGACGCTCATCTCGATGCTTCAGGCCTACGACGTCTTTGGAATAAGCGCAGGTTCAGACGACCTTTTCATGGTATTGTGGTATAGAGGTCCCCTGCGCACCAACATCGCAACGTCGGCGCTCGTAGCCCAGAGTTTCATCAACGGGTCTCGACTTGCAGCACTTGCCTGCATCACGGCCACGCTCGCCGCCGAGCGGCTGTTACGTGACGCGCACGAGAACGACGCCGCGGAGGAGAAGACGCATGCCCACCTAGGACCACGTCCCATCCTGGTGCAGGCTGCCACGGGGGCGGTGGTATGGGCGCTCTATGCCGCTATCGACCTGCCAGTCAGGGCAGATGAGCGTCTGAGCACCCTCTTTGGTCTGGTCGTATTGGCCGTCGTACTCATCAGCGTCTTCGGTCTGCCCTGGCTGCTCTACACGTCTGACAATGAGGACGTGCTCCTTGCCTTCCTCGTTAAGGGGGTGGCCTTCTCCGTCTTTGTCGCGGGCATCGTGCACCTTGGTCTATCCATCGTAATGTCCGCGATTGACTCCCTGATCACACATGTGAGCAGCAATGCGCATCAGGCCGTGGCGTCACTCGTGTGGACGTTCGTGCTTCCCTGTGTCTTCTGCTCGCAGGTCCCCCGCCACACCGAGCGGCTCGACGTCCCACACGTCTACCGCATCGTCGTCGGAAGGGCCCTCTTCTACATCTACCTGCTCCTGCTCGCCGTACTCTACCTCTACATCGCGCGCATTGCCCTCACACGCACCCTGCCTTCAGGCCAGCTCAACTGGTTTGGCTGCCTCGCGCTGCTCGGCACACTCTTCTTCTGGGCAGGCATCCGCATGACTGGCAGTGGCGTGGTGCGCTGGTATCTGCGCTGGGGCTGGGCCCTTGCCATCCCCATCCTCATCGTGCAGCTTATAGCCATCTATCTGCGCGTCTCGGCCTACGGTCTCACGACGTCGCGCTATGCCTCGATTCTCTGCGTCATCGTCGGCGCGGTGGGGCTCGCCCTTGCCGCGCGCGCAAGGCACCCCCGAGAGCTCTTTGGGGTGTGCTGCATCGTCGCGCTCATCGCCTGCGTCACTCCCGCAAACATCATCGATCTGCCGTACCAGGAGCAGGCAGGACGGCTGCACGCTGCGCTCGCAAGTGGCGGCATGTCGCAGGCGGCGGACGTCACCCACGAGAGCTTGGGCACCCTCTCCACGGGGGAACGGGAGCGCATCGCAAGCAGCTGGAGCTACCTATCATCACACACGGGAGCGCTCACCAACTCCGAGCTTGTGGACCAGCTAAGGGGCGACAGTCGGGCGAGCGGAGCCCTGGACTACCTCAGTTCTAACACCCACTCCGGCTCGAACGGCGTCCTGGATAGCTCCTTGGGCAGCAAAAACAAGCCTAGCTCGACACGCGAAACGTATGCTGTGAGACATGGCGCCAACATAGGTGTTGCGGGCTACTCGCGTCTCTACCCGCTTGACGCGAGGGAGCTTGCGGATGACCTCACGCTCGACTTCTGGTCTGCCGACGGAACTGCCTTACACGTTGAATGCTCTGAGCTTATCGCGCGACTCAGGGAGCACTACGCCTCACGGCCAAGGGGCGAATACTCGACGCATGTCGATGACGTCGACCCGAGCGAGATGCGCGTTGTCACCAAGGATGGGGGCTGCCTTGCCCTCACGAGTGTCTCGTTCCAAGTCAGCGGCGACAGACCCTGTGACGCCTACGTCGCAGGATACGTCCTCATACCCTAAAGTGACACGAAACGCATCCGTTTGGTCAGCTGAGAAACTATTCCGCTGGCAACAAAACGGCCCGCCGCTCGCGGAAGGGCCGCTCCGAGCACAGCCCGGGACACGCCCCGACGCCGACGCAACATCCGCAGGTTGGGAGTCGCGAGGCCCGCACCGCCAGCTGGCCCTGTCGAGACCCCTCACAGCGGCCACAGGTGGAGTCAACGATCACAGGTGGAGTTCGGCGGACAGATTGGCGCTCGGGTGAGCGGGCCCTAGTGGCCGGCGTTCCCTTGAGCCTCACCACGCCGAAGTCGCGCCTCCGCCACAGCGGCGCGTGCCTCAGCAGCTGCGGCGCGCGCCTCGGCGGCCTGGGCCTTGAGCTCAAGAACGTCTATCTCGTCTAGGGACTCGTCCATAGCGGGCGCCCGCGCGTGACTCGCGTCCGTCCCAGCCAGCGGCCAGGCCTGCGATAACCTGCGCTCGCCAAAGAGGCCGAAGCTCGCCTTTGGTGTCATCCTGAAGGCCTCACACGCAGGGTCTTTTGCCAAGACGGTGCTGCCCTTGAGCCTACCGGGACCCATGCACTCCAGACGCGTGCGCAGAAAGCCCGTGCGCTCCTGACAGAAGACGCAGTTCTCGCAGACGCGCTCCCATCTTTCCACGCCAGTCCCCTCCGTCTACACGAACCTTCTGCGGCGGCAGAATAGCCCTCCGACGATTGTCTTCTGCCTCATGTCCCGGACTACTCCAGCGAGACTGTCGTCACCTTGCCCGCATCGTCTGTCACAAGCAGGCTCGACCCCTTGAGCTCCGCCTTGGCGATGGAGCCAGGACCACCCACGGGATTTCCGTCCTCGTCGACCACCGGCGATGATCCGCTGCCAACCGTATAGGCGAGCACGTCCCACCTGCCCTCGTCGAGGCTCTCGGGAATGATGATCGTGCCATTATAGAGGACGAGTTGCGCAGGCTTACCAGGGATCTGCATGTATGCGTCACCGGAAGCTGAGTTCTCCCTACGGCCGACCAGCGCATACATACCCTCATCCTGCTTTGATATCGAGAAGACCGTCCCTTGGTAGGTGACGCTCCCCTCCGCCGAGGTCTGGGTCTGCTGCGGCGGTTGACCCACCTGCTCACTCACCTTGTTAGCCGACTCGATGCAGCCGCGCAACAGCACAAAGCTGATGCCCAAGACGATGAGCGCGGCCACGACGATGAACCAGCGCTCCTTAAGCTGGTCTACAAGCGTGTGCGGGTCAGGTTCCTTTGCGTGCGACCTGCTGGCCACCCGCGGACGTCGTGCCCCCCGCAGGCGCATCTCGGCACCAAGCCCCGTGCGCGACCAGCTCGCAGTGGAGTCAGGCGAGATCTTGCCGATGTTATCCCTGGTCTCGACCGTGGCACCCTGGCTCGCATCGATGCGGGCGAAGGCTCCCGTCTGAGCTGGATCGACACCAATGGGCCTCGGTGCCTCCTGCTCGTCGAGGGGACCCACGACCGGCAGGCTCGAGGCAAGGCGAGACCGACTGCCTCTGCCTCTACCCCTGCGTTGAGCGCGGTGAGGCGTGCCAATGGGCCTTAGTGATCCCTGCCCCTCGTGGGAGCCAACAGACGGCAGGCGCGAGGCGAGCGGCGACTGGCCGCTCGACGAGCTTCTCGTGGAGCCTGTGGCATGCGAGCGAGGCGTTGATCCACCAGAAACCGCCCGCCTTCCCTGGGGGACTGCAGATCCCCGTGGAGACACTGGGTTATTGTCCTGGGCCATGTCAGACCTCCTCACCTGATAGTACCGGCCAGCCGCATCGGCAGGCACTCGCTCCGCTCTTTCCCACTCTCTATATAATACGGCGTTCCTCTATGGCGCGTCCAAGCGTCACCTCATCGGCGTACTCAAGGTCTCCGCCAACGGGCAGGCCACTCGCGAGTCGCGAGACCCTGACGCCTAGGGGCGCTATAGTGCGCGCAAGGTAGGCGGCCGTAGTCTCTCCCTCGACGTCCGGGTTGGTGGCGAGGATGACCTCCCGCACCGTACCATCAGCCAAACGCGAGATCAGCTCACGCACATGCAGCTGGTCTGGCCCCACCTTGTCCATGGGCGAGATGACGCCGCCAAGCACATGGTATAGGCCATGATAGCTTTCGCTGCGCTCAATCGCCGAGACATCGCGCGGCTCCGACACGACGCAGAGGCAACCCCGGTCGCGAGAGGAATCTGCACAGATATCACAGGTCTTGCGCACCGCATACGAAAAACAGACCGGACAGAAGTGAACCTCCTGCTTGACCCGTGTGATGGCAGCCGAGAGACGACGCGCGGCCTCTGCGTCAGACTCAAGGATCCAGTATGCGATGCGCTGTGCAGACTTGGGACCGATCCCCGGCAGCCTGCCAAGCTCATCGAGCAGACGTTGCAGCGCACGTCCGTCGCTCGGGTTGGGCTCCGCAGGCTGCATGACCCGTAGCGACTCTGCGGCCTGTGGCGGCGTTGCAACCTGTGGCGGCTTGCCTATCTGCGCAGGTGCTCCCATCTAGAGCACCTTAGAACAGCCCCGGGATATTCATACCACCCGTGACGGCTCCGAGCTGCTGATTGGCGGCTTCCTGCGCACTCGAGAGACACTCGTTGACTGCCGCGACGATCGTGTCCTGAATAATCTCGATGTCCTCGGGATCAAGCGCGTCGGGATCGATGGTGATCGAGGTGATCTGCATGTCGGCCGTACCGATCACCTTGACCATGCCACCGCCGGCAGAGGCAGAGACCTCGATGTCCGCAAGCCTATCCTGGGCGTCGGCGAGCTGCTTTTGCATCTTCTGCGCCTGCCTCATCATCTGCTGCATGTCCATGGTAATCCTCCTTATGCCCACCCGCGCAGACGGACGCAGGGGGAATGTCCTCATTGAGAAGAAAGCTTACCTCATCTTGCGGACATTACGGCAGGGGCCTCGACTCAATTTTGCTCTACGGCACTGTCCTGCAGCTTCTCCACACTCGCCTCCACGCCGTCACCAAAGACCTCGGTGAGCATCGCAAGAAGCTCATTCATATCCTGAGGCATGCCATCGGCGCGCTTGGGGGCAGACTGGGACCCTTTGGGTTTGGACCGGGGCTTGGGCTCGGCCTTTGATTTGGGCTTAGGCTTGGGTTTAGGGTCGGGCTTGGGTTTTTGTTTGGGCTCGGTCTTTGCTGTGGTCTTAGCCTTGGGTTTGGGATCGGGCTTGGGTTTGGACTCGGCAGTGTTTGCCGCCTCCGCCTCAAAGACAACGGCGGTCCTAGGCTCAACTTGCTGAGACGTCTGGCGCACAGGCTCAGGCCCAAGGACGGCTCGTGAGGCCACCTGAGGCTCTGCGGCTAGGGAAGCTTCGCCGACAGGAGCCATCGGCTCGTCCTCGTACGCGGATGGCTCGTCCCAGGGCATGTCGTAGTAACTCTCCAGGGGAACTTCCTCAACGGGCGGCTCTGCCTGGGGAGCTGTCGCAGGTGCCGCCGCGTGCGACATGGCGGGCTGCGGAGCAGGCGCAGGTCCTCGCTGCAAAACGACGGGAGACACGACCTGAGGAGTCGCTTGCCCCTGTGATGCGGACAAGGGCCGCGGCGTCACCATCGTACCGCGGGCTGGAGTAGGTGCAGGCGCCTTGGCCCGAGAGCGAGCGATGTCAGCCCCGACGAGGCTCGACTCCGCATAGACCAGCGCCCTCTCGCCAAAGGCCTGGCGCACCGCCGCCTCCACGGTGGCACGAACATCCTTGCGGTCGAGCATCTTGGTCACGAACGACGAGCCCTTGGGCAAGTTGATCAGAAGCCGATGTCCGTCATCCTCGAGCGCAGTCGACGCCGCGAGGAGGGATCCGCGTGGTGGGTCCGTTCGCACGAGTCCGTCCACAACCTGACGCCACCTGCGCTGCAGCTCCCCCCCGTCGGTGATGGCAGGCGTTGCGGGAGTAACGGCAGGCGTTGCGGGGGTGACGGCAGGTGTTGTTGGAGCTGTCTCCTTCCTTGGTTGGACGGCAGCGTCTGGGGGTTGCGGCTGCTGCGCGGCACCTGCGCCCGTTGTTTGATCAGACTGTGAGGCACCCTCTGATGAACGCTGCTGGGGCGCTGGCTGCGCAGGCGAGGCGAGAGGCGCCTCCTTCGAAGTCAGCAGCTCCTGTGGCGCTTGTCGTGCGACCGATGCGGGAGCCTGCTGGGACTCCTGCGACGTTGACTGTGTCTGTTGCTCTAAAGTCGGGGGCTGGGGAGCCTGTGGTTCCGGCCGCTCCGCATGGACAGGCGCAGGAGCAACTTGAGGGGCGGATATGGTCTGCCTCGCCGATGCCTGCGGCGTAGGGTCGGGAGGTGTCGGCGCAGGAGCGGT